>Ga0123354_10000535_pt1 | contig 38858 bp, 40 predicted proteins | sample TergutLab28metaG_2_FD_97872 | JGI IMG/M metagenome (GOLD analysis project Ga0123354, IMG submission 97872) | Labiotermes labralis P4 segment gut microbial communities from Petit-Saut dam, French Guiana - Lab288 P4 | ecosystem: Host-associated > Arthropoda: Insects > Digestive system > Gut ... | reverse complement strand
TATTGTGTCGGTGATGATGATTTTGGTTCCTGTGTGCGCTGTTTTTCTTACCGGCGTGACAGCGCGTTTTTCTGTGATGCAATGTCTTGTGCGTATGGTCTGATGATGTTGCGATATGTGACTTTCCTGTGTGTCCTTCTTTTGATCCTTGCGGCCCTGCTGTGGACTGCGGGGTTTGTCCGGTTTGTGGATTTTATCAGCGCCTATCAGGAGCCTGCCATCACCGAAGGTCTTACGTCTACGGATGCCGCCATCGTCCTGACGGGCGGGAGCGAGCGCGTGGATGCCGGTCTTAAACTTTTAAAAGCCGGATTTAGCCGCAAGCTCTTTATCTCGGGCGTTTATCCCAATCTTAAAATGGAAGAGATTTTTCCCGAAAACAATGTTGATCCCGATCTTCGCGCCTGCTGCATCGAGCTTGGCCATAACGCAACCAACACGCTCGGCAATGCCATTGAAACGCAGGCTTTTATGGAGCGGGAAGGTTACAGCTCTATGCGGCTTGTAACGGCGAATTATCATATGCCGCGCAGCGTGATGCTTTTGCGCCATCAGATGCCGGAGATGCGTATCATTCCTCATCCTGTTGTGCCCGAGGCGATCAAACTGCAAAGCTGGTGGCTTAGTCCGAAAACATTCTTCTTTCTTGCCATGGAATACAGCAAATATTTATATGCCAAAGCGCGCTTGATCGTGGAAGGGTGGCTATGAACCGGTTGCGGGCGTTTTCATTCTGGCTGTTTTTTTTGTTTTGGACTTTTGTTCCGACTCTTCTTTTCGTGTGGGTTCTTGCTTTGCCGCGCCGCAAGCTGGCGACTATGATCCGTTACTGGGAGCGCGGTTTTGTGCTCGGCGTAAAAATTACCGCAAGGCTTTCCTTTCGTGTAAGCGGCCTTGAACATATTCCAGACGGCGCCTGCATCATCGCGGCCAAGCATCAGTCCGCTTTTGAAACTTGTCTTTTGCATCTTCTTCTTGATGATCCGGCGGTGGTGCTGAAAAAGGAACTGACTTATGTTCCTTTGTGGGGATGGTTTGCCAAAGCCTCAGGCCTTATTCCGATTGACCGCAAGGGCGGGACGAAGGCTCTGGCCGTGATGAAACGCGCGGCGCGACAGGCGGCGCAAGAGGGGCGTAAGATTGTCGTTTTTCCCCAAGGCACGCGCGTGCTGCCGGGTGTTAAGAAGCCCTACAAGGTCGGGATGGCTGTGCTCTATCAGGATTTAAATATACCTGTTGTTCCTGTGGCGCTTAATACGGGACTTTTCTGGCCCAAAGGATCTTTTATCCTGCGTTCCGGCGTGGCGGAGATTGTTTTTCTTCCTGTGATTGAGGCGGGTTTGCCGCGCGCGAAGATGATGCGGGTTCTGGAAAAGGCTGTTGAGGGGGAGAGTGAGAGGTTGGCTTCCCCCCACATATCATTGGCAGGAAAGCCGCCGCAGGCGGATTGACGCGGCAATCTCGGCGATGTTGCAGGGATTGCCGCGTCAGGCCTAAAGGCCTTCCTCGCGGGTGACAAGAGGGAGGGCTGAGCGTGGCTTAGGGGTCTATAACCAGCGGGCGTTTGGGGGCGGTGTGGACCCAGCGGGTGCGGAACATGTCTTCGCGGGTGCTTACTTTGGTGGCGCGTTTGGTCAGGCCGTCGAACATGTCGGCGTTGCGGTTGTACAGGGGGGGCACGGGGGCGAACATGTCGGCGCCTCTTGCGCTGTCGCTTGGAACATAGGGGCGGTCGTAAACCCAGTGGCGGTCGTAGAACATATCGCCCGGAAAATTCTTGTTTCCTGCCAGCGCCGTAGCGCTGGAAGCCACTAAAAGCATAAGGATGAAAAGAGCCAAACGCATCGTAAAAACCTGTTCTTTGAAAAAAGACCAGAGAAATCAACTCTTCGTACAATTTCTTCCGGCCTGTTTAGCATGATACACCGCCATGTCCGCGCGTTCAAGCAAAAGGGCGGGGTCTTTATCACTTTCATGGTTTAAAGAGGCTACGCCAAAGCTGGCTGTGATGGGCAGGGGTTCGGCCTGCCCTTCAATTTCAATGGGTTTTGTGGCTATGGCCAGACGCAGGCGCTCGGCCACGTTCAGGGCTGTGGCAAGGGGGGTGTCGGGGGTTAAGATGGCAAACTCCTCCCCGCCCATGCGCACCACAAGGTCGGCGGGGCGCAGGCTTTGCTTCACGCGGCTGATGACTTCTTTCAAAACAACGTCACCGGCGGCGTGGCCGAAGCGGTCGTTCACGGACTTGAAATGGTCAAGATCCAAAGAAAGGACGGACAGGGGTCGCGTTTCATTCTTGCTGCGTGCGAAGATGGCGGGGAAATGCATGTCGAGATAACGCCTGTTGTAAGCGCCCGTCAGAGGATCCACAAGGGCAAGTGACAAATGATGTTCATAATTACGGTGCAGGCGGTCGTAATAGCGTTTCTGCCTGAGCTGCGTGCGCGTGCGGGCGCTCAGCTCCGCCGTTTCAATGGGGCGCATGATGTAATCATTGGCGCCCAGATCAAGGCCTCGCGCAACGCGCTCCATGTCCGTGTCCTGACTCATCAACAAAATCGGCAGGGTGCGGGTGTTTTCCGCAGCGCGGAGATTGGCGCACAGGCGAAGGCCGTCTTCATCGCGCAAATCAAGGCTTATCATCACAAGATCATAAGCATCTTGCGCCACATGATCCAAAGCCTTGTCGATAGACTCTACAGCTGTGACGCTGCAGCCCATGGCGGTAAGATCTTTTTGCAGATGCTCGGCGCTGTAGGAGTCATCTTCCAAAAGGAGGATTTTGCCGCCTTTGTCATTTTCATCCGTGCCTTCTTCAAACGGCAGGGCAAAGCGGGTGGCGGTTTCTTCGCGCATGCGCCACTCGTCCATCATCAGTTTAAGCCGCAAAAGCGAGCGCACGCGCGCAAGCAAAGCGGTTTCATTGATGGGCTTTGTCAGAAAATCATCCGCGCCGCTTTCAAGGCCGTGGACGCGATCCTTGACATCGGAAAGCGCTGTCACCATCACCACGGGAATATGCTTTATCACGGCGTTGGCTTTGAGACGTTCGCAGACTTCAAAGCCATCCATGTCGGGCATCATGACATCCAGAAGAATAAGATCCGGACGTTGCGCCTGCGCGATCTCAAGCGCTTGAGGTCCGCTGCTGGCTGTTGTGACGAAATAATAATCACGCGCAAGCTTGGCTTCGAGCACTTTGAGATTCAGCGGTGTATCGTCAACAACAAGAATGCGCGCAGACATGAGCGTGAGAATCCTTCCTTTTAATCCTGCACGTCAGTATAGCGACGTACCGTCTCAAGGAAAGAGGCTACAGATATGGGTTTGGATAAATAACCCTCGCACCCGCCGGCTAGGATTTTCTCGGCATCGCCTTTCATGGCAAAGGCCGTCAGCGCTACGACCGGTATCCGGCACAATTCCATGTCTTTTTTAAGCAGGGCTGTGACTTCAAGCCCTGAAATCTCAGGGAGTTGGATGTCCATCAGGATCAGATCAGGTTTGTGGGCGCGCGCAAGATCGACCGCCTCAAGCCCGTCTGCCGTGTGGATCGTCAAAAAGCCATTGGCCTCTAGGAGGTCATGGAACAATTTTTGATTAAGCTCATTGTCCTCAACAATCAGAACGGTTTTTTGCATGGGGACGTCCATCAGAACCTAGCTTGTGAAACTATTGTTTTTTACTCTATTATGATAACCTAAAAGCGTTAGCATCCTGTTAAGGAATGGGCGTTAGCTCTAAGTCTATGAAGAAAAAAACAAAAAAACGCCTTCGCCTGTGGGGGCTTATATTGTTGCTTTGCCTTGTGGCGGGGTTTGTTTTGTGGCGCTTTGCTGGCGCGCTGCACAAGAGCCGCGCGCCGACACATTGGCATGCGCTTGTCACCAAAATTGATATACGCGAAGCGCCGCCTGTCATATCGAAACTTTTGCCTGATTCTCAGAGCCTTTCGCATCTTCTTGACATCATCGCAAAGCAAATGAGCGGTCTTTGGCAAGGTTCGCCCTATTCGCTTGATGAGCAAGCGAAGCTTGCGTCTTTGTATCCTCCTGCCGTCAGGCCGCCGCTGAAAAAGGGGGCTGTGGCTGTTATTATTGATGATATGGGGCTTTCCCAGCAAGGCTCGCAACGCGCGCTGCGGCTGCCGGAGGCGGTGACGCTTTCCTACCTGCCTTATGCGCCCAATCTTGCCGCGCAGACCCAAGCGGCGCGGCAGGCCGGACATGATCTGCTTTTGCATATGCCGATGGAGCCTCTTGCCAGCCAAAAAACAAGGTCTGATGCCTTAATGGTTGCTGATGACGCAGCCAGCCTCAAAGCCAAACTTGAAAAGGCCTTTTCGAGCTTTCAGGGCTATGAGGGGATTAACAATCATATGGGCAGCCGCTTCACGCTCGATCAGGACGGCATGGCTATTGTTGCGCGGACTCTGAAAGAACATGGTTTGTTTTTTGTTGATTCGCGCACACATGGCAAAAGCCTCGGCGCGGCTCTGGCGGCGATGCATGGGGTTAAAGCAGCCTCGCGTGACGTGTTTATTGACGATGTGCTTGAGGCTTCGGCCATCCGCAGCGAGCTGAAGCGCGCCGAGAAAATCGCGGCAGCGCGCGGGTCGGTGATTTTGATCGGTCATCCCCATCTTTTGACTTTAGATATGCTGGAACAATGGTTTCCTACCTTTCCCGCCAAGGGGTTATATCTCGTGCCGGTTAAGGAGCTTGTGCAATAGGGGCCTAGCGGGTTAATCTTCGTTTGATTCGGTTTTGTGGAGCGTGAATATGCAAACAGCTCTTAGAGTTTTACTTCTGGTTTTTGGAATCTTTTTCGGCTTTTCTTCATCGTCTCAGGCCCAGCAGCCGCTTGGCGTGGTGAGCTCGGCCATCGCCGGCATTAGCTTTGATGATCCGCCGCTTGTGCTTCCGATCCAGCGCAATTTTCAAATGGCCATGCTTACGTCCAGCAGCGCGCTTGGGCGAACCTGTGGCCGGATGGAAGCTTATGGCTGGCGTGTGGACGCGCAGGAACAAAACCGCGTGGACAATATTTTCAACACCACGGTGGATCGCCTTTTGACGCAGGATTTTACGGTCGAGGCCAAGGCGGCCAGCGGAATCTCGGACGATGTCACGCTTTTTACGGCAGACCGCGCGGACAAAAATCTTATTATGCTGTGGTCGGCGGGGGATATCGGGCTTGTGATGGTGCTTTGTGAAACTTCGGCGCCGCTTAGGGATTCTGTCCGTGATGCCGACACTCTTGCTATGGCGGAAAGCGTGCGGCCCGGGCGCTCTGCGTCATGGGATGCGCGAAATGCATTGGCGCATGCCGATTTTTCGCCGGTAGGAAAATGGGAAGGCAGTTATGCTTGTGAGCAAGGCTTTACAGGCGCGACGCTTCATATTGAAAAAGTAAAAGATGGCAAGTTTGACGGGCTTTTTTCATTTTTCCCCACGGAAAAAAATCCTGATGTTCCTGCGGGATCTTATCGGGTCAGCGGTGAATATGATGAAGATACGCTGCGCATTCTTATCAATCCCGGGAAGTGGATCAAGCAGCCTGAGGGCTTTCAGAACACCATCATCATAGGCAGCTTTGATCCTGTGCGCCAAAGCTTCAGCGGCTTTTTCCAAGGCATCACGGGATGCACGAGTTTTGAAGCGATGCGGCATGAGGTCAAGACTGAAGTGAAAAAGGCCGCCGTGAAAAAACCCGCGCCCCAAAAAGCGCCGGTCAAGAAAAAACCTGTTGTGACGAGTAAGCCTTTGCCTCCGGCTTCAACGCTTGAGACTCCGTCCGGTATTGTTTTGGATCGTTAGGGTTGTAGGCCTTGGGGTTGTCATCGTGATAAAATGCAGCATGGAAGCTTCCTTGCGTGAAAGCCTGCCCTCCGGCGTTCCGCAGTGGCGGGGCATGCGTCTGGCGTCAAAGTCTTTGCGGTTCATTTTGTAGTGGAGCTGTTCAATCTCACGTCTGGATACGTTAGGATTCGTCAATTCCTTGTAAACATCCTTGAAGGCGAGGGAAAGATCAAGCATGTAAAGTTCCTGAGCGTCGCCGTGAATGCTTTTGATTTCAGCCAGCTTTGTGTTCCATGCCAAACGGTGAAGCACATCAAGCCCATTGATACAAACAAGACGAAACGCCGTTTCAATCGCGTGATGCTTGTGAAGCTTGCGAATGTCCATAATGGAGCCATCATTAACGGTTTCAATATCGCGCGACTTGGCCAGATGGGTAATAAGGCTGGCCGCTTCAATACCCATGCGCGGAAACTCAGTATCAAAAAAGACACGGTCACGTCCGGCGCCCCAAACAAAAGCATAAACATCACCCCAAAGACTATCGACAAAATACAGCGAAGCATGGCGCATGACGCGATCGGCTTCGTCTTTGGCCGTTTCTTCGCCATAAGCGGCTAAGGCTTGTTGAAGGTAAGCATAAACATGCAAGCCGGAGCCATAAACATTACCTAAAACCTGCTGGTAGATGTTCATATCATCAATAAGCTTTATGCCCAAAAGCGGCGCGACTTGTTTGATGAGTTGGTGATTGCCCTGAAATGCAGAATCAAGGCCAAGAGTGCGCTTGAAGATTTCCTTACGCGCACCGGAATAAAGGCCGCCTATACCATCATAAGGATACGCTGCCGTACCGTCTTTGAGGATAACAGCCTTAACGCTGTCGATAATGCCGTTGGCTATATGGCGAAAAGAAGACATGGCAAGACTCCTTAATCAAGTCAAGCCTGGTTTTGGCAACCCCCTTCGGTATTCTGCCCATTTAGCCGCTTGCGCTTCTTCCCAATCCTTGTTATCTCGCAACTCCGCTTGGTATTGTTCCCATCTGGCCTCAAGCGGTTCTTTAAGATATTTTTTATGCTCATCACTCAGAAAAGCACCGTCCATATTGTATGTGTCGCCTAGAGTGATTTTATGAAACTTATCAGGCTCCTGTTTAATCAAGAGATAAAGACGATGGTCGTGGCGAAGATAACTGCCTTTGTCATAGTAGTAGGCTTCCTTACCAGAATCGGGTTTGGCACCGGAGAGAGGCAAAATCGCAAAGTTTTCACCATCAGGAAGAGGAAAAACAAAATATTCAGGACGGCCTCTATAGACGCCTGCTCCATCGCCTTCGACGATTGATGCAACAGGATCTAAGCGTGCGGGTGGGGTAGTCATTTCCAAGTTCCAGATGTCAAACTCCCACAGCGAGGGAATCAGACGAGTCATTTCAATCAATCCTGTGTTTAGCATAGCCTTTCTCCTTTGCTTTCTCAAAATAGTTTCATGATTTATTAACCATTTCGGTATGAGCTTTTTTAGTGGCTCATAAAGGCTATTTTACCATGAGGATAATAGTTTCATGAGGAAAAACAGGTTAAGAAACTATTAACGTTACCTATAATGGGTAGTTTTAGACCAAAAATGGGTAGGTCATCCGTTTTTTCTCAAAAAAGGGATTTTCGGCGGGAGGCGGGCTGAAGAAGACAACACTCCCCCACGAAAAGGAGGGCTATAGGGGCGGCATTCTAAAATGGTGTTTCTTTGTAATCGGACTCTTTCATGAGGGCGTCGTATTCTTCTTCGGTGATTTTGGATTTTGTGTTTGTGATGGCGGGGAGCTCTTGCGGCGTAGGGGTGGTGTTTATTGCATCATTTATGCGCTCTACCAGATAAGGGAACAGGGGGTTTGAGGAGATTCTGAAAAACAGGTTCGTGTTTATTTCCAAAACACCGCGCTCGCCCTGCGCGTTGGCGACAAGGCCCAGATTCACGCCGAACTCGTTCTTTGTTTCAGGGTTCGGCGCGGAGCCGTATAGAGGGTCGCTCTCCGGAAAGGGCAATGAGATGTGGGAGAGTGAAAAGACATTCGGCGGATAGAGAAGCCCCAGTTTTCTGGCTATAAAATCCTTGCTGCCGGGCGCGGCAATTTTCTCCGCAGCGCCGGAGTCGCCGGTGGCGGCGTTGCCGATGATCGTTATTTTGTAACGCTGGGGTAAATCCGGCAGCATCTTTGAAACCATATTAACAAAAACCGGACGCACCAGCGGCGTGAAGGCCGTGTCGCGGTTGACATCGAACAATACCAGTTCGTTTCCATGACTCGACAAATAGCTGTAAAGGTCATTTATAAGCGCCGGCGTGCTGACTGTGTAATCGACGATAGACTGAAACGTCATGATGGGCGGAAGCTCTTTTATCAGGCTGTTTCTATGCAGTCTTATGATTTGCCGCCTCATATCGGCGATCAGCAGGCGCGCTTGCTTCACGGCGTTGACGGGGAATGAGTTGTATTTGAACGGATTGAACTCGGGAATAATACTAAGCCATGCGGCTTTTTCAAAACCAGGAAGGACTGAAGGCAGATCCATAATTTCCGCCAGCTTGGAAAGCCGCGTAATGCCGACCATCGGCGAAATCAAAACCAGTCTGTCGGGGCGGCTTAGGCTGCTGTCTTCAAGCGCGTCCAGCGCATATTTGATGGCAAGCGTGCCGCCTTGTGAAAATCCGACCAGATGCAAGGGCGTGTCTGCCGGAGTCATTTTTCTTGCTTCTCTCACGGCCATTTTTGTGGCGGCCATCCAGTCCTGCCAGACGCTTTTCGTCAGCGCGCCTGGGACTGTGCCATGTGCCGGCAGTCTTAGTCCCAGCGCAACAAAGCCTTTTTGGTAATATATTTGCGCGATATGCCGCAGGCTGTAGGGCGAGTCCGTCAGGCCATGCAACAAAACAACGGCGCCTTTCGGATGTTTGGGGATCAGGAGGTAAGAGCGGTTCCAGTCCTCTTTAAAGTTTGCCGGATGGACGAGACTGCCTTCAAAATAGCGGTTGACCGGCGTGTTTTCGCTTTCGGGAGTCTTTGAAACCACTTCGCGGATAACATCGGCAAATATTTTGTTTTCGCGCTCAATATAGTCCTGCCATGTTGCGCGATCCATTTCCGCCGCCGTCAATTCAACGGGAACGAAACGGTGCCATGGCCGCAAGTCAGGCATATATATCAGGCGCACGGCAACGCCCGCCACCAGCAGCACAAGCAGAACGAGAAAAGTTATCAAAGTGTATTTAGCGAAGTTGAAAAACTTTTTGTTCATGGTGTGCCTCTTGTTGTTTTTGTGACCATACGCGCGACGGGCGCAAAGCTTTTCCGGTGCCAGATTGTGGGGCCGTGCGTTTCAAGCGCCTTGAGATGCTGCGCCGTGCCGTAGCCCGCGTTGCGCGCCCAGCCATAGGCCGGAAAATCTTGATCCAGCTCGGCCATAATGCGGTCGCGGGTTACTTTGGCGATGATGGAGGCGGCGGCGATGGAAAGGCTTTGCCCATCGCCTTTGATAAGGGGCGAGGCGTTGCAGGGAAGATCCTTTGGGCGTTTATTGCCGTCAATCAGCGCATGATCCGGCACAAGGGGTAGGGCGCGGATGGCGCGGCTCATGGCCAAAAGAGAGGCGTGTAGGATGTTCAGGCTGTCGATTTCTTCAACGCTGGCTTGTGCAACGGCGTAAGGACACAAGGCGGTCAGGTGAGGAAAAAGGCTTTCACGCTGGCGCGGCGATAGTTTTTTGCTGTCATTGATCTGGGCGGCAAGAGATTCCGGCAGGCCCTGCAAGGGGATAATCAAAGCCGCGGCCACGACAGGCCCTGCCAGAGGGCCTCGGCCAACTTCGTCAACGCCGCAGATTATTTTGCCTTCCTTGCGGCCCGCCATGATTTCATAAGCAAGAGAGGGAGTCGTCATGGCGCGAATTGTGGCGGCTTGCTCCTGCTCTGTAAAGGGAACTGTTTTGGCACGAGGCTTGCATCGATAAAGGTGAATGATCTTGTTCTCTTTATCATATGCGAGGGTGCTTTGAGTATTATGCCAAGCCAAATCAATGCAGTAACGTCTCAGCAGGACACAGGCCGGCTGCGCGCGCTGCAAGCCATCAAGTCTGCGAGTGAACGCACGGGGGTCGATTTTTCCTACCTGCTGAACAAGGCGCAGCAGGAAAGCGGCCTTAACGCGACGGCCAAGGCGAAAACCAGCTCGGCTTCGGGGCTTTTTCAATTTATTGACCAGACTTGGCTGCGCACGCTGAAAGCGCATGGGGCAGATCATGGGCTTTCAGATGTGGCCGATCAAATCACCATAGGGCAGGATGGCGTGGCGCGGGTTAAAGACCAGTCGGCGCAGAAAGCCATTTTGAACTTGCGTTATGATCCGGAAGTGGCCTCGTTGATGGCAGCGGAACTGGCGCAGGACAACAAGGCGGTGCTGGCGCGTCAGACAAAGCAGAAGATCGGGGCGACAGAGATGTATCTGGCGCATTTCCTCGGCGCGCAAGGGGCGTGCAAGTTTATGTGCGCGATGAAGGACAATCCCAAAGCAGCGGCGGCGGATCTTTTGCCTGCGGCGGCGGCGGCCCATAAGAATGTCTTTTTTGACAAGGCGACGGGTGAAGCCAAAACAGTTTCCGAGGTTTATGCGCGGTTTGCGCAGAAGTTTGACGCTCCGGCGGTTTTGCCGGAAGGCGGGGTGCGTTATGCAAAACAGAAACCGGATCTTACGCAGGTGAAGTTGGCGGCGTTGAATGCGGCTTCGCACAATGATTTGACGGCGGCGCAGTCCATGGGGCGGGGGCGTGCGCTTTCGTTGCGCGAGACGAAAGCGTCCTCGCAACTTGTCGGGATGGGGCATAGCGGGCAGGGCGTGAATAATATTTCTTTGTCGCCCCACACCAGCCCAACTTTTGCGACTATGCTGCTAGCACAAATGGATGCCGCTTATTTTGCGCTTGAGGCGCGGAAGGTTTCATAGGTTTAGGGCTTGTCTTCCTTAGATGCCCCCCACCCAACCCTCCCCCGCGAGGGGGGAGGGCTTGTTCTATTTGTCATTGCGAGGAAGGCCTTTAGGCCTGACGTGGCAATCTCTGTACCGACGTTGCCGAGATTGCCGCGTCAATCCGCCTGCGGCGGCTTTCCTCGCAATGACAAGTGGGGGGTTATGGTTTGCGGGGGGCGGCGGCTCGGGTTAGGCGGTCGTTGATGGCGGTGCCTAGGCCTTGGGAAGGGATGGGGGTGATGGCGATGGCTTTGAGGGTTGGGTTGTCTAAAAGGCGTAGCATAGAAAAGAGGTTGGCGGCGGCTTCTTTTAGGTCTCCGGTTTCGCTGAGGTTTAGGCGTTTTGCTCCGCCTTGGTAGGGGGGGGCGTCGCCGAAAAGCAGGAAGGCCTCATCCTGTGCGGCGCTTGTTGCGTTGAGGCGGACGGGTAGGTTTGGCGCGTAGTGGTTTGTGAGCTGGCCCGGGCTTTTGGGGGTTTCGCTGTTTAGTTCTGTTTGAATTGGGCCGAGGTGGGTTTCCAATTCTTCCTGCGTGATGGCGCCCGGGCGCAGCAGGATGGGTTGCGCGCTTGTCAGATCCAGAATTGTTGATTCAAGTCCGACTTTGCATTTTCCTGCGTCCAAAATCATTTCAAGTTTTGAGCCGAGCGAGTCATAGACATCCTGCGCGCAAGTCGGGCTTAATGTGCCGGAGGCGTTGGCGCTTGGCGCGGCGATGGGGAGCTTTGCTTGACTCAGAAGTTGCAGCGCTGTTTCATGATCGGGGCAACGCATGGCGAGCGTGCTTAGGCCTGCGCCGGCCAAAAGGGCGATTGGCGTATCAGTCTTGCGCGGCAATACCATCGTTAAAGGCCCGGGCCAAAAGAGCGCGGCGAGTTTTAAGGCTTGCTCATGTACATGGACGTGCCTTTCTAGCGCTTGGCTGTCCGCGATATGGATAATCAGAGGATTGAATTGAGGGCGCCCTTTGACCTCGTAGATCGAGGCGACCGCGCGGGCGTTCGTGGCGTCCGCGCCGAGGCCGTAAACGGTTTCTGTCGGGAAGGCGACAAGCGCGCCCGCCTGAAGCAGGCGGGCGGCTTCTTTTACAGACTCTTGTGTGGCGGGTTTTATGATTGTCATGGGTCTTTTATTTTGAAATCAAAACAATAGCGGGTTTTCCGCCTGTGTTTTTATCATTAAAAGGTCTTTTTAGGAAGCTTTTCGTGGCTTTGGTTTCGTGGTATCCTGCTGCGCTCCCTGAAAAAGGAACTTTTGCCTTGATGGCTCGCTATAACTTGTGGCTTACGCGCGTTTTCTTTCTTACCTTCAAAGCTCTTGCGGCCTTGTTTGCCGTGCTGGCTTTGTTGCTGGTGTTTTTGTCTTGGCGCATTGCTATGTGGGCTGTGAACAAGGCTGAGATTTCCTCTACCATCGAAACGGTGGCGGCGTTTTTGGTGCCGTCTCTTCACACGCAGGTGGATCGCGCTGTTTTGGCATGGGATCAGGAGCGCCAGCTTTTAACGCTCGTGGTCGGCGGGGTTTCCTTGAACAATATGCAAGGGCGGCCTGTGGCGACGGCGCGCGCTTTGGACGTTCATGTGAGGCCGCGCAATCTTATACGCGGGCGCGTGATCCCCTACAGATTGACGGCGGAGGACATCAAAGTCTGGCTTGTGCGTGATGCGCAGGGAATGATTGCGCCTGAGCGTCCGTCTTCTTCCGCGTCAGGCGGTTTTTTCCGGCCTTTTATGGATGGTTTATTCCTCAGATCGCTTGCGGGCGAAATGGCACATCCTTGGCTGCGCCAGAATATCAATATCAGCCATGTCGAGATTTTTGTGCGCGATGAAAAGGACGGGCAGGATTGGTCTATTGCCGCGCCCTCTATCACTTTTAACCACCAGCAGCGCAACTCTTCCGGTCAGGCGCGGTTTGAGCTTGTCGAAAAAGAAAAGACATCCGGTTTGCAGCTGTCTTACCAGTTTGATTTTGACGCGCGGCTCCATAAAATCGGGCTGGATTTTCAGAATATACGTCCGGCCTCTTTTGCCGCGCACAAGTTTAATCTGGATGTTTTGAAAGTGGCGGATTTTCCTGTTTCGGGCGCGATCAAGATTCATGCAGACCGCTCTTTCAATGTTTCTTCGGCTTCGTTTAAAATCGATGGCGGGGCGGGGATTTTGGCCGATACCTCGCTGTGGGAAGCGCCGCGCAAGATCAAAAGTTTGAAGCTTGAGGCTCTTTACGACAAAAGCAAAGCTACGCTCAGCGTTCCTGTGGCCAAGGCTGATTTTGACGGCCCCCAGCTTGGGATGAAGTTTGAGATGAAGATGCCTACGCCCAAAGATCTTGTCTGGCGTTCTTCGCGCAGGCTTGATGGGGGGGCTTTTACTTTTCACCTTACGCTTGACCGGCTTTTGATGGATGAGTTCACCACGCTTTGGCCCAAGCCTTTACTGCCTGATGTGCGGGAATGGATGGCCGAAAGCCTAAGCGGCGGCGTTTACGATCATGCTGAAGTGACGATTAAGGGCCGTGCGCGTTTGAATGATCTTGAAAATATAAATCTGGATTCTCTGACGGGCCATGCAACAGCTCATAACGGGCGGGTGCGTTATCTTGAAGGCATGCCGGCGGTTGAAAATGCTGCCGCGCGCGCGACTTTCGGGCTTGATAAAATCGATATTCATATTTTGAAAGGGAACATCAAGGATGTTCAGGTTCAGCCTTTTACCATCGTTATCGGCAATTTGCGGGATGAGATTGAAACCATCACGCTGCCCATCGCGGTGAAAGGGCCGGTGCGGCAGGTTTTGGAGGTTATTGATTCTCCGCCTTTGGGTTTTGCGAAAGAAATCGGGCTTGATCCTTCTATCACGAGTGGTGTGGTTGACGGCGTTGTTACGCTTGCTTTTCCGCTTATCAACGGCCTGACTTTTCATCATGTCAAACTTAAAGCCAAAGCCAAAGTAAGAAACTTCGGCGTGCCCGAGGACAGTTTAATTCCGCGCATTGCGCTTTCTCGTGGCGCGTTTGATCTTGATTTGACGGAAAAAGGTTTGAACCTTAAAGGGAAGATCTCTCTTAACGATGTTTCTGCGCAGCTTGACTGGCGGAGCAATTTTCAGCCGGACGCAAAAGGAAAGATCCCTTTCCATGACGGCACGCTCCGCGCTTTGGTGGACGGCGCGCAATGGGGCCGGTTTTATGATCTTCATCAGCTGGCCAAAGTTACGGGATCTACGCCTGTGACTTTGCGCTACAAGCGTTTGCAGAGCGGTTTTTCCACGCTTGAGGGGCAAGTCACATTAACGCCTGCCGCTGTTGCGCTTTACGATATAGGGTGGCAGAAAAATGCCGGTGTTGAGGCCGTTTTATCTTTCCGCATAGAGATTGAAGACAGAAAAAATCTCCGTGTTCCGGTTTTTGAAATCAAAGGGAAGGACGCTTTTGTTCAAGGAAACTTTGAGTTTGATGATAAAACGGGCCAGCTTGTGGCGATGCGCTTTAAGCCCTTTCATCTGGGACGCAGCCGCGCCCAGCTTCTTTACGAAAAACCTGTTGATCCTACAAAGCCTTTGGTTTTGCACATCACCGGCGATGCATTTGACATGAACGGCATGGATTTTGACGGCCCGATGCCCGCGCAGGAGCCGGAAAAAATGGAAGAACGCAAACGCCCACGGCGTTATGTCTTTCGTCTTAACAGGCTTTATACGAACAAGAACGGTTTTCTCGATCAGCTCAAAGGTTACGCGCAGCGCGACAGTGTGGGGTGGGTGGATATTGATTTGACGGCTTTGGCGCTGGGTAAAACGCCTTTGACCATCCGCCTTGAGCCGGCGCGTGAGGAGAAACCGGCTTCCTTCAAACTTATCGCCGATAATCTCGGCGTTGCGCTTGAAGGGATGGGGATGGGCAAAATTATCCGCCATGGCGAGGTTGAGATTCGCGGCAAAAGCCCGCCCGGGTCGCCTCGGCGGCTTGAAGGCACTATCAGGATCGGTTCTTTTGTCGTGACGGATCTTCCTGTGCTGGCGCGTATTTTAAGCGCGGTTTCGCCTTTGGGTCTTATTGATGTCATCACCGGCGAAGCCAGCTTTGACCGTTTGCGCGGGAATTATATTTTTGAAGGACGCGTGCTTAGTCTTAAAGATGTTCGCGCTCAGGGTTCGGTTTACGGCATTAACATTAACGGCGACATCAATGTTGAAACAGGCCAGACCAGTCTTAGCGGGACGATTGTTCCCTTTTCCTTTGTCAATAACGTGATCGGCGCGATCCCTCTTCTGGGGCGCGTGATTACAGGCGGAAAGGGGCAGGGCATTCTTTCAGCGACTTTCAGGGTGAAGGGCAATATCTCCAACCCTGACGTGTCGGTGAATCCGGTTTCGCTTTTAACGCCCGGGATTTTGCGCAGTTTGTTTTTCTCGGATAATACAAAACCCGTGGATACACCTTTGGACGAAGAATAGAAAGGACGTCATCATGTCGATGCGTGTTGAAGAGGATAGTCTGGGCCCTGTTGAAGTTCCTGCTTCGCGTTACTGGGGGGCGCAGACTTCGCGGAGTTTGAAGAACTTTAAAATCGGCGGCGAGACCATGCCTTCGGCCCTTTTGCGCGCTTACGGGCTTGTGAAAAAGGCGGCGGCGCTTGCCAATATAAAACTGGGCGCACTGGATCCCGTGATCGGCGGCGCGATTGTGCAAGCTGCGGATGAGATTTATCAGGGCAAATGGGATGATGAGTTTCCTTTGGTTGTCTGGCAGACGGGATCAGGCTCGCAGACCAACATGAATGTCAACGAAGTGATTGCCAATCGCGCGATTGAGATTTTAGGCGGCGAGATCGGCAGCAAGGCGCCCGTGCATCCCAACGATCACGTCAATCACGCGCAGAGCACCAACGACAGCTTTCCGACAGCCATGCATGTGGCGGCGGTGTTGATGATTGAAGACCGGCTTATTCCCGCTTTGGAATATTTCAAGGATGAGATGGACAAAAAGGCCAAAGTTTTTGACTCCATTATCAAGATCGGACGCACGCATTTGCAAGACGCCGTGCCTTTGACGCTCGGGCAGGAGTTTTCGGGTTATGTAACGCAGCTTGATCTGGCCGCCACGCGGGCGCGTGATTGTTTGGCGCGCCTTTATCCTCTGGCGCAGGGTGGGACGGCTGTCGGGACGGGGCTTAACGCGCCTAAAGGCTTTGCGCATGAGTTTGCCGCGCAAATGACTGCCCTTACAGGCAAGCCCTTTACAAGCGCGGCCAACAAGTTTGAAGCTCTGGCGGCGCGGGATTCTATGGTTGAAGCTTCGGGCGTTATGAATGTGATTGCGGTGAGCTTTATGAAAATCGCCAATGACATTCGCTTGTTGGCCTCGGGGCCTTTTTGCGGGATTGGTGAGATTTTGTTGCCTGAGAATGAGCCTGGTTCCTCAATTATGCCCGGCAAAATCAATCCCACGCAGTCCGAGGCCATGACGATGGTTGCGGCGCAGGTGATGGGAAATCATGTGACGATCAGCATTGCGGGCGCCAGCGGGCATTTTGAATTGAATGTTTTTATGCCGGTCATTGCCTATAATCTTTTGCAGTCCATCAGGCTGCTTGCGGATGCGGCGGATAGTTTTACGGATCATTGCGTGGTTGGGATTCTTGCCAACAAGGATCAGATTGACGGGTATCTTGCAAAATCTTTGATGCTTGTCACGGCGCTCAATCCTCACGTTGGTTATGATAATGCGGCCAGAATTGCCAAAAAAGCTTATGCTGAACGTAAGACGCTTAAAGAAGCCGCCGTTGAACTTGGGCTGCTGAGCGGTGAAGAATATGATCGCCTGATCCGTCTTGAAACGATGATAAGGCCTGCGGATGAATGAGATCAAACGCTCCGTCACCATCGCCAAACACAGGACAAGCGTTTCGCTTGAGTCTGCGTTTTGGGATGCGTTGCGGGAGATTGCAAAGGAAAAAGGCGTTTCGCTTAGCGCGTTGATTGCTTCGGTGGATTCTACGCGGCAGGGAAATCTTTCGAGTGCTTTGCGGTTGTTTGTGCTGGGGGAGATTCAGGGGAAGGTTAAGCGGTAAGAAGTTTCTTTTGCCGCGCGGCTACGGATTTTTGGGTGAATCCTTCGATGAGTTCCTGAAAAAGTTGGTGCCAGTTTGCTTGTGCGTCGAGGTGAAGGAAAGCCGCGCCTAAGCTTAGCGAAGCGCGGTCGATAAAGACGAAGCTTGGGGGGATTTTTAGGCCGCCATGCTGGCGTAGGTCGCGGTGAATCTGGAGAGCGAGGGCTTTGCCTTTTTCGGCTGTGCTGGTTTCGTGGAGTTTGCCGGTTTTGTCCTTTAAGAATGGCGCGTGGATGAATCTTGCCCATTGCAGCAGGATTTTAAAATGTTCTTTGCTTAGATTTTCAAATCCCCATGCGGTGAAGGCTTCGTAGGCCTGACTTTCATCCTCGCGCAAAAGGGCGTGGTAGAGTGTAATCATAGTGTTTATGAGTTTGGCTTCGAAAATGCGCACGCAACCGAAGTCAAAAAGATTGATCGCACCTTCCTCGCGGACCGTATAATTGCCCGGGTGGGGGTCGGCGTGGAGGATTCCGTAATGGAAAAGCGGTTTATACCATATGCGGAAAAGGCTGGTGGCGATGGCGTTACGTTTGCTTTGTAAAAAGTCTTTTTTATGCTCCATAATATTCACGCCTTCAAGCCAGCGCATGCTTAGAAGCTGCGCGGTGCTGAGGGTGGGCAAAGGCGTGGGCGTATGAACATCGGGCATATCTTCAAGCATTTTTGCATAAAGATTTATGTTTTTTGCTTCGCGCATGTAGTCGAGTTCTTCACGAAACCGCGCCGCGATTTCCTGCCATGGGCCGCTTAGATCGCCTGCCGCGCGGTCAAAAGTCTGGAAAAGCGAAAGCAGGAGCTTGAGTTGCTGCAGATCCGCCTCGACAAGAGATTCCATCTCAGGATATTGAAGCTTGCAGGCGATTGTTTGGCCGTCTTTGGTGACGGCTTTATGAACCTGCCCCAGTGAAGCGCTGAAACGCGGCGTTTTTTCGAAAGTTTGAAAGTGCGAAAGCCAATCAGGCCCAAGCGCCGCGCGCATGCGTTTTTGGACAAGTTTCCAGTCCATAGGTGGCGCCTGCGTTTGGAGCTGCACTAGCTCATGCGCAAGTGGCGGAGGGAGCAAGTCCGGTATGGTGGCCAGAAATTGGGCCGCCTTCATCAGGGGGCCTTTTAGATTTCCTAAAATGCTGCGCAGAAAAACAGGATCGAGTGAGCTATGCACGGACGCATGGGCGCCGACTTTCACAAAGGATGTTGAAACTTTGGCATAGCGTTTGGCGCGTTGCGTCAGGCGGTTGGGTTCGTGTTTTTTGGCGACCACCATGCGAGGCATCAATTACGAGTTGCGTTCTTGAGCAGGATTTTCTGAAGGTTTTTTAGAAGATATTTTGCGCGGGTGCGGTCACGCTTGGGCGAATCTTTATCATGTGACTCCGTCTTGAGCATTTTAAACGTATTTGCAAAAACTATTTTGTTCACTTCATTTGTACATAAAAGACTTTCAGCTGTAGCCCTGCTGAAAAGAGATTTAGCAAGCATATAAAACTCATGCTCCGTCGCTGCCGCTTTTACTGTGAATCTGGCTGTTCTAAGCAAGAGGTCTTCCTCGGGCGGCGGAGGCGTTGTGAGGCCTAATTCTTCCTTTGTAATTCTGGCCATCGTAAGATACCTCCTTTAAACCATCACCATCCCGCCGTTAACGTGGATCGTTTGGCCGGTTATGTAATGGGCTTCATCGCTGGCCAGAAAGACGGCGCAGGCGGCGACATCTTCAGGCTTGCCAAGGGCGCCTATGGGGATGGTTTGCAGCATTTTGTCTTTTTGCGCCTGCGTCAATTTGTCGGTCATGGCCGTCACGATAAAGCCAGGCGCGATGCAGTTGACTGTGATTCCGCGTGAGGCCAGTTCCTGCGCAAGAGATTTGCTCATGGCCATCAGGCCGCCTTTTGACGCGGCATAGTTGGCTTGTCCTGCATTGCCCATTGTCCCCACGACAGAGGCCATGGAGATAATGCGCCCCCAGCGCCGCGCCATCATGCCTTTAATTGCCGCGCGGCTCAGGCGGAAAGCGGCTGAAAGATTGACGTTCATCACGGTGTCCCAGTCGTCATCCTTCATGCGCAAAGAAAGGCCGTCGCGCGTAAGACCGGCATTGTTAATCAGGATATCAACGCCGCCGCCCAGTTTTTCTTCGGCCTCCTTGATAAGCGCTTGCGGCGCATCAGGCTGCGCAAGATCGCAAGTAACAGCCACGCATGAAGGGCCGAGCTCTTTTTGCATGGCCTCTAACATGTCCGTGTTGCGGTCTGTGATGACAAGCCTTGCGCCTTGCGCGGCGAGCGTGTGTACGATCGTCTTGCCAATGCCGCCTGTTGCGCCTGTGACAAGAGCCGTCTTTCCGGTAAGATCAAACATGGTCTTTTTCCTTTAATGAAGTGTAGCAAGAAAAGTTTTGAGACTTTCCGCATTTTGCAAGGATTGCGCGGCAAGCGCGCGGTCGATGCGTTTGGCAAGGCCGCCTAAGACCGCGCCTGCGCCGCATTCAATCAGGGATTCTATGCCATGCTCTTTCATGGCCAGAATGGTTTCGCGCCAGCGCACGCTGCCGGTGACTTGCTCGATCAAAAGCGTGCGGATGGCTTGCGGGTCTTGTGTGGGGTTGGCCGTGATGTTGGGATAAACCGGCACATCCGGCGGCGACAATGTTGTTTGCTCAAGCGCCAGAGTCATTTCATGCGCAGCAGGCTGCATCAAAGGCGAATGGAAAGGCGCGCTGACGGGAAGACGCACGCTGCGCCTGAATCCTTTTTCCGCAGCAATCGCAATCGCGCGGTCAAGCGCGGCTATGTGGCCGCTGATAACAACCTGACCGTCCGCATTGTCATTGGCGACAACACAAATGTCTTTTTCAGCCGCTGCGGTTGCAATCTCACGCGCTTGCTCGATTCCCGCGCCCAGTAAGGCGACCATGCCGCCGACGCCAACAGGTACGGCGCGTTGCATTGCTTGGCCGCGCAGGCGCAAAAGACGGGCCGTGTCTTCAAGACTCAAACTTCCGGCAGCGCACAGCGCCGCATATTCGCCAAGGCTGTGGCCTGCAACGCAAGCTGCCAGTTGCGGCAGTTGCATGGCTGTTTCCTGCAAAATTGTTCGGATCACAGCAATGCTTACCGCCATAAGGGCCGGTTGCGTGTTTTCCGTCAAGGTCAGGGTTTCCAGATCGCCTTCAAACATCAAAGTTGAAAGTTTCTGGCTTAGGGCTTCATCCACCGCTTCGAAAACATCGCGGGCGGGGGTGAAATTGTCGTAGAGAGACCGGCCCATGCCGATATGCTGGCTTCCTTGACCGGGGAAGATAAAGGCTCTTTTCATAGAGGGAGTCCTTGTAAGAAGTGTGGAGTTAAAATAACTCCACACTTTACATGTTACTTTTTAGTCCTGTTGTTTGCTCAGGATGTACTTGTCGGCATTCTCGCCCTCAACGCGGTTTCCTTCGTTGTCGAGCATGAAGAGCTGGCCTTCACCCACTTGGAAGGAACGCTTTTCACCGCCCACTTCAAAGGTAATGATAGAGCCGCCTTCGTTCCACGCAAAAGTTCCTTCATCGCGCAAAGGCTCCTCCGACTTTCCGAGGTAGTTGGAGAGAAGGACAAAGTTCATGTCATTGCCGATCGTCAGAACCATTTCAATCCCTTCGCAATCCGCGCAGGGAACAACGCCGCGATAGGCACCGGCCCAGTCCAGAGCGTTTTGTGAGTTGTGCTCTGTGGCCATCACTTCTTCTTGCGTGGCTTCTGTCATGGCTTCCGTTTCCGTAACGATAACTTCCGCCTCCGGCGGCATCACGTCAACCACATCATTTGTCTGCTTGTTTTCGTCACAGGCGGCAAGGGTGAACAATAAGGGGAGGATCATAAGATACTTGAAATAAGACTTCATTGCTTTCTCCGTCAGGTCTGGTCGTTGGGGGCTTTAAGCCTTATTACGATAGATTTTGGATTTAGGGAAGGAAGAAGATTACAGCATGGGGGCGTAGGGTGATGGCGGACGGGGTGTCCGCCATACTCGGTTTTCCAGCCTGTTCCCCATTGTATCATAACGTGCCATAAAGCCTATTGTTTTTGACACAGCCAAAGCTATCCTTTGTTTCAGGCCGCCCCTAGGCGTCCCACAAAATCCCGCTCACATTTGTGGGACTATTTGTGGGACTGGCGGGAACTGGCGTTTGTAGGACTGGATTTCGGCGGAAGGAAGCGCACATGGCACACAGAACAAACCTTCTTACAGCGCTCAAGGTGGCAAATCTGAAGCAAAAAGGCCTTCGTCGTGACGGGGCTGGTCTTTACCTGCGCGTGAAAAACAATGGCGGAAAGTTTTGGGTTTTCCGCTTCATGTTTCAAGGCAAGGCGCACGAGATGGGGCTTGGCTCCCTTCAGACCATCTCCCTTGCAGACGCGCGGCTGCGGGCTGCGGCGTGCCGTAAGCTGATAGCTGAAGGCAAAGACCCGCTGGCAGAGCGCGACACCGCAAAGGCACAGGCCGCCCTTGCCAAGGCAAAAGAGAAGACCTTCAAGGACTGTGCCGAGGCTTACATAGAAGCACACAAGGCCGGATGGAAAAACGCAAAGCACGCCGCGCAATGGTCAAGCACACTTGAGAGCTTCGCCTATCCTGTCCTTGGGAACCTGCCCGCGCAGGCAATAGACCTCGCACTGGTCTTGCAGGTCATCGAGCCTCTTTGGAGCATCAAGACCGAAACGGCTAACCGCCTGCGCGGGCGCATCGAGGCTATCCTTGATTATGCCGCCACACGCGGCTACAGGGCAAAGGAAAACCCTGCCCGCTGGAAAGGAAACCTCGATAACGTGCTGCCCGCCAAAGCAAAGGTTCAGCGCGTCCAGCACCAGCCTGCCTTGCCTTATAGCGAGATTGGCGACTTCATGCTTGCACTCGCCGCGCAGGAAGGAACAGCATCTAAAGCGCTGACCTTTGTCATCCTCACAGCCTCACGCACCAGCGAAGCGATAGGCGCGACATGGAATGAAATCGACCTCAAGAAAAGGATATGGACTATCCCCGCCAACCGCATCAAAGCAGGCCGTGAGCATAGGGTGCCATTGTCACAAGCCGCGCTTGACTTGCTCTTGTCCATGCAAGAGGAAGGTTCACACAAGAAGGGCGGTTATGTTTTCACAAGCCAGCGCAAGGATAAGCCGCTTTCCAACATGGCGATGCTGGCCTTGCTGAAACGCATGAAGCGCACAGATATAACGGTTCACGGATTCCGCTCCACATTCCGAGACTGGGCGGCAGAGCAAACCAACTTCCCGCGTGAGGTTGCCGAAGCTGCGCTGGCTCATGCTGTTAGTGACAAGGTGGAAGCCGCCTACAGGCGAAGCGATCTGTTCGACAAACGCCGGCAGCTGATGGAAGCATGGGCGCGTTACTGTTCAACGCCATCGGTCAAGGCAGGTTCAAACGTCACGCCCATAAGGCGCAAGGAAGTATAGAAAATCCTTATTCAACTGTTGTTTTTGCCTGAAGCCATGAATAAATCTTGATTGTTTATTCACGCCAAAAATGTATCTCACGGTTCCCGCCAGTTCCGGCAAATACCCGCCTGTGTTCAAGATTAATCGGCGCGCACAAGGCAATTTCCAACTGTTGGTTTTACATGGATCCTCAATAAAAACGCCCCTTTTTCCAACTTTCATACATAAACCCTCAATATTTTTCATTTACTGTTTATTCAATGGATCCTTGCCTATCCAAGAATTGTTTTTACTTCACGCTTTCGCCCTAACACTTCATCGTCCACAGGGGAACCGCCCCATCGGCGTTGTTGGTTCTGTAGTAGGTTGTTGCTATGTCGCTGCCGCAGTCAATCCGCGCCGAGACGCTGGTCAAGGCAATAACGGGACGCCCTTCAAGCAGAGGCACCAGTCCCATCCGGTCATAGCGCCAGACGGGCGCGGTTGCGTCCACGCCAAACACGGCCTCAAGACGCCAGCCAAGAGAAGCGGCAAGACCGCCCCACTGGTCAAGGAACAGGCTCCCATCGTTAATGATTTGCTCCCACCTCTGCTTCGTATAGGCGCAGGAGCGCGACCTTGAGCAAAGCTGGGCAAAGCCCTCGTCCCACTCTTGAGGGACACGGGCAGCCTTATCCGTTGCCCTGCCACGCTTCAGCTCAAGGATGATGGCGGGCTTGTGGGTGCGTATGGCATCGGCCATCTTGATGGGCGCACGCACCTTCAGCCGGTCAGGCGGCAACAGCTCAATCGAACCACCAACAGAACGAACAGCCGCGATGAGTTCAAGAGCCGCGCTCATCATATCGCATACTCCGTTATGGAGTCATCTTCACCGTCACCATTGGCAGGTATAGGGGGTGATGTATGCCCCTCTACCCGCACTTCCGTATTTTTGCCGTCCCACCGTCCCAAACCATTTTTTTCACTTTCTTTCAATAGTTTAATTGGGACGGCGGTTGTTTTTTCACCCTGTTCCTCTTCGCTGCCCGTCCCACAATAACTGCATGATACTGTTGATGAATTAGCACTTTGGGACGGTGGGACGGGTAAAACGGGGTTTAGCGCAATAGTAGAGAGAACGGGGTCAAGGTAACGCGCCCATGCTTCCTCGAAGTCCTTACGTTCATACCCCTTGCCCTGTCTATAGCCAATACGAACATTGTGGCTTTTTATCTTATATGGCCGCAACAGTCTGGCGACCTGCTCCGATGTAATCGGCTTTCCCCATTTATAGTCTGCCCAGCTGGACTCCTCGACCTCGAAAAGGGCGCTGATGAAGTCAGGCGTGAAGATGCGGTCAACGCCCAATCGGTCAAAAATATCTCTGGCATCGCCCAGAAGGTCATTTGAGCGTGAAGCGTCATCCTGTCCGTTGCCCGACAAATCCATAGCCGCTTGACGCGCCAGCTTAGGCCAGTCACCGCCTGCAAGGTCAGCAATAGCGATAAGCGCCCGCCAGTTATCCCGCCCCCTGTCACTCAAGACCTCGGGCAGCAAGGAAACATTGAACGTCACGCCCTTGGTGGTAGGTTTCAGCTCCTCGTCATTGTCCTTAACCCACACGCGCAAGGCTGCGAGGTTGTGGCCGTTCCATTCGGAAAGCTCGACAACCATAACCTCGCGCTTGTTCTTGGGGATGGTGGCAATATGTGTCATGACGCGCCGCCTTCCTCGATAAACCTAACCCGCGAGCGCAAGACATACCGCGCATGCGTGCCTGCATAGAGGCCGCCATGCGGTTCTGTTATCGTGTCTATGTGAAAGCCGCGCCCGCGAAGGTCATGCACATAAGCCGCCCAGCGCGGAGCGGGATTATGAAGCGGCGTGCAGCCCACAGCGCCAGCCTTGTCAAGGTTCCGCAAAGCCCATAGCTCCCGCCCAGACAGGCATTGTTTTTGCTTGCGCCCGTCCTTCAAAGTAAGCTGGACTTCGCAGGCGGTTTTTGTTCTACTGAACATAGCAAATCCTTTCCGACCGGCATCATGCGTCCCTGCATCGCCGGTCTTTTTCGTTAAGCTCGTTTCGTTGCTGATGACGGACAGGCTGGAATAGCCCGCATGCCGTCCAGAAAGGCGTTCACGTCTTCCAAAAGGACAACGCTATTGCTCCCGCGCTTAACCATGCGCAGCTTGCCAGCGTCCACAAACCGATGAAGGCTTGTCCGACTTCCCACGATGCCCAGGGCAATAAGTTCTTTCGGTGTGTAGGCGGCCTTGGTAAGGTTCGCTCTTTGTGTGTTCATGTTTTATCTCCCATGTTGGCGCAAAAAACTATGCGCGTTGCATGGGGTGAATATGAAGTGCGCCGGAACAAAAAGAACGTTACCTCTCTATAGAGAACGCACGTCCTTTATAGAAAACCAACGTCATTTTTTTCTCTTGCCAGTCCGTTTTGTCGGATGCCCCAAAACCTTCAAGGCTTGGTCAATTCTTTTAACAGTATAATCTTTCAATAGTGGGGAATGCTTTTGAAGCGCCTCTGCAACTCTATAGCGCGTAAACTTCCCCCAAAAACCAAGCCTCCTTGCCTCTTGTCCAACAAGATTGACAACGTACGCGCTCAATGCGCTCCTTCCCGCCCTTGCTTTCTTTGGGACTTCCCCAGCCATGCTCTTTTCTAAAACTTTATTGGCCTCATTCTCTAAAAACAGAAAGCTATTATTGGTTAAGCTTTGCCTCGCTGGATCATCGTCAGATTCATGCCAGGCAAAGCGCATCTCGTCATCCATCACCTCTTTCTCAGTATAAGAAGAGCTGTCAATGGAACAAAGTTTTTGTGTTTTTCTATACGTTCTTTCATGTAAGGCTGCACATTCAACAAAGCTCCCAAAATCAGCCGCCATCTCATGAAGAAGACGCACTCTAGTCATACATGGATCAGGCGGGTTGACTTGTTGTTCAGTGGAAAGATTGGCAAGCTTTTGTAACGAGGCTATTTTTCTAAACACAGCACAGGCAGCATGTGTCGGCGAATTGTAAAAACCCTTTGTTCCAATTTGTTCCTCTATTTTCTTACCAGCATCTTCAAGCGTTTTTATATTAAGTAGGAAAGTTGTTTTTTGAGGATTTGAAGAAACGGAAAACATCCTTAATTCACTTAGCCAACAATCAAAGGCATCAAGTCTTTCTTCTTGGGCTGTAGCTCCCATAAGGACGTTAGGCTTTAGAACCTTAAAGCACAGAAAAAAGAAGCCGTGCAATCTTGTCATAATATAATTCACAAAAACATCTTCAGAGTTACAGTCAACGATATGTTTTTTTGTTTCTAGCCATTCCTCTTCCATCTCTATCCCCCGCTTTAGGTGTCCGCGTTTGCCTCTCTCTGATGGTTTCAAAGAGGCGCGGCGAGCCGTTGCGGGAACGGGTTTCGGGGATCAACCTAGCCGCGCCTATGTAAGGTATGCCCGCGAAAGAATAGGTTCAAGGGGAAACTCCCAGAAAAAGGGCGGTATAATGGGGGTTATGCGTCTTAATAGGGTAAAAACTGGCATTTTCATTTACTGTTTATTGCCCATAGGATAACCGCGCGCGCGTATTGCTTCGGAAAACTCCCCGCGCGTGATTGGCTTAGAAAAATCCAGCGCTGGGGAAGACAGAGAGCCACGCGCGTGCGTATTGCTTTGGAAAAGTCGTATCAGGCTTGCCCGCGCCCGATGGGAGCCAGCGCATCTATGCTCCCGCATAGGCTCAAGAGGACACACCCACAGAAAAGCAAGGGATAATGCGGTTATGACACCTGCGCTATGGCTAAGATGGGAAAGCCGTAAAATATCCATTGAAAACAATATGGTAAATGGTCTTTGGGCCTTGCGGTTAACATGAAAATAATCAATATTAACAATGCTTTAACCAATCATTTTTCGCTTTTTTCTTCATGAAAGTATTATCGTGTGATAAACTGCTTTCTATGGACAACTTTTCAGGGGTAAGCTATGCTTAAATCAGAAATCATGAATAAACCTTTCCGCCTTCTGGGGTGGCTTTGGAGTTGGTTAACCGTGAACGCGCCAAAAAAATATACAGCCAGATTGGTGGCACAGGTTGGCCGAGGTAATGGCTACGAAGGTCTGCTTGGTGCTGTTTTTGAAGGGGAAGATGGGCGGGCTTTTTACGCCAGCATTGGTGTATGGGGGTTTCAAGAAGACCGTGTCGAAGAGATTCTTCCTAAGGACTTTACGCCCGCGTTGATTGACGCCCTGAACGGCAAGTTTGGGGAACCCAGAGAAGGATGGATTTTAGACGTTACTCTTTCACGAGAGTCTGAACCAATCACTGATACCACAATCATAGAAGCTCTTAAATGGGCTTGGCATCCTTATCCGAAGGTAGAGGAAAAGCCCTATAAGCCACTTGAGGGAGAGGATCTAGAGAGAGGTCTGGCTATGACAAGACCTTATCTGGAAGAAATAAGAAGACAATGTGGTCTGCCGCCACGCGCTCATAATCTCGCTTAATCGTTTTTCATAACAAGGAGAAAAACGATGTGGCCGCGTGACGAGTGGTTGACCTCTTATAACATCAACCAGCTTATTATTGACCCTTTAGTTGAAAGCGATGGTCGGATGGCCTTCGCCCGCGATGGCGCGATTGTTCCTCTTTTTGGTGTTGGATTCTATTCAGGGCCGGACAAGGATAGGGTGATTAAAAACATGGCTGGCCCTTTCGGCCCCTATGCCGCAAGCGATTTCATCCGCCATCAAGAACGCATTTTACAGACGGCACAACGCACAGGAATTGTCCTGATTGAATTTACACCTGTTGGACAAGTTCTTGAGAATTTCCAAGGTTTTGGCAAAGCACTCATCCAGCACAAAGGAACTCGCGCTTATTTTGAAGCGCACCCTGAACGTGAAAGTATGTCAGATAATGAAAAAAACGCCGACATCCCTTGGATGCATGCCTCACGTTACTTTGCATGGGCGGCACATGGGCATATACTCACATTTTTCTGTGGTGCTGATCCTCTGCGTGTAGCCTATAGCGTTGAAATATCCTCGATCATCAACCCATTTGCGCCATTGTCTGTGCCACTGCAAACGGTTGACCCAACTATTCAAGCTTTGTTTGTGCCGCGCAAGCCGCCTTACATGATTGAAACCATCAATGGCTTTCCGTTTGAGTGGTTCCAGAGGTTTAACTTGCCTAACGATCTGCGCCCCGCATACGAAGCCTTTTGTGTCAGCGAAATCAGCAAGGCACAGATGGATTATCTGGTGACGATTAACCCGAAAACCATCCGCGCGGCTGTCAATCAAGCTTCAGCGGAACTTCTTGTTCCCAACGCTATGGAAGCCGCTTCACTATTTCTGGAATTGCGTGAAGCTTTCCGCGTAGGGCAAGCTTACATCTTCAAACACACGAGTCCGCCGCTTAGGAAATCAGACCTTGCGCCGCCGGAAGTCCGCAGGGACAGACGCCAATTCAAAATGACAGAAATTGGTTTTATGGTGTGGGGCTGCTTACAGGCGGAAGATTTACTGCGGCCCTCTGATAAACGGCTGAACATCAAGATTCCAAACGTGCTTAGTAGCAGGATGACACCTAAGCCGTAGCGGATGCGCTCCAGCGCTTGCCCGCATGCGTGAAAGGTGAACAAGCAGGGCCAAAAGCCCTGTTTTTGTCCCCGCCCGTTTCAGGCTGTTCACCCTCAATCAAGGTTTCATTTGTGGGACTATTTGTGGGACTATCGATTTTTCAACCCATAGAAAAGTGCGTAAACCTTTTATTTATCAAAAAGATACTTCACTTATCTATGGCGGACGGGGTGGGATTCGAACCCACGGTGGGGTTGCCCCCACGCCGGTTTTCAAGACCGGTGCCTTCAACCGCTCGACCACCCGTCCGCGTGTCAAGATCGTTGCTTATAGCGTCACTCTTCCAGTCTTTCAAGAACCCAGCCTGCCGCTGTCATGCAGGCATAATAGAGATCGTCTCGCGGTGCCGCGTTGAGATCTACGGTTTGCGGCGGCATGTAGGGGCCCGGGCCGCCTATCGTATAAGTGTAGCAATTATAGCCTCGCGGGCCTCGGCGCGCGCATTGCGAATGCGCGATTTCCGGCCCGTAATAATAGGGTCTTGCCGCTACAAAGGTCTGGTAAACGGGCGGAGCGGCGGCCAGAGATCTTTCTTTGCAGGCCAGATTATCCGCGCTGAATGTCGAGGCATCGCCCACAGGCTTGACCCATACATATCTTGCGCAGCCGGTGAGCGCCAAGAGTAACACTAAAAAGAATGTGGATGATCGTAAGTTCATGGGCGCTATTTTGCCTTAGCTTGCGGCTCGAAGCAAGAGAATGTGATTGCTCCGCTGTGGCCCCCATGCTAAGTCTGCCGCCTTGGCAGTTACAGCAAGGATTTGGGGACAATGACGCAGTTTCAAGTGAAGGAAGAAAAGGTTCAGGGGCTTAGCCGCAGCTTTACCATTACGATGTCTAAGGCTGATTTTGAAGGGGCGGTGACCAAGCAGCTCGAGGCGATCGGGAAGAGGGCTAAAATACAGGGTTTCCGGCCCGGGAAGGCGCCTTTAACGATCATCCGCCAGCGCTATGGGAATGATGCTCAGGCGGAAGTGCTGGATCGTTTGATGAAGGAAGGCTCTCAGAAGGCCATGGAGGAGCATCATTTGCGGCCCGCAACGCAGCCGAAGGTGGATAATCTGATTTATGGCGAAGACAAGGATATGAGCTTTACGCTTGAGCTTGAGGTTCTCCCGCCCATCACGCCGATGGATTTTTCGAGTCTGGCTTTTGAAAAGCAGGTGGCTCAGGTTGAGGACAAGACGGTTGATGAGGCCGTGGAGCGTATCTCCAAATCCATGCGCCAGCCGCAGAAGATTGAGGAATCTCGCGCGGTCAAAATGGGCGATGTTGCCGTGATTGATTATGACGGAACCGTGGACGGCGTGGCGCATGAGGGCATGAAGGGCGAGGATCACGCTTTGGAGCTTGGCTCCAACTCCTTTATTCAAGGTTTTGAGGAGCAGGTTGCCGGCATGAACAGCGGCGACAAAAAGGACATTAAAGTTACTTTCCCCGATCCCTATCACGCTGCGCATCTTGCGGGTAAAGAGGCTGTTTTTGCCGTTACGCTTAAAGAGATCCGCGCGCATAAGCCTGTGGTGATGGATGATGATCTGGCCAAGGAAATCGGCTTTCCGTCCCTTGAAAAACTTCGTGACCGGATAAGGAAAGATGTTGGTGAGAATTACGCGAAAATCTCGCGCGATCTGCTCAAGCGCAAATTGATGGATGCTTTGGCGGACGGTCATGATTTTGAGCTGCCGCAAGCCATGGTAGATACGGAGTTTAACGGCATCTGGATGCAGGTCGAAAAAGAAAAAGAAGCCGGTAAGCTGGATGCAGAAGATTCAAAGAAATCCCTTGATGTGCTGAAAGAGGATTATCGAGCCATTGCGGCGCGGCGCGTGAAACTCGGTCTTTTGCTTGCGCATGTGGCCGAGCTCAACAAGATTGAAGTGTCCCAGAATGAGCTTCGTCAGGCCATCATGGAGCAGGCGCGGCGCTATCCCGGGCAGGAGCAAGCGGTGATCGAGTATTTCGCCAAGTCGCAAGGTGCGATCGAACAACTCCGCGCGCCGATTCTGGAGGATAAGGTGATCGATTTTATCCTCGACAAGGCCAGCATTACGGAAAAGGCTATTGATGCGGAGACGCTGATTAAGCTGCCGGAAGAGATTTGATTAAAAAACATGTCATTGCGAGGAAGGCCTTTAGGCCTGACGCGGCAATCGCTACGATATTGCAGAGATGGCGCCCGTTGGGCCTTACGGCCCGCCTGCCAATGACAAGTGGGGGCACTGAGATTGCTGCGTCAATCCGTCTGCGGCGGCTTTCCTTGCAATGACAAGTGGGGCAGCCGTTCCTACCGATGACAATGGGGTTGCGAGTGTCATCCTTTGTGTTTATGCTAAGGGCCGCAAGGAGTCCTTTCTTGCGGTTATTTTCTTTTTAAGACTTGAAAGGGGTTTTCGGATATGCCTGCTCTCGATCGTCATCCTGCTGAAACGCTTGCGAATCTGGTTCCTATGGTGATCGAGCAGACTTCGCGCGGGGAACGCTCTTTCGACATTTTCTCAAGGCTTTTGAAGGAGCGCATTATCTTTCTCGTGGGTGAGGTGCATGACCATATCTCCAGCCTGATTTGCGCGCAGCTTCTGTTTCTTGAATCTGAAAACCCTAAGAAAGAGATTTCTCTTTATATCAACTCCCCGGGCGGAGTGGTGACTTCGGGTTTGGCCATGTATGACACGATGCAATATATTCGCTGTCCCGTGGCTACCATGTGCATGGGGCAGGCTTGCTCGATGGGGTCTCTTTTGCTGACAGCGGGCGAGAAGGGCCTGCGCTACGCCCTGCCCAACAGCAGGATCATGATTCACCAGCCGTCCGGCGGCGCGCAGGGGCAGGCTACGGATATTGAAATCCAAGCGCGTGAAATCCTCAAGCTCCGCCAAAGGCTTAACGAAATCTACGTCAAGCATACAGGGCAGCCTCTTGATACTATTGCCACCAATGTGGAGCGTGATAATTTTATGTCGGCAGCGGAGGCTCAAAAGTTCGGCCTGATTGATGAAGTTGTCGTCAAGCGGCCTGAGCCGAAAGAAGCGTAGGCATGTTAATAAACGGGTAACCAAGCGGCTTTAAGGTAGAAAAAACTTAAAGGGGATAACGGGATGACAAAAAGCAGCGATACGAAAAGCACCTTGTATTGCTCCTTCTGCGGCAAAAGCCAGCACGAAGTGCGTAAGCTTATTGCCGGCCCCACGGTGTTTATCTGTGATGAATGTGTTGAGCTTTGCACCGACATTATACGCGAAGAAAGCAAAAGCAGCCTTGTCAAGTCGCGCGGTGACGGTGTGCCGGTTCCCCGTGATATTAAGGCCGTTTTGGATGATTATGTCATCGGGCAGGAGCATGCCAAGCGGGTTTTGTCCGTGGCGGTGCACAACCATTATAAAAGACTGGCCTCGGGCGCGCGCAGCGCAGAGGTGGAGCTGTCAAAGTCCAATATCCTGCTTGTCGGGCCTACGGGTTGCGGTAAGACGCTTTTGGCGCAGACTCTGGCGCGCATCATTGATGTGCCTTTTACCATGGCCGATGCCACAACGCTGACCGAAGCCGGTTATGTCGGTGAGGATGTCGAGAATATCATTCTGAAACTTCTTCAAGCTTCGGATTATAATGTGGAGCGCGCGCAGCGCGGCATTGTTTATATTGATGAGATCGACAAGATCAGCCGCAAGTCGGATAATCCTTCCATCACGCGCGATGTTTCAGGCGAGGGCGTGCAGCAGGCGCTGCTCAAGATTATGGAAGGGACGGTGGCTGCAGTTCCGCCTCAAGGCGGGCGCAAGCATCCGCAGCAGGAGTTTTTGCAGGTCGATACGACCAACATTCTTTTTATCTGCGGTGGCGCTTTTGCGGGCCTCGACAAAATTATTTCGGCGCGCGGGCGGGGCTCTTCAATCGGGTTCGGCGCTGATGTGCGCGCGCCGGATGACCGCCGCATGGGCGATGTTTTGCGCGATGTTGAGCCGGACGATCTGATGAAGTTCGGCTTGATCCCTGAGTTTATCGGACGCCTTCCCGTTATTGCGACTTTGTCGGATCTGGATGAAGATGCTTTGATTGATATTCTGACCCGTCCCAAAAACGCGATCGTCAAACAGTTCCAGCGGTTGTTCGAGATGGAAAATGTTCTGCTGGACGTGACGGATGATGGTCTTCGCGGGATTGCGCAAAAGGCTATTGCGCGTAAAACCGGCGCGCGCGGTTTGCGCTCGATTATCGAGGCGGCGCTGCTGAATTGTATGTTTGACCTCCCCGGAACGCCGGGGATTGAGCGCGTTGTCGTCAACCGCGATGTGGTGGAGGGCAAGGCTCAACCCATCATCGTGCATGGCGAGCCTAAGGGGAACGAGGCGGCGGGTTAGGTAAACAGTACATGATAGTTTTTTGCCCGAGCTTCTTTTCTACGCACGGTTCTAAGACGTCCGGGAATGTCAATGCTGTCTGTAAAATCCTCTTCGGCTTCTTTTATAATATTGCAGTAGGGAATACCGATCCGGCTGAAACGTTGGCTTAAATCTGTTTTTCTTTTTTCAAGAATCTTGTCTGTGAAGTAGGTAAGAGCCATGCCTGCGCCTAACAAGAGCGCGGCTGTAACGGGACGGCTATTAAAGATACTGGTGGCCGCGAGCGCGAAAGATCCAGCTACAACTGTAGGCACACCTTCGTAGCCGGTTTTGACATTCTTTGGGTTTTGAATATTCCAATAATCCCTTTTGTTCTTAATAACGCCTTGCGCCGGATTGCATCCCCACATGACTTTCATCGCCATATGCTGAACCTTCCCCGGAAGGCGGGCAAAAAAGATTTTGTCATTTCTTTCCCCCATGTTGCAGGCGAGGGTCTTTTCGAGCGCTTTATTGAATGTTTTTTGCTCCGAAGGCGTGAGGACTTCTTTGGCCGCCTTTTTCATAGTGTTGAGAAAAGTGTTGTGGTGCGGTTTAAGGTAATGGGATTTTGATGTGAGATAGTCCCAAAAGCGATAGTTCCAAGCTTTGTTGTTGGTCTCGTTCCCGTTGGAATCTACCCCGCGATAATCATGGTATCCCATGCCGTCCCCCTGCAATAAGGTATAAAGATGTTTATTTTTTCTACCATAAAAACGCTGCCGAAACCATAGGATTCTAATAGTTTCATATCTTTTCAATATCTTACTTAATATTTCCCCTATCCCTTGAAAGCGGCGCAGAGGGGGCTTATTTAAGATTGAGAAGCCAATTTTTACTGTTTCTTGAGGCTGTTTCAGGCATGATGGGTGCCTTGGGTTCGGATTTTTCTGGTCTTTTTTCCTGAAAGGGTTGTTTTTCCATGGTTATTGAATCGCCTGCCGGCGCGCTTTACCCCGTCTTGCCTTTGCGGGATATCGTTGTTTTTCCCCATATGATTGTGCCTCTTTTCGTGGGACGGGAGCGTTCCGTCCGCGCGCTTGAAGATGTTATGAAAGAGGATAAGCAGATCCTTTTGCTGACCCAGAAAGACGCATCACAAGACGATCCCCAAAAAGATGATCTTTATCTGCAAGGCACCGTGGGGACGGTTCTTCAACTTTTGAAATTGCCGGACGGCACGGTCAAGGTGCTGGTCGAAGGAAGTTCCCGCGCGCGCGTGGAGCGTTTCACGGACAATCAGGATTTCTTTCAGGCCTTTGCCGAGCCGATTGATGAATATACGGGCGATAAGTCGGAGCTTGATGCTCTTTCCCGCGCTGTTGTGGATCAGTTTGAGCAATATATCAAACTCAACAAAAAAATACCGCCTGAGGTGATGGTCTCGGTCGGGCAGATTGATAATGCTTCGCGGCTTGCGGATACGATTGCTTCGCATCTGGCGCTCAAGATTCCCGAAAAGCAGGAGCTGCTTGAGATTGTTTCCGTCAATGACCGTCTGGAGCGCATCTTCGGCCATATGGAAGGCGAGATCGGCGTTCTTCAAGTTGAAAAACGCATCCGCACGCGCGTTAAAAAGCAGATGGAAAAAACGCAGCGCGAATATTATCTCAACGAACAAATGAAGGCCATTCAAAAGGAGCTTGGCGAAACCGAGGACGGCAAGGATGAAGTTTCGGAGCTTGAGGGCAAGATCAAAGCCCTTAAAATGTCCAAGGAAGCGACAGAGAAATGCTTGAGCGAACTTAAAAAACTCCGCGCCATGAGTCCGATGTCCGCCGAGGCTACGGTTGTGCGTAATTATCTTGACTGGATGACATGCATTCCATGGAACAAGCGTTCAAAAACGCGACGCAATATCAAGGAAGCGCAAAAGATTTTGGATGTCGATCATTATGGGCTTGAAAAAGTCAAGGAGCGGATTTTGGAATATCTGGCTGTTCAACAACGGCAAGGGAAAATCAAGGGGCCTATTCTTTGTCTTGTGGGGCCTCCGGGCGTTGGGAAAACTTCGCTCGGCAAGTCCATTGCGCGCGCGACAGGGCGCAATTTTGTGCGCATGTCTTTGGGCGGCGTGCGGGATGAATCGGAAATACGCGGTCACCGGCGCACTTATATCGGCTCCATGCCCGGAAAAATCGTTCAGGGTATGAAGAAGGCCAAAGCGTCAAATCCTCTGTTCCTTTTGGATGAGGTGGATAAGCTTGGTTCGGACTGGCGGGGTGATCCGTCTTCGGCGCTGCTTGAAGTTTTGGATCCCGAGCAGAACAACACTTTCAACGATCATTATCTTGAGGTAGATTATGATCTCTCGGACGTGATGTTCGTTTGTACGGCCAACACTTTTAAAATGCCTCAGCCTTTGCTGGATCGTATGGAGATTATTCGCCTTGCCGGTTACACTGAGGATGAAAAAGTTCAGATCGCGCAGCGCCATTTGATCTCCAAGATGATGAAGGAGCACGGGCTTAAAAAATCCGAGTTCTCAATCTCGGAAGATGCTTTGCGGGATATTATTCGCTATTACACGCGCGAAGCCGGCGTTCGTAATCTTGAGCGTGAAATCGCAAAACTCTCGCGCAAGGCAATCAAGGAGATTCTGCTGAAAAGCAGCCTGAAAACCATTCATATCACAAGGCGGAATCTTGAAAAATATCTCGGCGTGAAAAAGTTCCGCTTCGGCGAGATTGAAACTGATGATTTAATCGGCGTGACAACTGGCCTTGCTTGGACTGAAGTCGGTGGCGAGTTGCTTTCCATTGAAGCGGCATCGCTCCCCGGCAAAGGCAAGATCACGATCACCGGCAAGCTTGGCGATGTGATGCGGGAATCCGTTCAGGCGGCAGAAAGTTACGTTAAGGCGCGCGCGGCTCAATTCGGGATCAAGCGTGATGTGCTTGAAAAACGCGACATCCATGTTCATGTGCCCGAGGGCGCTACGCCCAAAGATGGGCCGAGCGCGGGGGTGGGGATGGTGACCTCGATTGTCTCGGTACTGACGGGCATTCCTATTCATAAGGACGTGGCCATGACGGGGGAGATCACCTTGCGGGGCCGCGTTCTGCCGATCGGCGGGCTGAAAGAGAAGCTTCTGGCCGCCTTGCGTGGAGGGCTTACCACCGTCTGCATCCCCAAAGAAAACGAAAAAGATCTGGCCGAGATACCGGACAATGTGAAAAAGGGGCTGAAGATCATCTTTACCAACACGGTGGACGAGGTTCTAAAGGTTGCGTTAACCAAACCGCTGACTCCCATTATATGGGATGATGCGGATGATCCTCGCGTTCCGGACGACAAAAAGATGGCTTCCGTAAGCAAGGGCTCTTCACGCGGAAAGCGCGAAAATGAAGGCGACATGCGCCATTAGGGCCTTGCACGCATTGATAAGCTAAATTAAACTCGCCCTTCAAATTGCAATGACGAAAGGAGTTTCATCGTGAATAAAAATGAGTTTGTCGCCGCTGTTGCTGACAACAAAAGTCTGACCAAGCTGGATTTGTCGAAAGCTTCTGTGTCCATTATTATTGATGCCGTGCTTGAGACGATTGAAAGCGCCCTTAAAAAAGGCGATGAAGTTAGGCTTGTGGGTTTTGGTAATTTTTATGTCTCCAAGCGCGAGGCTTCCAAGGGTCGCAACCCGCGCACGGGGGAGGAGATTGATATTGAATCTTCCCGCATGCCCAAGTTTCGCGCCGGCAAGCAGCTCAAGGAAATCGTCAATAGCGTGAAAAGCTAAATAACCGGGCAGTTAGCTCAGTGGTAGAGCATCTCGTTTACACCGAGAGGGTCGGGAGTTCGAAACTCTCACTGCCCACCAGCCGCCTTGATTTTTTAGAGAAACTATATATTATACTCGCTTCGCATTTATGGTGTGGCAGCGTAGCTCAGCGGTAGAGCAGGGGAATCATAATCCCTTGGTCGGGGGTTCAAATCCCTCCGCTGCTACCACTAATGCAGTATGATCGTGATTTGAACCCTCCTTGCCTGCGGCAAAGGCCAAAACGGCAGGGATTGAGCCGTGAAGCTCAAGGATGACCTCTCCCTTCTTCGCGCCCGCTTTTACCGTAATGTCCGTTATCATGGCCCGTAGGGCTTCTATGGCCTCGGCACGGGCTGTGTGGCCTTGGTTCAGGGCTTGGCGCAGGGTCTTGACCTTTTTTTCGTAAATAACCGGAAGTTGAGGATGGATTTCAATGACATTGGACGGCACATCTCTTTCGAGTTTGGTTTCCAGATTAAGTTCCTCAACCCTTTTCTCAAGGGCCATTAGTTCTTCGCGCATGGCGTTGGATTTAAAGCCCTCGCAAACGGCGTCAATGATTTGCTTGATACGCTTGCTGGCTGCGGCCAGTTCTTTTTCACGGGTATTATGGCGTTTGTTGAGTTCGGCCCGAATTGCGGCGCGTTCTTCGTTATAGGTTTTTACAAAACGCGCAAAGGCTTCCTCGGAAAGCAGACGGCGTTCTAACCCTTGCAGGATTTTGGTTTCCAGCGTTTCAACGGAAACAACGCGGTTGTTGGTACATATGCCGCTTTCACGCCTTTTGCTACATCTTAGTTGCGAGCCGCCATTGATGGTATAGCTTCCGCCACAAGTTCCGCAATGTACAAGGCCGGAAAAGAGGTGCTTAGGGCGGCGTGTTCTATGAATGGGCATATTTTTGCTTTTTTGGTATTTGATGGCATGAACGCGGTTCCATAGCTCGTCCGGTATAATGCGAAGATCGGGAACTTCGGCTGTTTTCCACTCGCTTTGCGGGTTAATGCGGGGAATACGTTTGCCTGTGTCAGGGTCTTTGCGGAAAGTTTGGCGGTTGTAAGTCATACGCCCAACGTAAAGCTCGTTATGCAAAATGCCGCTTTTACGTGAACGGCTGCCATTGATAGCCGAAGCCACCCATTGGCCGCCGCGCGGGCTAGGGATTCCTTCTATATTAAGAGTTTTGGCAATGGCTCGCGGGCTTACGCCTGCCACATATTCTTTGAAAATGCGGCGGATGATGTCGGCTTGATCTTCAATAATTTCACGCTTGCCGCGGCTGACTTCGCCTCGCGCGTTCATCTCGTGGACAGGGCGATAGCCGTAACAAATGCCGGCAGGAGCCAATCCATCTTCCAAACGCCCGCGCTGGCCACGCCGGACTTTTGCGGCAATATCCTTCAAGAACAGAGCGTTCATCGTGCCTTTCAAACCGATATGAAGCTCTGAGATTTCACCTTCGGAAAGCGTGTGTATTTTAATGTCGAGGTGTGAAAGCCGTTTGAAAATAGCGGCCACATCTTCTTGATCGCGGCTGATACGGTCAAGTGCTTCGGCCATAACACGGTCAAACTTTCCACGACGGGCGTCTTCAAGCAAAGTTCGAATGCCCGGGCGGTTGATAACGAACGCGCCGCTGATCGCGGCGTCTGTATAGATTTCCCCAACATGGCCGCCGCTTTGCTCTATGCGTTCGCGGCAAAGGCGGACTTGATCTTCAATGGAATGTTCACTTTGAAGATCGGAGCTGTAACGGGCATAGATCGCATATATCATATGAGGCCTCCTTTTTCAGGATTGCAAATCTCTCGCGCAGCTTGTCGTGCCAAAATGTCGATGAGTGTGAGCATTTCCGGCACCATCATGCTTTCGGGCTGATCGTTCAGGTTAGGGACAGTGTAAGAAGAATTGCAATCAAAGATTTGTACTGTATTGGCTGTATCAGGTGTTTTTTCTGTGGTGTGTGTGTTTGATAGTGTTTCCATTATTTCCTCCTTTGTGTTGGTAATAAAGTTTTTATTCCATCGTCCAGTTACCAGCCCTTCCTTCGACAAGGGCATGGTGAACAGTGACGGATGTTTCTGAATAGGCTTGTCGGATTTCAAGGATGGCCTCGGCGGCTTCGGATGATTCCGGATAGCTATTTAACTGCTTAGCAATTTGATTGAGATTCACGCCTTGGCGCGTAAGCTGATAGACGGCCCTAAGAAGCAGTTTATGCCTGTGCGGATCAAGCGCCGGACTCTTTAAAAGAACAAGTCGGGCATATTGGCTTATGGTTAAGTTGTTCCTTTCGGCATGTCCGGCGAGAATATCTCGTTCCGCCGTTGACAGCCTTATACCAAGGTGAACGGTTCTCGTCTTATCGGGCTTTAGCCCGCTGGAGTTATGTGAAACAGCACCGCGTTTCACATAACTCTCAACTTGCGCGGAGCTTTTAAATGTTTTGTCAGACAAATTGTCTGACAATGTTTCAGACGTATGGGGTGTGGCTTTCAGGCTTTCATAGGCCTGCGCAGGGCGGCACATATTACGGGCTGTTTTGCGAAAATGGAGTTGAAGGGAGTCAGTCATCAAAGTTTCCTTTTGAGAAAAGAAAAACCCAAGCCACAATGTGTCTGGGTTCTGATTTGAAGCAAACGACCTTACGAATTAAATGGTGAGGTTGATTGCGTTATGGCTACGTGAAAAAAACATGTCCCTATCCTAGGACAG
>Ga0123354_10000534_pt1 | contig 38865 bp, 37 predicted proteins | sample TergutLab28metaG_2_FD_97872 | JGI IMG/M metagenome (GOLD analysis project Ga0123354, IMG submission 97872) | Labiotermes labralis P4 segment gut microbial communities from Petit-Saut dam, French Guiana - Lab288 P4 | ecosystem: Host-associated > Arthropoda: Insects > Digestive system > Gut ... | reverse complement strand
TACTCCTGCACTCGTCTCCACAACAAGACTACTCCGTTGTACATTCAAGTGATTATTGAACCATTAGTATATGGAGATTGCCGTGGGCTTTAACTCTTAATCTGGACGTTCAGCCGACTAGATGTCTGTACTCCGGGGAGTCAACTTAATAAATTCTTTTGTTTCGTCTCAACGATTGTGCTATCTACTACTCCAAGCATCACACCCATTGCTTCCGCTCGGCAGAATTCCTCAGTACCTGTCCAGGTGGAAACACATACATTGTTAGTTACCAACCTGCAGATACAACATAACGTATGCTATATTATATTTTATACTCCAATATATTATATAAATCAAGAAATGTAAACAAGATCTCGCAAATTTAAGACGTTGCCAATTTTGTATTAAAGCCCTTTTATGTTACAGCCTGAAGATGGCTTCATGAGAACCGAAACATTGTAACTGCTATGTTTTTTTAAATTAAATTTTATGAAATAGTTGTGGCCGAGACAGCTCAGTCGGTATAGCAACTCGTTACGGGCTGGACGGTCCGATGATCGAAAAGAGTAGCGTTCGAGACTCTGAACGGTAAGGTTGTTAGTGCGGAACGCGAGTGAAACTGAAGGGAAGAGTGTAGATAGTGTATACGGAGGTGAATCTTGAGTAGTTTTGTGTGGTGAACTAAGTGTGCCCTTACAACATGGGCGAACGGCAAAATACTATATTGTGTGCATTTGATCTCAAGAGCCCACGCATATCCGCATATGAAATTCATGAATTGATTTAGGCACAAATGGGTCTAAATGATACAGAAGTAACAATGGTGCAAATAGACGGACCAAAAAGGCATGTGTACATAAAGTTTCGAGACAACAACCGAATGCAAGACGGGCTCCATATGACGGGAGGACAAACTGAATATAAGTATACCAATGGTGAAATATCAATCTGCAAATAGAAACGGCTGGGATGGGAATGAGAAGCGTACGAACTGCAAACCTACCCCCTGAAGTGGCGGATGGAGTAATACGAACGGTTCTGTCCAGATATGGAGACGCAAAAGACGTCCAGACGGAGACGCGGTCCCGTATGTATCGCTATCCGGTGGCAAAATGACATTAGAATCGCAATGCACTTTTTCAGGGAATTAGACGTGCTTTGCAGATTGCGGAAGACCTCTGAGGAGGTGAGAGACGTTTAGCCATGCGAGCAGTAACTGATAGGTTTGCAAAACCGTGGTTCTCCTCAGTATACCGTGTGTTGGATAGTCCGCAAAATTTTAAGTCTGTTGAACTCATGTAAGGAAAAAGGAGGCATTCCCAGATCTACTGCGCTATACAATATTATAAAATCCATAGAACAGACGGTTCATTTATAACCACCTTTCTCTGAGATCGACGTTGTGGCAGCAATTACCCCCCTCCCCATTTTCCTCTAGAAATCCAGTGCGGAATGATAAGCGGGAATATTTGTGTTTTATACAATATATCTTATTGTATACAGTATATAACACAGTATTACACGGTACTGTATACAGTATATGATACTGTGCACAGTACATTAAACTGAATACGGCATATAATATTACTGTATACAGTATATAGCACACAAATGGTCTAATACCATATAACTTAAGAGTCATTTCTTGTATTGATAAAGCATAAAATATTAATTATTTAAAATCTAAATGTTTATTTATATATCTCAGTAATCATAAATTGAATAGTATACCATCATAATTGTACAAAGCATAAATTATTCTTTTATGCGTGTAATATTAGACCTGGAATTAAAATTGAATTAATTAATACGACAGTAAGCATTTACGACTTAACTCTGAATCCAACAGCTTTTCCTTTTATGGATCTGTAGAATGCTAACATAAATAAATATTAAGACCATGCAAGATGCGCTCGCTATATCTACAAAAGTGGAGGCATTAGAGGCGGCGCCAGAAAAACAGGGACGAACACTCTAGAACTTTTACTACGGTGATTACAACAGACGACCCCGCGGGACGAAAGAAATAACTGAGGTGATCGCAGACACCGTTACAACCAGCAGGTGCGTCACGCACGATGTGGGAAGGACAATGGAGAGAGGGCAGAAGACCGTCGTCAGTCACTGCTAAAAAAGGGTGACAAATACAATACACACGAATAATAAAATACGTTATAATTACAGTATACCTCATTAATGTAAAAAATAGTTCAAATAACTTAGAAGACAACAAAACTTTCAAAAATGTAAGCTGCTTTGATAATCTGTCTTAAAGACGGAGTCCTTATATTTTTCAAATACAACACTCCAGGTTATAATGGTCTACTGTTACATCAGTGAACAACATTTTGTGTCTAGTTACTTTGTTCAATAGTTGGCATTACATGGTTGATCTTACCTGCCCGACGAGTGTACCCGCCGAAGCACAGTCTAGCTTGAGACCCGGCTTATGCGGACGTGCTTCGTGGAGTTCAGGCAAGCGAGAAAGGGGTTAGAGGAGACTAATGGCGGCAGAGAAGACCAAGGCCGGGCACTCGCCTAGGAATCTGAGTTGGATGAAAAACCCACCGGCCCGCTCGGCGATCGCTAACCCAATTCATCTAGTGGATAGGAGGGGGCCTCTTCTTCAAGGTCGACAATCAAGAAACCCACAGGCAAGAGAAAAAGACAACGAGCTGGACTAGTCCTGGTTCGGCCGTTCAATGGAACCCGTCACCAGGAGCACAGAGTCGGGCCCACTGTCCAGAAATGGGTCTGCGCCTCCTCCCGCGCGCTAACGTAACGAACCCCATCTAGGACCCGACATTCTCACCCTATTGCCTGGCGTGCCGCTCGCAAACAGCAAGTGGGCAAAAGATGACCACAGCCAACAGATCAGACATATTGTCTGAACCCGACACTCCTTCAGAAACAGCTCCCAGACGCGCTTCTACCAGGGATACCTGTAACATGTACAGGCCTCTGCCTGGCGTAAGAGCCACACCACAACCTCAAAAGCCTACATGAAAAAGACAGACGTTCCGCCGGGCACAGACGAAACAATACCACCTACATTTTTGGTGTCACTAACATGCGTGACTCTCGGGGGGTTGTTAGAGGTGCAACTCCTCGCGGTCCAACGATCCAGCTGATATTTCCTTATAGTGCTGCTTCAAAACCCCGGTGGGTTCGGGAACACCACCGGCGCCCTGCGAGACGTCGTAACTCCTCCACAAGGGCCAATGCGTCCGCCTACTAGTGAAAAACTGAGCAGTGTCGATGCGGCACGTGCCATTATGATTATTGTTATTTCAGGTTACGGCGTTAGAATAAATGTCTTATATCTATATTAGATTTATTATCCCCTCACTTTCCAGACCGATGACTGAATGTGGTCATGAACGCTAGCGTTTTGGCTCCGCCCGCGACTAGCGGAGTCGCACGTCCTTTGAGGGCACGCCCAAGGATCAGAACTATTTAAGGAACGCCAAAATGTCACAAAACTTTTCACTAGCAATAGCTGTCGCAGCCTGTCAACCTGAAGATCGCTACCGGTTATTGCCCTAGCTAATTTCACGATATACATTCTTCCAGAGGTCCGATGCTGCATGGAAACTATTCATGTTATATTGCTGTATCAATCCATAACGTCTTTTAACATTTTCCAAGTCACATATGAGTTGACACCTTTTTTTTTAAATTCGTACCGTGCATCTTGACAATATCAAGATTCCACTCCCGAACGGTGCGACATACACACATCAACAAGGACACTGCCAATATATGCAGCCACATCACCACTGATTTAATCATACACCGATGAACCATAATTAACTATTTTAACAAAGTGTAATTTTAGCAAGCACGGATAATGAGCTCCCTGAAGATGGTGTGACTGCACCGAAACATGTCGGAGCTATTTTAATGTAAATTTTAATTCTGTTCTTATGAAAATCACTTGTGCATTAGTTGGTTATTAAAAAACTTTCATAAGTTCACACTATTCAAAACTGAATGAAAGCACACTGTACATGACAGAATATTGTTCTAAAAACGACATTTAACTACCACACAGTGTCAAATGCGGACAAATTTTCACAAAGACTTCCAAGTAAGTCTAATTTGGTAGTACCAAAGATGTGGTGAAAACCAATAAAAAAAACATTCCTTTAATCAAACTATGCCCTACATGCAGGAAGTTTGTAAATATTAACGCTATCAAAAAATTTACCCAATCTTTTGAACACGCAACTGACCTTGGTGGTAACTGGTCATTTTTACATTAAAAATAAGACAACTGCTAATCATAATAGAGTTTGGTAGAGACACTTAACTACCTTTAGTCTTTTCATGATCAAATCCTGCAGAGTGAAAAATTTCACAGTTAATACTGTTCACCTAATATTATTTAGGTTATTAAATTCAAGAAGAGATGGGAGTGGCACACAGCAGGCATGGAAAATGCAGTGAAATTCAGTTGCAAATCCTAAAAGGACTTCTTTGCAGATGGACATGTAAATGTAAGGATGATATTACAATGGGAACTGGGTTTGTGTGTGCACTGCACTCATACAGCTCACAATATGGTCAAATCAATGGTAATGGGAACGCAGTAGTGAATGATCAAACCTCATAAATCATTCACATACAACCTCAAGACACTTACTGATGTACCTCCCACCAAAGTTTAACATTAGGCTCATGCAAATACAGATACCAAGATTAAACAAACATGAATGATTTCAGGTACGCACGGTGGTAACTAGAATATCGTCTTCTGGAATTCTGACACTGGGTCACTGTGTAAAGTCTCCCCTGTCCATGTCATGAAGGCACATACAGAGATCAGAGGTATAGCTTCACTCCTTCTTAACCTTGGCACTAGATGCAAGTAAGTGGCTATCTTCACACCCTGGCTGATTTACCCCAGAAAAGAACCCCGGTACCCACAGTCGGTTTGGACTTTTGGACAGGAAACAATCTCTTGCCCCTACCGGGTTTCGAACCCCGAACAGCCCAGTCCATAGCACAGTCGCTATACCAACTACACTATCCCCCAGTTCTGAGTCATTGAGAAGTATGGCTGAAATTTATCAAATTTCCACCAGAATACGTCACATTCCAGAAGATACTATTCTCCAACAACAAAATCTGGAAAGACCACCACACAGAAGTGCCCACACTCACCGCAATATTCAAAACACTCAACCTCAGGAACCAAAACACCAACAATGTAGTACCCGAACCACATGTACTGAGTCCATTCGGGCTATTTACAAGTCCACAAGAAACTAATACTATCACAAAAATATGTCACAACTTCAAATGGTTAAAGCAAGAATTCTTTGAAACAATCTCAATATTTTGCTATAGTTCCTCTGCAAAAAAAAGTCTGTCCCTGAAGATTCACTCTCACTCATTTGGTGGTGTCAGACTAGCTGACGCATGCTAGCTTGTCAGCACATGCTTGTCCATATCATTCTTACCACAGTAAAACCTGAATTACGATTCTGAAGTCTGTACTATGTGCTCAGCTTTGACGTTTCATTGGCAGCTTCTGGATCTTGACTGCAGCCTGAACCACTGGATTTTTCAGCATCAATTATGCTACTTTTCTTAATCATACTAACAAAAGTATCTAATCGAGTTGGATTTGGAATTTGTAGCACCATGTGAGCTTCTTCCAGAATCAATAGTCCATTATGAGCATCTCCTGGTGACAGATTATGCTCTGATGTAACATGTTGCTCCCAGTCACTATGTGAAGGCAGCACCTGAAGGCACCACTTACATGAAAGCCTTGGTGACTGTGTATGCACTGCCTTGATGTGGCGACGCCTGAAGCCCCAGCTTGTGTATGCCCGGTCACAGAACGGGCAGGGAAATGGTGGATATGGGAAGTTCTTCGAAGCTAAATATGTAAACAATTACAGAAACCATTACTGGTACCTATTACTTAAAAAAAAAAAATCCGGTTTTATAACTCTCACACTTTTAAACCAATGAGTTTCTTTTTGTTATTATGTGGAACTCCTAGCTTACAAATATTTATTGTCCTTAGAATATTGCAATATATTGCACCATCTGTAACAATATCAGCAGCAACAACATGGGGTGGGAGTGATGTGAGTAAACAAGGGAAATGATCATGTAGTTACTCAAACTTAACTGGACCGCAAATGGTACACTACATGACAAAGTACATAGAGTTTACCACAACATTCTTAACTCTAAAAAATCATAAAGTTTTATGGTAAGTGTAAATGTAATTCCACTTAAATCTGTAACAGAAGTTTGATATTCATGGAACTCACAAATTCTCAAAATTACATTACTCACAGATTTCTCATACAAAACTTCAAGTCAGACAATAAATGTGGAAAGTAAAGACAGAAATTCATTTATGAGCTAAGTAATTTATGGCTTCCATCAACTTTTACGAACTCATTGAACTACTCTGAAAGTCACCTATGCCAAAGTGTATCCAAATAGGATAAAAGAATCAGAAAACATGGACAAAATATAATTTACATGCTTAAGTACAGTTTTCACTGAACCCACTTTCACAAAACTCATCAGTAACAAACAGTATTATGTTGGGATTTCCCATACTGCATTTCATCCATGGCACTCGGGGAAAACTAGAGGATGAACTTCATGCACACACCCTTAAGTAAAGTATGACTGTCAATGAGCAACTTTTCATGAAACTCATGTTTGCTTGACAAATCTCTTCAAAGAAATATCACACCAAATTTCATGAAGTCCAGCAAATGGTTTAGCCACTGATACTAGTCACACACTTTGAATGGACATGCTCTATGTAAGGCAATTTTAACTTCATACAGAATGCCTAAAAACAGTAGTGTCAAGGTGTAACCTGCTTCTGTGTTAAGAAACTAAAACTAGAAAGGCATGGAGGACAATATAGCAGACACCACATGGTCGACTTCAAGCAAGCCTACGATTCAGTTACAACAGAAGAAATGTACCACATACGCATGAAACTTGGTGCACCCATGTAACAAACTAGGTCTAGTCCATGTACATGAACACTTGTCTAATGCACTTCCTATTCAGAATGGTCAGAAACAAGGAAATGCTTCATATTATTTAAACCTAGCTTCAGAATATGCCACTAGAAAAGCTATAAAAAACCAGTAGACACCTGAAATGAATGGCACACCAGGGAGTGGTGCATGATGATGCACAAAGATAAAGATAAAACACAATCAAAGAACATGTAAAAGAATTATTACGTGCCACTGACCAGTAAGCAGTCAACATACAGAGAAGTTACATCTGTTCAAGTCTCATCAGGATGCACAAGACCAAAGCAATGAAAATTACTTACTATCACCTCGGGTAAGATGCCAAAAAGTCTGGCAGATACATATATCAACAATGCAGAGCCGCCCGCTGCATCCTTAAGGGATAAGCTAGGTAATACATTCTTTGAATATATGATGAAGTTCAAATATTTGAGTACAGTAACAAACCAAAATGGCACTTGTAACATAGGTAAAACAGAATGAAATTCATAGAACAGCTGTGATCATTAAGTTCAGAGTCTTTGGTCTTCCTGTCCATTATCCAATAATATAAAACAAGCCGAAGAAAACTGCATAAGGATGACCTTTCATAATTTCCACTCATCAAACAAATCAATAATTACTATCAGCAAATCAAGGATGAGGCAAGTGGGGAACATAGCATATACAGGACATAAAAAATGTACACAAAAGCTTTGGTCGTAAAACCTGAAGAAACAGACCCCTCGGAAAATCTAGACACGAAAATGAGTTTTAAAGACATACGGTCAGGTCGTGTGGACTGGATTCATCTGGCTCAGAATAAGATGCCCAAAACACGGCTCTTGTTGGCTCACCAAGGCAAGGAATTTCTACAGCAGCTTTCCGACTATTAGTTTTTCCAACACATTTCACACAGTATCTTGATTTGTCAGCCTATAAGACCCTAAGCATACTAATTTTTAGGCACATTCACAAAACTGTGAAAAGCGAGTGTCAGCTTCGTCATGTCTGTCTGTCTGTCTGTCTGTCTGTCTGTCCGTCCTTCCCTCCTTCCACTTGGAACAACTCCGCTCCTACTGGACGGATTTTCATGAAATTTTATATTTGTGACTTTTTTTAAAATCTGTCGAGAAAATTCAAGTTTGATTAAAATCTGACAAGAGTAAAGGAGACTTCACATGAGCTATGTCTATTTCTTATAATGCCTCACTGAATTCTTCATAGAATGACAAACGTTTCAGACAAAAGTTGTAGAGAAAATGAAAACACACATTTTATGTTGGGTAATTTTTTTTCCGAAAATCGTGCCGCTTATGAGATGTCAAAAGATATGGTACAGGTACAGACGCCAAAAATGACAATACAATATGGCGCATGCGCTTTGCATGCCAGATAACTAAGGCAAGCATACGGACACACGTGCAGAATATTTAATACTTACGCCAAAAATTCTCACGCGAACGCGCCTCTAAGTTAGTTACGTCAGACGTATATTGCCTGTCGTGTTAACGCATGGTATCTTACGATGGGAGGTATGAAAGTAATGCCTCCTGATACCCTCATTCTCTTACAGAAGCTCTAATTACAATTATAATGAAATTTACGCATACCATGGATACATCCTTTACAAAGTTGAGATTATTTTTCACAACGTCCCCTTCATAATCAGCACTTTTTTTTTTCCAACTATGCGTGAGTGTGTGTATGACGTTTGCGTAAAACCCTTCGCTGAAGTGTCGGAGCTCTTCACGCACGCCGTCGTCGGCAAAACGCCATCGTCGGAGTGCATCCTTCAGCGAACCAATAAGGTGGAAGTGGGAGGATGCTAAATCGGGACTGTATGGAGGATGAGGGACAGCAGTCCACACCACTGCTGCAAGTGCGGCCCTTGTGTGCAGACTGGTGTGCGGACTGGCGTTGTGCAGGAGGAGGACTTGATCCATATTGTTTGGCCGAACCCTTCGAATTCGTTTTTCAGCTTCTTTAATGTCTGCACATATCGCTCTGCTGAACTGATAGTGGCACCCTTCTCCAACAATCCTACTACCGAAATCCCTTCCCTGTTCCAGAAGACGCTATCCATGGTTTTACCCCACATTAGTCCGCACACTGATTTTTTTTGGGGCGTGGCGACGACTCACGATGCTATTCCATTGATTGTCTCTTCTTCAATGGGTAGTAACGGTTAACCCTGGTTTCATCCACGGATTCTTGATAGAAATCGTCCTTCTCACTGCTCGTGGGGTTCTGCACAAATGTTTTATCGGGCTGCGACAGCGAGCATTTTCGTCACCCACCTTGTGCAGCCTTGTCTGTGACCAGTTCCTCTGATGAAAGGTCATAACCGCCAGCCTTCAAATTCCTACTGCAGCGCACAGTTCGCTTGTGATGCGGCGGTTATCCCGAATCAGCGCATCAACCTCGTCTTCGATCTCCGTCGTCGCTTTCGTGGCTGGTCAGCCGCTGCGAGGCCTGTCACCGATGTCCGTTTCACCGCTCTTAAAGCGATGGACCAGCATCTGACTGAGCTAACATGGTGTCCTCACCATACACACTACTCAGATGTCTATCAGTCTCCATCGGACCGGAGCCTTCAGCAGTAAGAAACTCAATCACCACTCTCTGCCCAGTATGTACGTCCACAACATCCGGCATTATGCACGACTATCGTGTAAAACGCATGTGACTGACAGGAGCACCGATAATCCTGGTGGAGATAGAAAGTGTCACTGTTCGGTGGATAAGGCAAGAAATTCTATCTGGCGCCAAATTTAAAAGGAGAAAAACCAGGAGGCATTACTGTCGTACCGACCTCCGTAGTACCTACCACGGTGGACTGAGTATATAGCTCCAAGAATTCCTACCGCCAACACAAGTAGTACTGCTGCATGCTCTAAGCGCTTTATCACTTGGAAAAAGACCTCCAGTACCCACTGAACAGGAAGTGGGTAGCCCCATCATTGGTCTAAACATGGTGGCAAAGAAAAATCCTAACTTTATACGGAATTAAATCCAAATCATCCAGTCTACTGACATTCACTTTACTGGCCAAGATATCCAAAACTCCGTCATAAGACAACATACATAAAAAAAAAAACTAAACAGGAAACACCTGGTATAACTCAATCTACTGGCAAACACTTGAAAGCCATAAACAACAAAGACCTGTTCTGTTGTCATTCTAAATACTTTCCACATAAAGGGGGGCTGGGACAGAGTAGCGGAGTTGGTACGGAGTATAAAAAAAACTGAAATTGACTGTGTTCCAAGGGCAAACAGAAGGGACACTACTGGTAACCCATAAATTGCTGAGTCTAGTTCTCCTCTCTATGTGAATAAAATCCTCAACAAACAAAATTTACGCTTAACAGCATTTCTGAATTTGTAAATATTAATTTTACAATCTCATAACTTCATGCACAAACTGTGGCAACCATTCTAATACTCATACATGATGTTTAAAATATGTACGTTAATGATAACATACATAAATGTGAAACAAACGCTCAAAACCCAAAATATTTTATTTTTAAGCAGTTATCCCGACTGAATTTTTATATTAATGTAAAAAAAACTTTCAAAACACATCTAATATACAAGGTGTTTCGGGAGGAATAGTAAATATTTTAGAAGATGGTAGTATGGACTATTCCGAGTAAATAAGTTCATATAAACATGGGTCCAATTTTCAATGAGTGTGAAGATAAAGCTGTTTTAAGTTGGCGCGTACAGATCCGCGCAAGTCTGAAACAAATGACAGGCACTCAGGACTCTGAATAACATGTAACCTGCAGTTGTAACTTGATGGTGTTTGGTATTGTTTGGTAGTGTTTCTAACAATGCCGCACGTCTTTACACATGCTGAATATACCGATATGGTATTTGTTTACGGGTTTCGTAATGGAAATGCTCTTGCTGCGTGTACAGAATACAGTCTACGGTTTCCTAACCGCAGAGTACAAGACTCAAGAGTGTTTGCTAGTGTTTACAACAAACTGCGTGAGACTGGTGCACTTCCCAGCAGTCATATTTCTTCTGAATGTGCAAAAGAACAAAATGTGGATGAAGTAGAAAGCATTCTTCAGTCGGTGGAACGTAGTCCAACAAGCACACGAAGAATTTCTACACGTATCGGTGTTCCACATGCAAGAGTATGGCGAACTTTACGTCAGCACGGCCTGTATCCTTTTCAACTACAGAGGGTGCAACGCCTTGAAGAAGGAGATGAAGCTAGACGATTGGATTTGTGTCGGTGGGTAATTGCTAATCGCCGATTAATTCCATTCATACTGTTCACCGATGAAGCTAGTTTCACTCGTGACGGTATCAACACCACCATAACTCACATCGGTGGTCCGACAAAAATCTACATGCCATTGTGGAAAGAAATTCTCAACATCGGTTCTCTGTAAATGTGTGGTGCGGCTTGCCCGACAGTCAGTTGAGTGGGCCTGCTGTGTTACCGAATCGTCTTACAGGGCGCGCGTATGTAGACTTTCTGCAAAACGAGCTTCCACTATTATTGGAGGAGGTTCCTTTAGCTAAAAGGATGAGCATGGTCGTCCAGCATGACGGAGCCCCTCCATATTATAGCCGTCTGGTGACACATCTAAATCTAACATTCCCCGAACAATGGATCGGCAGCGGTGGTCACGTTCAGTGGCCACCAAGGTCCTCAGATCTTACTCCTTTAGATTTTTGTCTGTGGGGATGAATGAAAAGCGAAGTCTAAAAAGAAAAAGTAAACAAAAGTGACGAATTGGTCGCTCGCATTATGAATAGTGCTGCCCTCATAAAGCAAGAACACCAAGACGACCGCAGGAGAACTACACGTATTATTGCCAAAAGGGATGAAAAGTGCATCGAAATCGATGGTGAGATTTTTGAACACTTACTTTGAACTGTTGCAATTTATTGAGACCGTTTACGTAACCAATAAATGCAATCAATATTTCATTTGTCTTTCCTTCATACCTTTTGTAAGGCTTTTTACGCGTAACATTCAAACAACTGTATCTTCTTCACACCCACTGAAAATTGGACACATGTTTATATGAACTTATTTACTCGGAATAGTCCATACTACCACCTCCTAAAATATTTACTAGTCCTCCTGAAATACCCTGTATATTAGCACTCTAGATGCACTCCATTTGATGTCTGGTTTTGCAAGATATTATAAACTGTAGCAGACAACACGAGATCTGGTGTTCTCATGGCAACAAACATTCTTCACATTACTGTTTCCTGGGACAAAATGCTGGTCATGCTCTCTGGCACGCAAGGAGTAACGTATTAGGAAAACTTGCCGCCTCCTTCTTTAGGGCACTTCTTGTAACATGAAGTTGAAGGCACCCGGTTCCTCTGCTATACTGCTATGTATCTACCAGACGTGACTCAAGCAGACCCATGTTAAAAACATATAAATACATCAGTCATACAAACACAACATGTCCATCCCCATTCAGCCACTACATCAACAAAACCACCCTTCAAAAGTTGCATCACTATAGTTATAAGGAAACACTGTCCTATATACTGCAGCTACAGCAACCCAAGATAAACTAAGGGTACAATCAGTAACAGCAGAATTATAAGCCAATGTACTGAACAATAAACAACAGAACCCTTACAAAAATATTAAAAATAAAAACAATTATTAGTATAGTTTTTCAAAATTTTCTGGTTCCATCTTTCCGCACATAATCATTATTTTGAAATACCAGAAATTCAGAAGTTCTGATTATCTCACTATATACCACAATCAGTAAATATGTTGTGAACAGGGAAAGCATGTTTTATTGTGTTTTGTTGTTTCAGCTCTAATCACTGCAGGAATTTCAAATAACAGCGAGTTTAATTTCTGCAGCTAATTTCAGGGTTAGAGTTTACTGCTCAAATGCATACACAAAATAAATCTTACCTTGTGTTGGGTCATAGTTTGGATCTGCATGAAAAGTCAATCCCTCTGACTTTGAACCTGCAGAAAATAAAAATAAAAATAATGAAAATAAAGAAAACACAAATAAGACACAGTTAAGCAAAATACACACTGAAAAATCAATATAAAAATTAAAAATATCATAAGCAATAGCACCCACCAAATTAATGCATTATAACAAGACATCATGAACATGAATATGACAAGGGTAAAAAATGGCATCAAAAAGAAATTAAGACAAGTGAGGACAGTTCAAATCCAGACACAGATGGTCTGCTCTTGACACTTGTAACCAACAGGATAAGGATCTAAAGCTGTTATAGACATGACCCAACCCAAACTGTTCAGCCTTTAGACAGTTCATAAAATTTATGTTAGTTTCCTACATCAGATACGTTCACACTCATGAATATCATACACAAACAAGAATACCATCCCTTCATAAAGTTGATATGATCTCTGTTTAGTCTTCTTTGGACATTTCTCCAATATATGAAGCATAAGCTGCTGTCTGAAGAACTATACATCTGTAAATCTTGATTCCATTTTTATTTCCTAACTAAGTTCACAAATGCAAATCCATACAGAGGTAGCCAGAGGATGGAAATAATAAGGTGCATATTCCTCTGTGCACTACAGGCAGATTTCAAATATGATTACATATTTGAAGTTTGAAAATTTAATCCATTCTTCAGGTAGAGTTATGTCCTCCTGAGCTTCAAATTTGGTCACCATGCTTCTGACCTCAGGTATTCTTTCAGCCAAGATTTTGTATATCTGTCATTCAAATTGCAATTCTACTAAGTTAACTCTTTCAGTGCCGAAACATTAATTGGATGTGTGTCTGTGCCAATATTTTCTACAAGAATAACCTCACCAACAAGCCAAATAACTAAATCCATGGAGCAAAGGCCTTCTTGAGAAGCTAATATCCCTCAGCTAGTCAAGAAATTCCATGCATTTTATGGAACTTGACAGTTCATTACCGTGTTCACAAGAGACCAGCACTTGTTCTTATCCTGCCCTTATACTGAGTCCAGGCCATGCCCTATGATCCTATTTAAGATAAATTTTAGTGTATCCTCACATCCATGCCTAGTGCTCTATTTCCTTCAGGTTTTGCCACCAAAACCCCATATGCCTATCTCTTCTCCCCATACATGCCACATGCCCTCCCCATCTTATCCTCCTTGAATGATCATCCTCACACAACAGGGTTAGTAGAAAGTCCCTATGCACCTGTGCTAGAAATGGTAAATTACCATACGTGAACAATTTAAGTGGCGTACGTGACCTCTGGAACATGTCAATGAAAGTCAATTACATCAGTTACTGTCACCATAAGAAATGTACATTCACTGTGACTTCTACTCCAACCTATAGCATACTTCTGAGGGATGAACAAGGACCTTTCACTGATCCTGTATGTGGAAAGTAGTACAAATCAAAGCTCCTTACAATGCAGGAACAGCCGCATATGATACTATATTATTATGTATCATGTTATACCCTTCTGTTTATTGAACAGTAAAGCTACAATTGTCCCCAATGGCAATGTATTTTTATTAACTTCTTCATTAGTTCAATAAACTCACTTTAAGAATTTCTGACAAGCTTTTACACATAAATCCATAGAGTAAACTATGCATATTTATTTGGTATTCGAAAGTGCAGTATTATACAGACAATATGGTTAACAAAAAGTTACCAATATATTGACACATGACAAAAGTAATGTACATATTAAATAAATTCAAATGACACACATTTCCTACATAACCCTGACATACTCAACTATTAACATTTCACTAGCATCAGTAATTATTGCAAGGTGCATGCACATATGCACACACCTTTTATTTACACAATACTGGCAACCGTTCAAGCTGAAACATATAGCCACTTCAATGTTACTGTACCTAAAATAACTGTGAAATGCCAAAGCGGAGAATTACAAAATGTACAGTTCACTTTAACTCTGTCACCAGTACATTTTAATCCAATATATTTTCCAAATACCATACACCAAACAGTTTCATTTCTCACAACACCAAACCTACACAATTTAATGCATTTTTTATAAGTAATGCTGAACCAAACAAAGAAATGCTTCAATAACATAACCATATAACCCATACAGTACACAATCCAATGCAGTAATCATTTTATCACAAATTAACATCCCATGTACAGGTACGATCAGATGAAACTCCTGTACAAGAATAAGTATACAACCACTTTTCACTTCCCGACAATGTTTTGTGATGGGAAGCATACTTAAAACTTTCAACTTCAGATTACGAAAAACAAAATCCACTACATGATGCACACATATGTGTACACACACACACACACACACACACATATACATTCAACTGAAAAGCAATCCAACTTTCAAGATACAACATCTTAGTCACTTGTGCTACAACAATAGTTCATATCAGAGTGACTGTTAGCTATTACAATAAATACAATGGCACCAACTAAAAACTAATACAACAGAAGATAAGACAATGCAGTGAATTTAAGGAAATGTAAAGAATGAAATTTAATGTACATGCCTTAAAGATCTTGATGTGCTGAGTGCCTCAATTGCAATGGTTCTCCCCTCTGTATCAAATCACAGATTTTCTTGCCATTAAATTTTTATGCACCTCCATAAAGTAAAACTGAATGGTGAAACCTGAATCTTTCAGAGGTCATTTTACTGGTACATGTCTTCCTGTCCACTGATTACAAATTCATGCATTCAGAGTATGGAAAATCTGAAGACTGCAATTAAGGATAGTGCTGTTACAATACTCAATCCTATCATTGGTGGATACGTCTTTTCAGAATGCAGGTGATGCTTAACTGACAGTTGATAAGTCAAGGGAACAAGGAACACTATGACAAAAATATTTATGACGCACATTTTTTAAAAGTGCATTGTCACTTGGTCTGCAACCTCATAAAGTGATGACTTAATGGCAACTGGGCACAGGAAATCAAAAGTGTGTTGAAAGGTCATTTAAAATGATGGGAACAGTTATTTCCAATTTTCTGCATTATACAGACAGAAATTTCATGTTTCACATTATGAGAGAACTGTTGGTGCTAATTTTTCTCAATTGTATTATCAGTGTAAGAGCCAAGAGGCTTGCCTTGATAATCTAAATGATGCTGTAATCAACATTTTCTTCTTGGGCCATACCATGACTTGGGCAGCTAGTCACCAGCCTCTCACCATGGAGGCCTGGGTTTGATCCCAGGCCAGCCCACATGGACTTTGTGGTAGACGAAGAAACATTGTGAGGATTGTCTCCAAGTACAGTACTTCACTTCAGCCCCGTCAATATCATCCCACCAATGCTCCATACTCACTCGCTCATCTATCAGTGATGCTATGCCACCACACACACTGACAGTATTATTAGATAACATTAGATTTTCTGCTTGCACTTGTCTTTTTCCTATAAGAGTCTCTTCCCCACGCCTTTGCAAAACTAAAGCCATTTCATCAGTGTTGAGTTTAGAAACAGGAAGTCCTGCTAATGTGATGACCAATAAAGTTAAAAAATGATCCACCTGAAGTAAAAAACAATGAGGTACCATACATAAATTCATTTGAATCAGCTCTGTTCACATTTAGCTGTTGGGACTCAATCATCTGCACGACAATTAACGAGCTTTTAAATCAACGATTTTGACATTCCCCAATTGCACTACTTCCATAAGTATAACCAATGCCCTGCAACCAATCTCCAACTTCTAAATATCACAACAGTTCAATCACCTTTTCACATTTCTTTTGAATGTGTAGTCTCCAGTAACTTTGACTTTATATTACTGATCAAATTCCTCAAAAACTGTTTTCTTAAGACATGGATTTTACTGGCCTTCTTTATTAACACAACCACAACCTCTTTGTATATGCTTTATGGCCAGCAGAATAAAATTTTCCTGGCTTTTCTAGCTCTGATAGTTCATTCTACATCTGTTTGCACTACATAAAGCAAACAATCCTCTACAACTTAAAGCAAGCAGCATCACAATCAAAACTCCAATGAATGTTAAAGATACTAATACATTCCTTGGCACCCTACACTTGGGTTTTTCTGCAATGTATGTTGCAACAGCAATTGCTTGACAAAAAAGTTATTCCCACAAAGCATATACAGCTTTCACATTAGAGTATGATGCAGCAATTCAGAGAATATAATTTATTATGACAAATATAACCATGTGGTTTGTTATGAATTGTTTAACAACAGTCTTGCACACTGTGCATGAGCACTTATCTCCCAGTGACATTACAGTTGTATTCCTAATACAGTCAGTATGATTGCATCCATTCAGAATGAAGTCCAATTGACTCACATGGTTTGTCCAATTCAAAATAATTTTAAGCATTACAATTTATGATGTACATACAAAAAGTGTAAAAGCAAAAATCAGCAGAACTACCACAGACTTTTGAACAGGATACTGAATGTACAGTGAAAGTTGTGTCATCTGGTACCTTCCAGGAAGAAATGGTTGCCAGACATTGTAATTTTCCAGATATCAGAACACTACATATAATGTGTACCTTAGAGTACCTAGCAAAAACACAGACAAACTTAATCATTATATTTTTCACTTCATATTCTGTCCTGCTTTTCCTGCTACAAATTTTATTCCCTTTCCACTGCTACTAATATAACCGAGTGCACAGAATCTTTTTTTTTAACATTAACATTTTGTTCCTTTAATCGCCATATTCACAAAACTACTGCCAGTTGATGAAACAGTGATATGTCATGGGCCTCTCCATCAATTTCTGATTAAGAGAGGTTTCTGGATCTTCCAGTGCCAGATACTGTAGCTTTTACTGTACGTGGCTACTGTATGCATGAAGACCAAAGAAATCTATTGCTCACTGCAGTCTGAACAAACAAGCCCAAATGCATTGCACAAACAGACAACTTACATGCTTCCAAAATAAACCGAGATCTAAAATCTAAAACAGCAACTCTCCGTCAACTACGGCAATACTGTATTCAAAGAAAATTATGTCTGAAGGTTTTTATGACACGTACTTCTCACAAACAAAGCTTCATTTCACAGTAACGGGCATGCTACTTGCCACATCTCTCATATCTGGAAAGCAGGAAAGAAACACAGATTTTCAGTAGGCATCTTGCCTCAACACTGGACACATAAGTGCACTTCTGCACCACAGGGTGGTAGACTGTTTTACTGAAAATACCATTAATGGAAACATCTCAAAAAAGTTCATATGGCCTGCTTTCCCAGAGACTGAAGATATTGTACATGAAATGGTATTTGTAATTGTTTTCCAATAAAACAAGCACCTACTCTATTTCAGTCATAAGATTCAACATGCTGCAAACTCTAGCTTTCCCAATCAATGTATCAGGAGCAGCACTTCAACAACCTGGCCCCCAAAAAAATCAGATTTCACATCACTGAATTTTTTCACGCGAGGATATGTAAAAAAATCTAAACACAGAAAATCTGCCAGTTACATTACCTGAAGAGAAAATTGACAGTGCCAAAGCAACTATCTCTCTAGACATGTTGTGTTGTTTCTGTAATTAACTCGGATATCATCTAGATGTCTGCAGAACTACAAACAGCACTCACTTCAACACTTATCAAGGATGGACAAGCCAGTGTTACATATGTAACAATATGGATGTACAATAAAGTAAATGAAATGAAATGGTGGAAAAAAGCACTTTGTTCTTCACATTGCATTCTGAGTACAGGGACTTCTAGTTCAGTGACCTAGCATACCTAATAACACAACACACAGCTTTGTTCTTGCACTCCACTGGCTTTTGAGATTAAACCACGCACAGAACAAAACACCTTCTTACACTTCAGCAAGCAAAATAATTACCACCTTCAAGGTCAATGAAATAAAGAAGGTTAGCCATGGGTTCTTCTATTGATTTGGCCAGGGGCAGGAAGTGAGAAGGGACAGCCTGATTGGTCAAGGACAGACTACATTGCTAACCTGCAAAGGAGATTCTCCACAGTAAAGAAAGAAGTAATGACAAGATTTTCCTATGAATTTAGGTGAATAGAATTGACGAAAAGATGCAAGGCAGGCACAGGACCTGAAAATAAGATCTTCCCAACACAACATCAAAAAAAGAAATGATAAAACTTCTGGTGACAGAAAAACTACAGCTGGTCTGCAAGTAAGAGTCTCAGCCACTGGTCATAAGAGGTGAGTGAGCAAAGAGGAGAAGTGGGAGGGGGAGAGGGGAGGGGGAGTTTGAAATTGTGCTGGTATTTAGACATCTACATATCATCCTGTTTAAGCTGGAAGTGTGCTTAAGTAGACAGATGTAATCATGACTGCCGTTGTATGGGTGTTGAGGTCTCTAGATATCATCCTGGTTAAAGTAATGAGGGTGTTATATCAACATATACAAACTCCAAATACATGAGTCTCATTTATTTAAACACTCTGACAGTGAAAACTTCAACCAGAAGGGCATGTAAAGATTAAGCAAAATCCCATTCCCTTTACTCCACGCACCCATTCACCCTGTCAGTCAACCCTGATAAAAAAAATATGCTTTATATCAACATAATATACTGTTAAGGAAACATAATACATATTACGTAATCTTTTCTGCAAATTCAGCCCAAATGTATGAGCATGTTCTTCACTGAAATTCCTTCCAGGATGGAGAACTCATCTCTTATAACATGGGCTATCATTGTATACTTATACAGGGTAAATAAAATGCCATTCAGGTACCAACTGAGATCAAAACCATACACTGTATTAACCTTCCAAATAAATTAATTACTAAAAGACAAAACAAAGTGAGTATAAATATATGCCATAATCAAAGTATCATCTGAGACAAAATGATGTGGGATGGAAATATTTCCAACCATTCTAAAGAAATGAAATCACAGGCAGCCGCATAGTTACTGCTAAACATGCACACATGTGTGAACATGTGCCCACACAAACAAACAAACAATCAAAGAAACACACAAACACACAGTTTTTCAAAAGTTTAACATCTAAATTAATTTTCAAAGAAGCCTTGTACATTAATTTTTAAAACAGTAAAAAGTATATGTTCCTACAAATATAATTATATTCGAGTATGAAATAATTTTCACTTAATCTTAGAGTACCAACTTTTCCCACATATGCATGGGTGTTCACTTATTAAGCAGGTTTCTATTTCAGACTAAAATTGTAAGTTAAAACCCAGCTCCTGTCAGAATTACCATATATTCAAGTAGAAGAGAGTGAAACCTTCCATTTACTGTCCAGAACAGGCCTGACAACACAATCATCAAAACAAGATTCAGCCGTGTGTCACAACACATCAAGCTACATGTTGCTGACAGTGCTCTCACACAAGTTAGGAAAATAACTGCCAACAGCAATGACTCTATGGCAAAACAGCACTCACAACAAAATTCACACAAATGTTATGTGAGGAATGCTAAACATCAGTTACATAATGGCAAAACCAACATTGCAATTATCAAATAAAAATACAGAAATGTAGTTAGTGACTTTTTAATATACATTATAACCAGGACTGTCAATAATTATACAAATCAATTACACTACATAGCATATTTTGAAACAACACAGTAGTACTTAACATTTTATCACACATATACTAAACGTCATTCAAAGTCTAAAACTGCTGGATATACCCCAATTTATCAAAACTGTTAAGTGCTGTGCTTCTTTGCTTTCTCACTACAAGGATAACATCAGCTGATACTACTTTACTCAATTTTTATTAACACTATAAGATCTCCCTTCAAATTAATATCTACTGTTACATTCTATTCAATTTTTAGTCAGAAAAAAAAATTGGCTACAGGATCAGCAGTCCAGGTGTTGCATAAGCTAGAAACACAAGAGCTGTGATTTTAGGGCAAATCAACTTCACTCAAATTAAAACATATGAAACATTACTGAGAATCTTGAGTATGAAATACAATGTGCAAAGCTGCAGTTCTTCTGCAACTGAACATGTATTTTACAGATGTTAGTAATTCAAAACAACAGCAGCCTTTACTTATTCTTTCTGCACTTGGCACCCTTGCATATGTTGAGTGAATTTTAAGTAACTTAAGTAGATTTGTTATATAAAGTTAACTGCATTTATGGAATATCAAATAATAAACAGCACATTATTCTTACCTACAGAAACACAAAATAACACATTTCAGTCTTTCAAAATTGTTGAAAATTGCATTGAGAAATAATTTGCTGAGTATTTCAAATTTCCATTTCCTATGTTCCTTCAAACACTTAAAATTTTGAAAACTATGTATCAAGTTAACATCTTGTAACACCCTAAGTACATTAAGTAACACAGTTAACCTCATTACAATTATTTTATATATGAAATTATTATACAGTTACAAAATGACACCACAACTTTAACATTATACAACCACATAAATTACAAAACAACACAGCTGCAAATTTCTATGAAAAACGTGGCACTTCCAAGTGAAAAGAGCATGCCTTCTTCACACCATCCTTGTTATGACACTTTAAGTGTCAATTATCACACATTTCAGTACTCATGCCCATGAACCCACAAATTAACAAATACGGACTTACATAACAGACATTCTCCAAACTTGAGCACATTCAGATAACTCTCACATAACAGGCACTCTTTGTACTTGGTTTCAGAAAGCAGCATCATCATCAAATTCAACCTGCACTTCTCATTTATGCTTCACCAAAGTTTTCAATCCAGAACACATTACTTTTACTGATTTCAAATCAGTTATATGTATAACTGCAAATATAAAACAATTAAATGCAGACAGAACCCAACAGTGACTCACAGGATACATCTGCTGAATTAATGTTTAAAATACAGGCATGAATTAGGTACCACTTTAAAACACTGCGTCTGAAGTAAGTCTGTTGGCATCATACAACAATTTATAGTTGTTGTTGTTGTTGTTATTATTATTATCTGTAGTTGTTTTGATGAATGGGGTAGGCCACATGAGCAGGCAGCACAGCACCCAGCAACCTTGCACTGCACACTGCCCTGTTGCCCATCCACACAAAGGAGGCCCCAGAGGAAATGTCAGTGAGCATTACACATAAATCACAACTCCCATCTGCTTATCCCTTTCTTGTTGAATTTTGTGGAAATTATCACACTGTTGGTGGTGAAGACTAACCCTACTGTCACTACTACTTAGATAATCTTGACAACAGACTTCACATACATGTTTTAAGTATAAAAAAATTAAAACAAAGCCAAATTACAGTAAAATATACACTTTTAAAGATTAACTCATCAAATATATGGCTATTAAGGTAAAGGTAAAGCTTTCCCTGTTCACGGTATGAAGACATATCGGGACAGCAGCAGCATAGCTCCACTCCTTTTTAACTTCAGCATAAAATGGAGCTGATAACATTATGCTCTGGTCACTTTACCCTCTGGGAAGGAGACCGAGTGCCCGTTGAACAGGGGGTTGGGTGGGTTCAGGAGCTGGTCTAGACATTTTTCACGAAGAGGAAACTTCTTGTCCCTACCAGGATTCGAACCGGACCATGCCCTGGCCATAGCCTAGCCTCTATATTGACCAGGCAATCTTGGCTCCCCGTGGATATAAATATCACTCATTTTGTTCTGGGGTACAAAAAGTACCCCACTCAGTCAAACACAAGCTCTTTTTTTTAACCATAGCCATGAAAGTGTTAATAAATTTTAAAGCAACTTAAGCAAACATTCCAGTCAAGATGTCAGCAGACATGCTTCATACTTTGGAGACCCAAGAACCAAAATCTTGGCCCAGGAAACAGCTACCTGACATTACATTTACAGTGCTTCTCAGTCTCACCCTGCAAATTATAGAACACTACCTAAATTATGTCAAAACTGCCTCTTTCTACAGCCATTCCAATTTGTTATTCACTGTTCACCCTGTTATTCAATGCTTATGACATGGAAAATTGAAAATGTTGTTAAATAAACCATTAGTATAAAAATAATACACCAAACTTCCATTAGTGTACAAAATTTGGTGTCACTAACAAAAAGAATAGTTCTAACAGCACATTTCAATAACATCCCTGCACCTATTATTGCTTCACTTCCTACCAGGTACACAGTATAAGGATGCAATATTGACAGAGTGAGTGCATATCCCACTGGAAGTCATGCAAGCTGATAGTGTTAAGTCACATGCACTATAATGTAATACTCTATGTACCGAGCATCAATTCGTGTGGAATAACCCACTTGAGAGATCAAACTTCATCAGTCTGTTGGTGCCAATATAATGAGGACATATGCCAAACAAATAGCAGTCACAGAGGTGGCTTCTGAAAGAAGTAAGGGCAAGTCTAATATGACACATGCCACTCCCGTGACTTCAGAATCAAGGACATCTGGACAGGTGGGGAGACAAGATACAATATGGTGTAAGGCCAGTGCAAAATATCTCCTTGATGACTTGATTAGGTTGTAGAGATGGAGTTGTGGCGTGGAACACCCAAAGGCCTCAAGCACATGGCAGAAGCTAAACCCCACCTGGAAGAAGCTGGTAAAGCCACGGATAACGTGCATGATGTAAGAGCAGAATACCAGCTGACTAGGTAGGAAGTAATTCCAAAGTATAACAAATGTGTAGCCGCTGTAATGTAGCAATATTATTGATTCAATGCAGGGATTGATGCATTGTCTGGGAAATAAGATCTGGCATCAGACAAGCATCAGCTCCTCCAGGTGAAAGTTGATGAGATTATGTTGATAAATGTGCTGCATAAATGCAAAGATTCCTCCACATGAAAAATTTGAGATACTCTAAACCCTCAAGAAAGGTGGTACAAAAGGTGCCTGTCTCAAGGCTTATTCCAGTGCTAAGTACAGGGTCTATTGTGGAAGATTTGGACTTTGATGTGACTCCAATAGTGTATTTTGGTATGTGTGGGTGACATTACTTTTAACTACCATAATACAGCACAAAATTAAAACACAGGAACACTACAATACAGGGCTATAAGAAAGGAAAGAGAGAAATTAGTATCCTTATCAGAGGATTCAAGAAGACAGAGTATTAATGATGATCTATGACATGAGGACAGAAGAGGATACAATTACAAATAGAAAAGTGTGAAAAGTATAAGGGGCAATGATATAATTTGATGAAAAAACATAAATTCAAAAGGAAAGACAATTCCTTTTCTCACTGAAGGCAGGATAGAACAGGAACATACAAAGAAACAAAGCTGTTATACCTGTACTAGACTGAAATGATGGCAACGTAAAGAAAATAGAACAAAATTTCTTTAAATCCACAACTCATCACACTGAATCATTTCACTTAATTTTATGCCTGTACTTACAGTGACATTATAAAATCTGAGCTGCAGTCAGTTGAACTCCAGCTCATGGACACACAGTTTTAAAAACCAAATAGTTTACTGAGAAACATGTGCATCTAGCACTTCAATACAAGCAAGTAAACACATACCATACCCAGAACGTCATCTCTACGAACTGTGCATATTCAAATTACCCATTAATCTTCAAATAAAAAAGAGGAATTTTAGACATTACTTTCACCTTGGAAGAGCCTAAAAAACTGAATACATTAACCCAATCACACATATCAATTACAGCACTACTTGGGCTCTAAACCTTAGTACAAGCACACATGTATTAAAAAAATAATCCACCACACAAAAGAATATCAATGGAAATATGCATTCACTACTTTACATAAAAATGATTCCGAGTTTATTTGCCACATTCATAAATTTGTAAAGCTGTGAGATGTATTCTTAAACTGTCAAAAAATAAAACACAATACTAGCAGAAATCACAGTGCTTTGAAATTAATACTATCAATCCCTCTCTGATTTTACAAGCTAAATTTCCAATCAGTCCTTTCACGGGTATTTTATATTATACACTATGTATACTTTTTTGTCAAACATTCATAGATAACAGACACACACAGTACTTCCTAAATATTCAGTGAACACATACCATACTGTCAACAGACTAACACATTATTGTTGCTGTTGCTACTGTGATACTGGTGACAACAATGATATCTTCAGAATTATAAATTTCAACATTTCTAAAAATTAAAGGCATGGAAATTTACCATGTATATACAGCTAGGGTCATGGTACTTCTACCGACCTTTCATTTGATCTGATTGTTTTAGGATATTACTGAGCTGCATCATCACCCTGGTTCTCAAATGTGTTCCATATTAAAAGACAACAACATGGCTGTCATATTTTATAATCAATAAACTAAAATTCCACCTCAATTTCAAATCGTCCAAATATTATGTATGCACAGATCCAAATTTTTGTTCTGAGCAACAATGGTGACACATAAATGACTCAACATACATATTTTCATTTATGTTTTGTTTAAGAATAGGAACAGAAAATCTGTTGGGTGAAAAGTATATCAGATTTCTGAACCCCAACACTACATTATTAAAGGGGGCCACATATCTCGACTATCCACCAATTACATGACAACTCCATATCACATTTATCTAAATTCCTATAACAATTCTTGACTTCCAACTACAATAAACACTATACAATACATCCAACCACCAGCACTATTATCACAAGCCTATTTATTCCATTTAATATTACATAAATACTGCATCTCAAATATAATACTCTCTACACATCACTATATATATTGGGTACTGTTAGGGACACAACTGCCCTAGCAAGGTTAATGACTACATGACCTAAATGGTCCTTTCTTTGATTTTACATCTCAAGAACATTTTAACTGTAACTAACATATGACATATGAAAACTGTACTGATATTATTTTCAACAGCACAGCCACCTGAATGTTTTGTCATGGACTTCTGAGTGTTTACCTTGTAAACATGATAAACTCGAAAAATAAATAGAGCAAACGCGCACTTTATACTTAAAAATTGGCACATATTTTGTCATGTAACTGGATGGCAATTCTTAGGCAAAATCCAAAATGTGTGCAAAAAGACTCAGAACTGATATGAAAAAACTGCCATAAAAACAAAATTTAAAAATGTATGTTACATTGTTCCAAAGTTGCACCACAACATTTGGCACTTCATTTTTTCAAAAGTACAACAGTATCGGTTACTGTTTCAGTACAGAGCAATGGATGTAAAATTATCAAAGTATGGGCTTCATATATCTGTACAATTAGACTATTTTAGACACACTGTTACTATTAACAATAGTATGTCTATGATTTGTTATACACTACCTGCTCATTTTACAACTTAGGACTCTACAACACTAATGGCAGGAATAACACAATCCGTTTACACAGCCTTAAACATTTTCTAGTGCGTTATTTTTATCAAACATGTCCTCCCTCTACAATTCAATTCTGGGTCAAGTTTGATATACGAGTATCTAAAATGTGTCTTCACCTTTCAAAGACAAACTAATTCTTTTGTAAACTATCACTGTTCTTGAACTGTACACTACTATGTATTCAATTATTTGACTGGAACTAGTTGATGACAACATTACCAAGTTATCAGTAACTATGGGTCCAAATGTCCAAGTTACATTTGTCACATTAAGTCAGAAGTCGTTTAATCAGACCTATGGCATCAAATGAAGTGCATAACAGAACACATGTCAATAACTGCTTTTATTATTAAAGAGGTAGATTGTCTTCTCCCTATCATTCCTGCTGAGCAAAAATTTCTTCAGATTATAGCTTTAATAATAGCCTTTAACCAACTGAATAAAGAAACTCACTCCCTAGCCAATTATGCCTTCATAAGTGCTCGCCCTGCACTCACAAAAATCTCAGTCTTCAAGGGCAGAGGAGCAAATAACAGGCCATAACATGAAAATGTACAGCACTCCATCCCAGGGAGATATATAAAAGTTCTCCACTACTAGGTACTGTCTCAATCCAGCTGTACTTACTAAATATTTTTGTGTAACATGCACCTGTGACAAACACTAAGACTACAGTACCAGCCACACTAGACAGCTCCAACTCAACTACAGGCACGACTACTTGTCTAATTTGTTCTTTCTGGCTACAAGCCTCACTATATGAATGCACAAACCCTTTTTAAGTGGGTTAATGTTAGACAGTATCCTGCATAATAAAAATACCATCAAGGTTTTTCATCATGAGATAATTTAGTAATAGTCTGAATCCTGCATTTGAATCATAGGTGTGTGGATCACCTCAGTTTCTAATACTGACTTCACATATACTTTCTGGAACAGCATGCTCTTGACAACCAACTACAACAGACATGTTGCCTTCCTCCCTCTAAGCACAAGATTTCTTTTCAACCCTCTATTTGCAGTATCAATCTTCGTAACACAGCTCTTCCACTGTTCCTCAAATTCAGCTGGAGGAAGGCTGCTAAAAAAATGCAGAACTTCACGGATTAACTGTATTTTGTGCACATTAAACTGGCGCTTCCCCATCTTCCCATTCACATTGCACAGGATGCGCTCCTCAGTAGAAAACAAGATCTTCATGAGGTCACATGCCAACTGCTCCAAGGTTCGTGCCTTGGCCCATGTGGACAGCACCTGAGCCCGGGGCAGCAGACAGGCATATGGCAGCTTCTGGTAAGGGAGCAGGAGGTCCACCCTTGATTCATCACCTTCGCCTACACACGCCACACAAGATAACATGGACGTTAGTCACATGCTCTCAATGGCGTGTCTCTACCATGCCAACTTCCACAACTTCAGCTTTTTAACATGCTCCTTACTTAATAGCACAGCCCAACACACAACTACTCTTGTAATAAAATCACAAAAATAATTCACAATTTACATTAAAAGCTGTAGAATATAAAAACACCACACCTATGATCCTCACTTTTACTAAACACATAGGTAAACCATAACCTTTGCTGCTGGTAGTCAGGTTACTGGCATAATTAAGCAGTATTATAACCGCATGAACATATGGGACCTGACCATCTCACAATGTACCAAAGTAATTTATTTTTTTTAATATAATATACAACAGCAGTTTTCTCACCAAGATGTGAGATCAATCTACATGCTTCAATAAGGTTAAGCAATTAAACCTTCCAAACACCTGAAATAACTTCATTCCACAAACACATTAATTAATCAAAAATAATAACAAATGTGGGTAAGTCTAATTAGTACTGAGGCTTAATCTTTTCTTACAGCTTAGTGAAAAACAATTCCAACAGAATCCCCCATTACAAGTTCTCAGGCAGGTGTGCATAGTCTTGCAATGTGTCTTATTAGCTTCATCATGTCTGTCTGTCCAAATGTATGTACCACAGCAGCTCTCACAGACAGACTGCAGTAAAACTTGATATTAGGGATTTCTATGAAAATCTGCCCAGAAAATCTGAATTTTGTTGTATCACACAAAAATATCAGACACTTTACATGAAGACCTACGTATGTCTTGCTGCAACATTCCATTGTCACAAAAGCACTCTCTTCGAATGAAATGGTATCAGGCTGTTAAGACTGCCAACGAGGTATAAATATTACACAAACACACCACAATGTTATGTTGTACATACATTGCCCATCTTCTCCCACCACAACCCTCCAGTTTGTTTGCCCCCACTTAGTGTTCAAATCTACACTACCAACTCAGCCACCTCTGCATTAAATCCTCCCCACTTTCAGTTTTATCAGTCTAGCGTTCAAATCCATTTTCTCACAGAAACACCCAACATGGGGATTACATTGTACCATTTATTTGAAACTTTTCACAAAGGAAAAGTAGTATAATTAAGTGGGTGATGAAAGTATTTACCTCAAAAATTAGTTCTAGAAATATTTAAGTGTTTCCACAGACACTATGTTGATAGCAAACTGATCAAAATTTGTTTTAAGAAAAAACATGCACATAACACTACCTATAATTCTACAACAGATTCATGTAAAGCAGGACAACACAAAAGGGTACTTTCAAGATAACAGACAATGAGCACAGAAAACAAGATCATTCTCTCAATAACAGTAAAACCTTGTTAATTCAGAATGTATGGGATAAACAACTATCATTGCTACTCCTCCCTCTTCCCATGTCAGTCAGTTCACTGAAGGCAGGCCACAATCTGCAAATCTGGGGAAGTTGTAGGGATATCAACTGCTTGCTGCATATTTATAATTAAACCAACACAACTTTTTGCCTCTCTCCACACCACAAAGGCATATACGAAGTGTAAATGTATAGATCTACTCATACCTAACCTTGGCAGTAGATGGATGTGAGTGGGGAACTTCATGCCCCAGCCACTTAGCTTACTTACCCTTTGGCTTTATGGCCCTCCAAGAGCCTTGGCATCAATAATTATAAACACCCATTCTACCCTGTCTACTGCCTTCTGATCTCACGCAGATCCTTATCCACAACTTCCAGTCATCTCAATCTAGATCTTCCTCTTCTCCCACTTCCCTCCAGTTCACTCCCAAATACTTTCTTAACTGTCCTTCCCTGATCCATTCTTACTACATGTCCAATCCATTCCAATATCTTCTGTTTAACATCTACTAATATGTCTAGATCTTTGTATAGCACCATCAATTCCCCATTAGTTCTTATTCTACATATTCCTTGCTCTACCACTTGTCCGTACATCCTTTTTAATATCTTTCTCTCCCATGTACTCTGTCTTTTCATAACCATTTCAGTCACAGTTCATGTTTCACTCCCAAACACTGCAATTGGTTTCACCACCATTTATATATCTTAATTTTAACTGCTTTACTCTTGGCTCTAGTCTTAAATATTTGTCTTAGACTATAGGAACATCAATTACCTGCAGCAATCCATTTTATTTCATTACTTATTAAATTTTTGAAATTTATGAAGGTACCTAAATATCTAAATTCTGAACCCATTCAAGGACTTGTCTGTTCTTTATCAGACTTTGTTCTGATTTTGTCATATTTCTGTTCATTTTCATATACTTTGCTTTGCTTTGCTTGCATTAATCACCAGTAAAGTGCTTACTGCAGCTTCTTTAATCTGTATTACTTCTTCAAACCTCTCACCATTTGTCCAAATATCAACATATCATCTGCATATGCTATACACTGTCTCCTTCTGTAAAAACTGTTCAATTCTGATTGGGTTCTATATATCTTATCACCTTCTCCACTACAATATAAAACAGTATTGTAGGCAGTGCATTACCTTGTCTCAAGCAACTTTCTATGTCGAATGCTTCAGTCAATTGTCCTTAGACTTTTACTCTTCCACTTGAATACTGCAACATCATTTTTACTTAGTTCACTGACTTCTTTTCGATCCCAAATTCCTTTAAAATTTCATATAAATATGCTCTATTTATTGAGTCATAAGCCCACCTAAAATCAATAAATAATAAGTGCAAATCTTAAGTTCATAAAATTTTTGAAGAATACATCTTAACATAAATTTTCAGTAGCTGATCGTCCTTTCCTGAAACCACACGGACATTCTCTTAAAACTTCCTCTGCAATAGGGACTTACCATCTATGCACAATAATAGTCAAAACTTTAACACACATTTAATAGACAGATTCCTCTATAATTGCTACACTGCAATTTCTCCCCCTTCTTATGTAGTGGGCATATAAATCCATTAGTGCGCGAATATCTTCCCATAGTTTTTTTTATCTACATTCTTGATAAGTTCTGCACTGATGCTGTCTGCTCCAGGTGACTTATTATTCTTTAATGTTCTTATTATTTCCCATACCTCATTTTTCGTTGGAGGTTCAATTTGCTCTTCAGGTCCTTGATATATTACTACTTCCCTTATCTCCACATCATCATGGATATTAAGAGTGTCATAAAAATATGCTCCCATCTTTCTGTTCTCAATCGGTTGTTTCCAATGAAATTATTATCCCTGAATTTACAAACAGACATTCATGGCTGGAAACCGGCCTTCATTCCACAAGCTACTGCATAGAATTTTCTTGCTTCATTAATTTGCTTCCTCCACACCTTACAGGACCTTGAGATCATTCGCTTTTTCTTTTTGTGGTCTACACATTTCCTTGACTTCCCTTCACTTATCTTTGTAATTCTTGGTGTTCACTCTAATTCTCCCCTTCAGCATTTTGATTTGGGCTTTACTTATTTTCTTCCCCCTTTATCTGGCATTCTTCATCATACCAGTCATTCCTCTTCTTCCTTTCTTCATATCCCACCACCTCACTAGCAACTGCTGTCACCAGTTTCTTAATATTCTCCCACTTAGTTTCACTCATTTCCTCATTCTAATTACTTCACTGCTCATTACTTTCAGTGTAGAAAATATGTATTTTTATTATCATATTATTATTAGTGATAAAATCTATTGCTCTAATCCCAATCTCATTTAATGTTTCATGCAAGCTCTATTTCCCTGTAACTGGCTTAAAAACTTCTCTTCCTATTTTTGTGTTAAAATTGCCCACTACAACTGTCGTATCATGTGCTGGAATTTTATGATACATCTGATTATGTTTATCATAAAAGGAGCCCTTAACTAGCTCATTCTTTTCTTCTGCAGGTGCATGTACCAAAATTATTGTGAAATTATTAAATGTTCCTCTTATTCTCATTGAGCATATTCTCTCAAACACTGCCTCAAATTTCATAATTGCTTGTTTATACTTCCATTAATAAGAACACCAGTTTCAGAAATGTTACTTTCATTACCACTATATCAATATGAAATTCCCTGTATCCAACACTCCACTTCACCTCCATGTTATCTCTTGGACTACTGCAATATCAATTCTGTATTTTTCCAATTTTTTTTAAACCTAATTTAACATTCTTCCCCTACACAGAGTACATTCTAAGTAGCAAGAAATTGTAGTCCTTGTAACTTTTCCGTGATCTTGCACCACTATTACCCAACCGGCATCCAATATTACACTTCGCAACAATACTTTTTATTCTGAGGAGGTGAGGTTCTTAGCCTCACACCACAACCCCCAGCCTGGAGGATCAGGGTATCCCTTTTTGTCAGGGTCATCAGCTTCAACCAGTCCAGCATGGGAAGCCCTAATAGTAGCTACACTACTACCAGCGCAGCTCTCCAGATCATTTGACCACACAAGCCTTACCATTACAACAAAGCAGACATACCTTCAGGGGCCAATCACTTTACTCTGGGAAAGAAATCTTGGTACCAATGAAACAGGAAACTGGGTATGCCCCAGAGCTAGTCTCAATGTTTTGGAGAAGAAAAATATCTGTTGCCCCTACCAATATTTGCACCCAAGATTGTCCATCCCATACCCTGATCACTATACTGACTACACTATCACAGCTCCCAATCAAATTATTCAATCATATTTTTGTTACTACTTCAAATTACAGGTTAAGTGAATATGTATTTATCCACATTAAAAAAACACCCACCCTACATCTTCTCAGACAGATATTGACAATTTATTGTAAATGCATCTAAATCACCTCACATCAAATTAATGAGGTCTTACTGTATCTTCACTTATGTGTCTGTACATTAAGACTTAATGCCTCACATTCCTGTGGACATGACTAAACAGAAAATATCAGTTTCCAAATACCTCTCACACCAAAGGTACTGGCTTCTCCATGACTATCTTCATGAGTACATCAAGTCTAATTTCTCAATAAACATTACATAAATGCTATTACAATTAACTAAAGGAGAGAGCCAAAACAAAGACAGGCAGGCCACAATAAGCCTTTGCACAGTCATTAGTCTTCCAATTTCTATAATTAATTTAAATTAAATACTCCTAATTAAAATAATTCACCTTATTTGAACATACATGAACACATATAAAATATTAAAATACAGATCAAACACATTAATTTTACATAAACTCAAAGAGCTTTGAGACATCTTAAATACAGGTTGTTCTGTAACACAATGGGCAAACCTAAGGAGCATGTTCTACACATCACTTGGAGCAAAATATATTTGTGAAGGTATAGTTTGTTTCAACACCATTATCAAGTTATTCACTAGTGCAGTGAGCCATCACAGCTGTAATTTCATCAAGTTCCTGATTGTACAATGTCTTTGCTAGTGGCTGTGACCATGTGGATGTGTTGTGTTGTAGTATAGTAGGGTAGTCAAATTACTTAACACTTTTACAAATAGAGAATACATATGCCAACATGCATTCCACATATGATTTCTGCAATGGAAACGTTAAGGCTGCTGTTGTGGAATAATAGCAACATTACCAATATCACAGAATTCCACGGTGCAACATACTTGAATCCATACACAGAATTCTGAGAAAGACTAGTTCATTTTGACACCATTATCAAGGTACATACTAGTGAGGCAAGCTAACAATGCCGTATCTTGATTGAGTTCCTACTTGTACAATGTCTTGGCTAGTGGTTGTGGCTGCGTTGTGTTGTAGTACCATGGGACAGTCAAAATGCCTGACACATTTACAAATGAAAACACATACAGTAGGGTCTCATTTTACGATGGTTAATGTTATGACAATATAATTTTATGACCCCTGTGGAGTTGGACCGAGCACTCCCAACTTGTTGTGCATCACTGTTGCAACTGAAGCATCCTTTCTCTACTTTGTGTGTTTCTAACTCTTTTCTGGTGTGCATGTGTTTCTTCCTTTCCTATTTTAGTGCAGTCCTTGTAAGCTGATTGTGATTTTTCCACCCATGACATCCATAAAAAAGACAGCTCGTCCTCCTTTGCAGAAAGGAGTGAAAAGTAAAAGGAAGACTGTAACTTTACAGACTAAAATGTTAGTGATAAGAAAAACGGCAGCTGGCAAGAAACGTGTTAATTTGGCCCAGCAAAGAGAATTATGGTACAAATTGTGACAATTTTGATATACTGATCAAGGAGATAAGCAAAACCGCAGAAGAAGTTGGTCTTGACAATGTTGATCCCATGGGCACCACTGAAGTTTTAGAAAGTCACTCCCAGACACTGTCCAATGAACTTTTTGACTTGGCCCAACAATTGACTGAACAGCTGAAGGAAGATGAGGATGAGGAGGATCGTGGAACCAAAGCAATGCAGACAAAGGACTTACTGAATTCTGCTATAGTTATGGCAGCTGAAAAGTTATGTGATACCAACTCTTAATGGGAACGCAACTCTACAGTAAAGGGGCACACCCTTATTATGAAATCTTGCCAGAGAAGGAAAAAAAATCAAAACAATTGACGTTACATTCTTTCTTGACGTCTTCTGAACCACGGCCTTGGTCTTCTTCAGCAAAATATAAAAGTGATTTCATTGACATTTTTTCAATTATCTGTGTAATTTTCTATATACCTAATTCATTAAATTAAAATTGTGTGTCATCATGTAAAGAAATATTGTAAATTATAAAATTATTTGACTAATTTGTTTGGCCCATGAACCTATGTCAATTTAAACCATTTAAATAGTATTCGTTTTACGACTATTTGTTTTATGATCAAACATTCGAGAATGTATCCCCGTCGTAAAACAAGACCCTAGTATTCTGGCATGCATTTTGTATACAGTTTCAGCAATGGAAATGATACGGCTGCCGTTGTGGAATACTGGCAACATTACCCACATCACAAAAGATCCAAAACTGCACAGCAAATTCTGAGGAAGACTGGTTCCTTTGCACAAGCTCATGTAGGACATAAACAACAATGGGGTGGAGGTGATGTTCTGGCAGAAGTCTAATAAAGACCAAATACAAATATGAGCAAAATATCCAGGATAACTGGTGCAGCACAGATAAAGATATGGAGAATTTAGCACATTGATGGCCTCCATCCATATCATCTTCAAACGGTACAACACCTTTTACCAGGAGATCACCCTGTACAATTTTGTGAATGGCTGCGACCATAGTTACAAATTCTGTGTGACATTCTGTTTATGGACTAGGCTCAATTTACCTGGGATGGAATTACCAATTCAAGGAATTCACATTCTTAGAAATCAGAAAATCCACACCAGCCAACACCATGCCATTTTCAGCAGCAATTTCAATTAACGTACGCCATATGCCCTGACATGGGATACATGACACCCTCCAGCCAGACGAGACCCCTTGGGATCATATACTGATACAGATGTTTGTGTGCACAGCCCAGGAAGGAAAAACCACTTTGACTGTGTAACAGAGGAGGTTCATGGCAGTGTGGTGCTGTTGCTGCAGCAATGTTGCCTTTACATGCACTTGCTGATGTGAAATCTGGAGTTTCAATATTTGAAGACTTTTAACTATTATGATGGAATTGAGGGTGAATAGCATCTAAAATACTTGTTGTACCTACAAACCCTTGTTGTTGGTAAACTCCCAGATGATGGCACCCAGGTGCTGAAACATGTTGGAGTTGGCACCAGATATGGAGTGTGTTTTGCAAGCTATTTAATTTAATTTAATTTTAATTAAAGCATTTTATTGGTTTCTAAAAATATAGACATATGTGGTGTTTAGAATTAGGCAATTACCTGACTGGACCACTGACATTGAGGAACATTCAACAGTTCCATATTCCAGAAACTTTCTAGTTCTTGAGGATGTGCCTCTTGCGAAACAAGCTCAAATGTGGCTACAACATTACAGGGCACCTCCACATATTCACAGAGGTAATAGAAGATCTGAATAAAAATTATGAAGGTAAATGGATTGGAAGAAATAGGCCCATGACTTGGCCCACTTAGTCTTGCAACTTGAACCCACCGAGTCTTTGTGTGGGGTTGCATGAAGGCAATGACTGTTTCACCAGTTGTAAACCACAAAAAGGACCTCAGTTAGTAAAGTCCATAAATGAAGCAACCATTGGTATCAGACAAAAACAAGACTGCACGCAGTAGCAACACGAAATGACACAATGACTGGCAGGAAGTATACAATGTGATGGTGGGCATTTTGAGCATGTGGTGTAACAGCCTTGAAACTTCAAGATTGTTGTAAACATTTAAAATGATAATAATAATTAAGGTGAGCTGAAAAGATAATTTTATTCAGTGCTACATTAAGCCAGCATGTACGGTGTCAAAATAAATTACAATTTATTAGAATTTTTTCCCGAAATGACCTGTAGACCACGCCCCCGAAGTTTTGCCATTATGTCTTGGAACACTCTGCATATCAACTGCTCTACATATACTAGAGCACTTTAACTTTCAAACATGCATGTAAAGCTGCTTCCCATTAGCTGCAGCATAAAAATAGTGCATTATGAAATGTTTGTAAATATGTTTCATACAATGAGTATGGAGTAATTGTTTTTATGCTACAAACATGATATGAAAAAAATACATTAAGTTAATAATTTTTAGACAAACATCTGTTTACATATAAGAAAAGAAAAGCAGACGCAGCTTCTGAAAATTCCAACAAAACTACTACTTGACTCAGACTTCTGAAACACACACCTGTGCACTTTACATTCCTTTCTATTACAATATTCTAACACAATAACAAACTGCACTTAGCCATTATATGTGCAAACACATATTAATATACAGCCTGCAAACAAAATAAACAGAATTACAGAAGTGAATTCATTTGTTGCTCTGGGCAAAATATGTTATGCACATATACAAATGTAGGTGTTGGCAAGCATAAAGACGTCTGGTAACTTCATCAATACTTCAGAACCTTAGTGCTGATTTCATTACCAGTCACACTTATCATATGAATATGGATCCAACTTCCAAAGGTTATAGAGCTATGGATTAATAAAGCAGGTCACAAAACAAAACTGAAAGTAATGTATTCACTTTTCATGAAAAATTAAACACATAAACATCAATTTATTCTGGCAGTGTGATGAATGTTGACAACTTGAAAGAAATCATCCATGTATCACACTTTGAAAACTGAGCAAGTTTCCTACACAACCCTACTGATCACACACATTTGAGAGTAAAATATCTAACCAGTTCTTTGTCAGCTTATAAGACAGAAAGCAAGCAACACAAACATAGTCATTCTCTTGGACTACAAGTCAATTCCTGTCCTGAATTTCAACTTCCGTGACTATGCATTTCAGTAACATGGTATATGATTTAAAATTCAACCACTCTAAAGTTCTTCTAATTTCCCATGCTGTTACTGCACTGTATGGATACAACCATCCATGGCTCACCAAAGTAACATGCCATCACTATGCAATAATCTTTGCAGCAGAAACAAACATAGCTTTTGTGATGTTCATACCCCCCCCCCCTTTTTTTAACAAAAGAAACATAATAAGACTTCAACAGCATGCTTCATTTTTTAAATTTCTTTTATTACTCCGCATCATGCATAAATACACAATCCTTAAATGCAGTACTCACCACAGTGACCTATAACTGAATTAAACATGCACTGCGATGAAGAAATCATTACAATATGCATCAATCAAAACCAATAAAATATTGAATTAACAAAGGCAGTAATGTTCAGTTCAAAAAAAAAGTTTCATCAAATATTGTATTCATTCCTATGAAGAGAAAGCACACACTACTCTTGTCATTGTTACGGGAAGAGAAAACCCCTAAGTCAGGAACGTGCAACTTTGCCGAGTAATGGCCCCATAGGAAGGTGTAGAATATGGAAGGCCAAACCACATTTTTTTTATCTGTGACAAATTAATTTAAAGTATTTACAATTAATATCACATATAATTAGCATGCAGGATAGTTTTAAACTATTTGCCATTCATGAGGTATCTAGCACGGTTTATCTTTGATCAGATCAACACTGTTGACTTTAATGTTACAGGGAGCAACCCCTAATTCATTCTGTAGATGTCTGCCCACAAATCAGCTCCTTAATTTTCATTCACACTGTTCCATTAAACAAAAAAACATTGCTCACATATAAAGGTATTTCAAACAATTAAGTAACTGCAATAACATGTGTCAGAAACTCAAGAAATGTTCTTAGGATAGCAGTATCTGTCAAATTCTGACAGAAATACATCCAGAAATTTCAGTCCAATTTCTTCCACACTCTGATCTGTTCTGCTACATTTGCAATATTGCAATCATTGTGTCAACTCTGAAATGACACACAAATATATAAAAATACATTTATATGCTCCTGAAGTATGAAACCTGGATGCAAAACTGTGTGCACAAGCATGATGACCACACAATCGGTTCAACTGTGATCGGAATAATAGCACTTCACACATTCTTTGTAAGTTTTGACAACTGTGAAATGGAGTGGATATAACTTCAACAGTGATCGCTGCTGACAATTCCTCACAAACTAAAGTGAAGCTTGTAACAAGACGTGTACTAAAATGTCCCAATTTGACAAGCGTGTTTAAAAGAGTCTTCACTTAAAAAAACACCCAATGTTTTGGAGAAAGCAGTACAAGAAGGGAAGGGCATTAACTGAGAACAACTCCACATCTGGCCATAATGCTAAAACACCAACTTATGGCATGGGAAGGTTTGCACATCAATATTTCTGTTTTAGCTTATGAACTTAAGATATCTGTGGGTGATATTCACATCACTCACAATTACCCATATGCAATTAAGTCCTAGTTTAGAATCCAAGAATGCTAACCCCCGTCAAAAGAGACACTAATTAGAAAGTCACAATATACCTTTTGAACAGAAATGTCTTCCTTAGAGCAGTGACAGTTTCATAGCTAGGATCTGGAATTCACACAGATCACACTACTGATGCACAGGTCCCATCACCATGCAAATTTCGTATCTAGAAACCTGCTGGCTGAACTATGGACACTGGCTTCTATTGGTTGCTCAGTTCATGCCACACAAGTCTCCAATCAACAATTAACCTTTTGACGCCTAATGTCAACTATAGTGGTCGTACCAACCGCTAACCTGTAAAATTGCATTTTATATATTTATTCAACAAATATAGGTACTGAATATTTTAAACATGGTATATACTCTCCGTTTTTTTCTCTTCAAAATGCAGTTTGTTTCATAATTCTAACGTATTTGGTT
>Ga0123354_10000533_pt1 | contig 38881 bp, 33 predicted proteins | sample TergutLab28metaG_2_FD_97872 | JGI IMG/M metagenome (GOLD analysis project Ga0123354, IMG submission 97872) | Labiotermes labralis P4 segment gut microbial communities from Petit-Saut dam, French Guiana - Lab288 P4 | ecosystem: Host-associated > Arthropoda: Insects > Digestive system > Gut ... | reverse complement strand
ATGTTGATTGTTTTCTTTGATATCCAGGGTATTGTGATGGCAGAGAGGGTGTCCAGCAGCCAGACGGTAAATCAGCAGTATTACATTGAAGTCTTGACGATATTGCATGAACGCGTGAGAAGGAAATGACCGGAATTATGGAGAAACGGGTGGATTTTGCACGAGGAGAACACGCCAGCCCACAACCCATTGTTTGTGAAGCAATTTTTAGTTAATAAAAACATCACTGTGCTTGAGCACCCAACCTCACTCCCTGCGACTTCCGCCTCTTCCCAAAGATCAAGTCAGTGCTTAAAGGAACCCATTTTGTGACATTAGAAAATGTGAAAGCAAAAATGGTGGAGATCTTCAACAGCCCTACAGAACATGACCTGCGGAATTGCTTTGAACATTGGCAGCATCGTATGCAGCTGTGTGTCAACTCAGAAAGGAACTATTTTGAAGTTGAATAGTTGATTTCCTGAATTTGTTAAATAGAAAGAGTTACAGGCACAGTTTTTTTTTTTTTGTCAGACCATGTACATCATACACATTCATGTACTGTTCAGGAACTTTTCTAGCATACGGAGTTGTCCATAAAAGGGGTCACTTGTCAGTAGTAGAGTTCATATTCCCAAGTGAAATTGCAGATATTCATATTATTGTCATCTTATCAGAACTCAAGTCCTAGCGAACTGCTGTGTTCAGGGTGTAAGAGAAGATGCCTCCTTTGAAAGTAATTTTTTGTACACGTATTCATCACCCAGAAAATCATATGAACAGTCTGAGAATGTGTTCTTAAGTGAAACTATACAGTTATAGTTCTTCATTAATGGTTGCTAGTATTCAATACTTACTCATGTTCATAGCAAAAAAATACATTTTTAGTACAGCTTCAGGTCTTGTATTAAAGTAAAGTATATTGAGATTTAAAATATTGGTGTGGAGAAATTTGGATTAATGAAATTGTGCTAGTAGAATTTGCTCCACAATTTTGTAATTCTAAATTTATGTCATATATTGTGTGAAAATAAATAAATTTGATTGTGGGTTGTATACCTAATTAGAATTACCGCTGAAGTGCTAGTTCACTGTGATATTTTCTTTGCAGGTTTCTTTGTGGCCACACAATTCTTTTTCACCTTGTGCTTCACACTCCTACTGATAGCCAGTTTCCTGGTGGCCTTATACCTGTGCTGCAGTCGAGAACATGAGCGTTTTGTACTGCTGTTACTTGTAATAGGAACGGACCTTACAATAGCAGGTGATAATCATGGAACCAGTATATATCATAAACCAGTATTGCACATCCTGTTGCTCTTGACCATTTCCTAAGTTGCCCATGGAGCCATTAGTGCCACATAATATGAGTACATTGCATATATTAACCTTTTGGCACCGAATATCAGATATACCTGTCACACAGTGTGATGTTCAAAACACCGAATGTCTGGTATAGCAAATGGCCTATAATGGCCTTTGTTATGCAGCCCTGTTTAAATTCTGATATACTGGGCATTTTAATTCCAGTGCCATGGGGTTAGTATTATGTTTAAAAAGCCCTTTGTAGCACTTTGCCAAATCACTGATGTGTGAGTGGCCCATGGTTAAAAGGGGCTATCCTGCACTGGCATAAACAGTATTCTTTGAACTGCCCATGAATATTGAGTAGGTTTGGTTCAATTTGATTTCCAGTTTGAAAGTTTATCACACAATATGAAATTGTCTGCCAAAATTTATTTATCATGTGAAGCTGAAAAATTAAGTCGTATACATGTCTTTTTTCATTATGTAAGAAGCACATTTTATATACTGTGGCATATTTGCAATGTAAAAGTGCAAAGGCTAAATTAGTTTTTGTATGTCTGACCATCCATCTGCCCACGTGCAACATCTCAAGATATCCCGAACAAGTTTTCATTAAATTTGACAGTGTGGAGGTTTACTAAAATTTGTTGTTACATTTTGATTTTGTTTAAAATGAAACAACAGTACCAGACACTTTTCATATAGACCTTCATGTATTATCCTGCACACTTGAAGCAAAACTATTACTAAACAAGACAGGCAGTGTACGTATAATGTAACACTGAGGTGCCATTTTCGCTCTGGAATTGCAGTACCTATTACAAATTCTGAGTTTGTAACCTTTCTGATTAGCATGCAGTGTGCATGTGCCATATTGTCAGCTGAGGCCTGTCTGGTTCTGTAGTATTTTTCCACATTATCTTATGAAAAGCATGATTTTTTAAAAAAAGTTATTGAACTTCAAATGTGGGTCTTGATTTTCTTTACAACTCTTGTCTGCAACATTTCTCATTCTAAGACGAACTGAGTGAGGTATGATAAAAAAAAATGTATAAGGTAAAGTAAAGTACCTGTTATTCTTGTCAGATTTTAATGAAACTTGAATTTTCTCAACAGATTAAAAAAATACTCAAATATCAAATTTCATGAAAATTGTCCAGTGGGAGCCGAGTTGTTCCATGCAGACAAACAGACAGACAGATATGACAAAGCTAAATAGTAACTTTTCCCAGTTTTGTGATCATGCCAAAAAATGAAATATTTATGTACAGTGGCTTTTATCGCACATTTACAAAGAATCTGTGAAATTCTAGACTAATGTTACTGCAGTTATTGATGTCCCACAGGCAGTGAATTTTTGTATGGCCCAACTGAAGCCCAGTGTGACAAGTGTGTTATTTTTCCCATATTTCATTCAGTTCAGTAAATAACCTCCATTTACCATTAGTGCAAGAAATTTAAACCTGCAAGGACTTGTACATCAAGTTTTGTGCAGTTGGAGTTGAAACAACAGTAGATATTCATGCCCCCCCGCCGCCGCCCGAAATCATAACCTCACAACTATATTGCCTGCACTTTTAAGTAATTTTACTTTCAGTGTTTATTGCACATGTCATTGGTTTCAAAACTGTTCTATGTTATTGCTTATGTAATTGTGTTTATTTAGGTAACAATATTTTTTAAATACCTAACTGAAAGTCATGTTCCATGACAGCACTACAGTTAAAGATAAAACGTATCTGGTTTCAATACATTTAAACTCACTCTATAATTCCTGTTTTGTGTGTGTGTGTGGAACAGTGTGTAACGTCACACATGAACATTACTGTATTTCAGCACACTGTAAGGTCAGAAATGTATGCATATAACTACTTTTTAATTATCACAAGAACCATAAAACTTACAAGCATCAATTTCTTGTTTCCTTCTCCTGTGTGTTTTTTGTCTTAAATATTTTTGTTATGATAAATATTTAGTGTGTAATGCTTGAGGTGCATTCAGAAACACATAGGTCTTCAGGTATAGTCTCAGAACTAAATGATAGTAGAAATGGCTTCACATTGGTAAAATTCATAAGTAACAAATTCGTAGCAATCCTTTCAGCTCTTCTCATATTGTTACATATGGATGGATGGGCAGAGTTACTTTAATAGGCACCCCTGGCAGTGTTGTAAAGGCACCTACAAGTGGACTGAGTTAGGCAATGTGTAAACATTACATTAATATATCAATACTTCTAATTTTTCTTTATTGAAGATATGCATTGATTCAGCAACAGTAAGGACCTAAATTCTGCTCAGACAAGGATAACCTCATTACTTATTTTTCCCTTTAATCTTACAGCGGTGTCAGGAACAATTGCAGTCATTATTTTTGGTGCTTATGGGGATGGCCGAGACTGGATGCAAAACTGGGAGCATAATAACATATCCTGGTCTTACGCATTGGCTGTATTTGGAGTTCTGTTTCTTTACGTCAGTGGAATCTTGTACCTAATAGAGGGACGTGTTCACCATAAGAAGCGTCAGAGGGCACGTGAGGCCACTCACTCAGCTTATCACATGGAACAGAGGAAGGGCCACACAGCAATTTGAATGGTAGCATTTTGAGGAAGTGATTTCTGTACCACAGTTTCTCAGTATTTTTAATCATATAGACCACATGATCTTCAAGGTATTTCCCATTTTTCACCAGTGCATTAATGGTTATTTCAACCTGCAATTGTTAAGGTATAATTTGGAAAACAGATTCAGTATGTATTTTTGATACAATCACATTCACCGACCACAAAATGGGAATAATGAAGTGCCTGTATGTGGTGTTGGTGGTGGTCATGGTTATTGTGTTTAAAGAATCCTGAGTCAGTCACAAAAGGTTTCTGTAGATTTTTATATTACCCTTTTTTTTCCTTTGTTTGTTTATTTTTTTTTATTTATTTTTTTTTATTTTGCTCACCTAAATTTCTTGCACAAACCACCACGAGCGTTACAGTCTACTGATTGAGAAACACCAATTTACATCATGTGAATTGAAATTGTACAGCACATTCTGTAACCTACAAGGGTATGCCTTATTTTATAATTCATGTGTGTAAACCTGATAATTACCTCTTGTTAGACTTAATAGGTAGATGGTACTGAAAATAGTACCACATATTACATTAGGTGTTGACAGTTCATTATGCTGCAGCCATCTGTCCATGTTAAAATTATGAGTATACAAATGTGTATGAATTTTAGCACATAATTTAACTTTGTCTAGGATAATGCTTTAAAATGAATCTCCTGTAAAATGCTGATCGTTGATGTTGTGTCCTTCTAGGTGATATTGGTAGGTAGTAATGAAGAGGGAGGATGGCCCAGTATGTCACTGGATTAAGTTTAGTATTAGTACATTTTTGTATGATGATTTTGTTTTAACTGACTAGCTATTTCATTTTCACACTAGGCACATTCTTGAATGAGCCTTTAAATGACCTATGTTCGCATATGCAAATGCACATAACGAACACCCTTATAAGCTCATTTTATATGTTTAAGTAACAGGGAAATTGACTGCATTTTTAAGATCTGCATAAACTGTGTTTCGTTTTCCACAAAACGCCATTCATTTTGTAACACTATCTTTTTGTATTCAAATAATACTCATATTTTTCTTAAATTATATACTAAAATTAAGTACCAACTCAGTTGTTTAAAGGTTAATGTGTTATCTCACTCATAAGTCTCGAAGGCAAGGTTATGTTGACAGTATTCATAGTGTGTAAGGCGCTTAGGTCTTTTTGGGAATGTCTGGCAAGGCTTATGACATCTAATGCAGTGGACACGTAACAGAAATGTATCTTGCCTTAAATCTGTTTTTTTTTTCAATCATATTTTTGCTTGTCAATGAGATGGGAGGGAGGGAAGTCTGTATCATTTACCTCTCTTGAGGCAGCTGTTTACTTTCTCTGTACACTAGCCTTTAACTGTGAAGGAACTGATAGGTGGAAAAAGCCAGAGCGTAAATTTAAATGACTGCTCCACACTTAGCCACAGGACATGTAATACACTGTTCCATTAGGAATCTCTTAAGGTGACAATATTCCCATGTGGTTGTTCATTGTGCCCACCTCAGACCATTGTGATAATCACTTGTGAATTTTTTTTTTTATGGTTTATGCCTGCTGTTATGCTTCCAGAAGAGCAAAATGGAATATTTAGTTTTTAATGTACATGTTTTGCGGACTGTCTGAAAATTTTACCTTACACTAGTGTGTTCACAATCATCAGCCTTGGATGATCTTCATATGGACAGTACAGCGAATTGTTGTTTCACTTGTCTGGTCTTCAGTATACAGCCAACAAATTTAATTATGCAGATTCATTTTTAAATGACTTGCTCTTCAGTTTGATTTAATACTTAAACTGGCATTAATTATTTTCTGATGTTTGAATTTGAGGTTTGCAAATTCTAGTTAATTTGCTTTTGTTTAGTTTTAAATTTCACTCTATCACTTTCTTACCATGTTACAAGTTGTCTTAACAGAATGCAACTTATTTGTGTGTAATTTTGAGTTAGTAATATATACATATATATATATATATATATGCAGGCTTCAAAATTATTTGCATGCATAAAAACGTTGTGGAAAATGTTTAGTGCGTGCTTCTTATAAAACAGATACTGTAGTTACATGTACAGCATGGTTGTGTTGGCTGACCAAAACACATAATATGACTTTATGCAAACTTCAAGAATGAAGGCAATGCAAATAAGCGACACATAAGGGAGAGCAGATTTGTATGTAATATGTTGTCCCAGTTTCTCATTATTTGTAATCTCATAAACTGAAACACCATTGTCAGTGATTTATGGAGACAGGGTGAGTAACTGCAGGTTCTTTATTTCATTTTCTTCTATTTTTAAAATATGAAAGATATTCATTATTGTAAATTTTGAGACTTGACAAAGCTTTACTGATCTATCAGGAAGCTGTTAATGCTTAGACACACAAAAGAATGTGTACAGTGAATTTTCTATCAAGCATTGAATGTGGTAAAGGAGTCCATTCACTAAAAGAAATGTGCTATATAAGTAACGCTCCATTTACCTTTTGGAATAATAAAGTGCACAGGTAAATGTGGCCAAGTAAACCCAAAGATTTGGAAAAGGCAGGAAAATGTACCAACTTCTGTTTTTTCCAGTAAGTGCTGCCTGTTCCCAACTTTTTCTTTCATGTACTTTATTAGGAACAGGGAATATTTTGGTAATCTTTATGTTGACCTGATAGCCATTGTACAAATACAGAAGTGGCTTACATAAATTATAAGCTAATTGGTTTGGAAGTGAATATTTTAATTATTCCTGATTTTGGGATAATGTTGCATCCTTATAAAGGAAGAGTGTGATGATCATTTTCTTTACTGTTCATGTTTTAATGCGTCATTGGCAATTCTGTATTAGAGTGAACAGAAAATAGGCAAATACCCCTCCATGTCCATTTTGTGTATTCGGGCACCTGGAGAAACTAAATGTTATGAAGTATGTGCCCTCTAGATGTTTTGATATTCCTGATATAAAATCTCAGGTTTTCGTAACATAGTCCAAATCATACTGCGTGCAGCTGTGTTGAACACAGCCCGGGGAGTGGTTCAGGCTCGATGGTTCAAGGAATGTTCATTTTAAAGCTGCTGCTACATGCTTTGTGCCAGTTAGTAATAAATGTTAATTATTTTATTTGTGATTCAGACTTCTGACTGCAATATTTGTCTCCTTCCCACCTTCCCAACATAAAGAAAGTACAGGAGATTCCTTGTTTACTGAGCTACAGAATGCCTTTCAGGGTAGAGTGAGGTGATGTACAGGGAATTTTTTGACAGCAATAAACTTTCACATGCACACTGTAAGGCAGATATGTTGCTTGCCATATCAGTTAGGCTTCTGGGAAAGCTCTCTATGAACTCGTAGTGTTTGTTTCATAATTGTATTTTTGTGACATGTTTGTGGATCAGCAAGTGAAAGAGAGAAAAGGATAGACAGAAAAACAATCTGAAAAATGTCAACTAGGTAAAGCAGAAACAGAAAAGAACTGTAGTATAAAATGAAAGCACATTCATGCTCTGCCTATTTCTTCCAAAGGACAGCATGAGAACTCTTATCCCTAATACATATGTGGTAGTGTTGCTTCTTCAATTGGTGTTCAAACACACACACCCAGACACCATGTGTATCAGTAGACCCTGCTGAGACAATGTGCTGGTCTCAACAGCACATTTAGTGAAGCCTTCTTTAATATCAGGATATTTTATCTTCAAAGCATTTACCTAAATATATCTGAAAACTCAGTAATAATTAATTCTGCATTTGCTGCTGCTGCCCATCTTCTTGGACTGTCACAAATTTTTGTCTTTGTCATCCATTGGTTAGCAGTATTTGATTCATAGAATCTGTAACTGATTTTACCATTGCTTCTTTTAGGACTTCTGTCTTTTCCAATTTGGTACAGGTAATACAAAAACCCTTTTTGATAAATCTGTACAATATGGAGTGTGTGTTCTGTGGCACTGAACTTGTCCTGGGATTTGTAATAAGCCAGGATACAGTAGAAGAAAAAACAACTAGAATCTGAATTTTTCTGCATTGTCCTTATTTCCAGTTGTATGTCTTGCACCATATATGTGTGTGTATGACTTACATACACACACACCTTACTGTGAGCAGAACACCAGTACACACATAACTAGGAAAATTTTGAACAAAAACTGCCTTGGATAACTGGACAACAAAATACAGAGACAAGGATAAAATGACCTGCAATCCTAGTCACAGTTTACAATAAATACAGAGTAAAACAAGTGTAAACCAGTCACAAAAAATGCAGGCACTGCACCAATGAAAATATCACATTGTTTCCAAAAACTGAAAACAGTGTGGGAAGATACAGTCCATATTGCAGTATTAAATGCAAAGTTACTGCCTCTTAGCATGAAGACTTTATTTTTCCTTACGTGTTCTAGTGTTTTCCCACCTTATTGTGAAAGGTATTCTGTGGAGCAGAAAACAGTCTCCTGTTATTCCCATCACTACCTCTTATGTTGAAGGGCAGGAAGAGGGTGAAAATCAGTCATAATTTGAATACAGATATCTAGTTGTATATAAGATAAGTGGCATTAATTATATACTGGTGTAAAGGACATGACAGGAAGTTTAAAACAAGCTTTTTTCTGTAAACCATTCAGAAGATAATGTGTTTGATAAAGCTGCACATGCAATGATTTTGACCTAATTATGAAACATGTAAGATTTTGTCTTGGAAAATAATAGAGCTAGAGGGCTCAAATTTCACAACAGTTAGTTTCTATAGATGACTACATAGAATTTTGAACAAAAATAAAAAGGTACAAGGTTTCTGTTTTATTATATGTGGAATTGTCCACATTTAGATCATATTATCACTTACCATGATTAGTGTGAATACAATCAAAATGATAATTGCTAAAAGCGATGTCAGATTCATGTCTAAATGAACTGACATTCTGTTGGTTCCGTCCAAAGTAGCTAAACATGCATCACCAAACGCTTATGCACTTTGTATTATGATGTTAAAATATAATTATATTTTTATACTGTTACTTTGTACCAGAATTGCACAATTTATATTTGTGTACAAATAATACTTGTAGCGTAATGTTTTAACAGCTGTATAAAACTTTTCAGTTAATAAAGTTTCCTTAATATATGCACATTGTACAGAGACATTATTGGGTTAAGGGTACATATTTTTCTTCAGCACAGTGTCATACTGTATAAATACATCCATCTGTTAAAACTGCTTTTTATGCATGATTATTGTTATCTTACAGTGATGATTGCCGTGTGTAACATAATAATGTAATAGTAAATAGGAGTAATGGCATATCAAGCTGTGTTATTTGCCTTCTTGTAGTTTTTGCAAGGGAACTCCTAATGTATTCTTTGTTATGTGACTAATAAAAATAGTATTTTTACAAAGTATTGCCTGTTATAACTTTGTTACCCATGAATGTTTTCAGGTGTTCACCATGCATTATTATTGTATAACCCAATGTTGCCTAAAATACAGACTTTTTTTTCTGCGGGGAGGGGGGACCAAACCATACTGGTTATTTAACCTTCAGTACATGCACTGACATAGCAGTTAACGTTTTAAATGAACAAGAAATTGCACAGGAAGAATGCAGTTTGGTTTCATTAATATGGATACATATATGAATTCAGCCTTGCCAAGATGCATTTCTTTGCAGTTGTGTTATTAACATGTACATAAGTAGTGAGACACACCACTCTTGTTTGTGTCCTTATTCTGAAAGTTTTCAGTTTGAACATAAGTGTACCAATTTTGTATTTCTTGAAATCAAAGTCCTGTTCACTTGGGGTTTGTAGGTGGCATTTGCCATTGAATGCACTTTATATGCGTTCACGTTACTGCAACACTGTGAATATGCTCTCAACAGTCCAACCTAGCTGTATTTATGTACAAGTAAACAGGTAAACATCACTATTATGTACCAGGATTTTTTCCAACATTTTGAAAGCAGACTGCTTTTGAAATGTGTGTTTAATGTTGAGTGATAATGGAAAAGTCCTGGTACATATCAGTGATGCTTCACATGTTAACCTACTATTAAAAGATTATATGGTACAAGTAAACAGGGAGTATAGTAAATATGTTGCACTCACATATCATTAAATTTCATACTGCATTTTTCATAGAAAAGAACTAATTTTTACTGTATATTTGGTAACCATATGCTTCTGGTGAAGAAGTTTCATGTAAACAGTAAATTCTCTTATTAAGAGCCATTTTTCTTCTGAACATTCCCATAGGAATGAAACTTGTGACAGTTTTATTCTTTTTCAGTTATTGCTGATAGTTTTTGGAATTAAGTTATTAATATATTCTCAGTGTCAAAATAGCAATATGAAATCCACATCCTGTACCATCAAAAAGAAAGCTTTGACACATAGAAATAATGGTCAGTCATGCAAAATTTTGTTTAAAAGAAATGCAATGATCAAAGGTAGTAAGTTGCGGGTACACATAATTTATGTGTGGAAATGTGTGGGTGAGCGTGAACTTTGTGGCATTCTTTTTGAGATTCAGGTCTTCAGGGATACAATACTGTGTTCCTGGGTGGGTGCTTACATTTTCAAGTCATCTTCATGGACTTACTTGACTCTTGAAGATGAAAGCACCATGTTCCTCAAAACTCACCCAATGTCACAGTGTCATCTAAAAACGGACAAATCAACATCATGCAGAAATTTCTCATTTGAAGTTATGGCGTGTGGTCTTCAGAAGTTTTACCATCTCTGCTTTATGCTATCTGACTCACAGCCCAGACTCTGATTGGAGAAGTCAAAGAACATGTAGGTATGGTTGAGAAGGCCTGTTTGAAACTTTCCTTGTTGAATTTTGGTCTTCATTGTTGGACCATCTTGTTAAGTTTTCCCCATCAGATAAAATCTTCTGCTGACATCTCATACATGGGTTAAACCCAGTCATTTTAAGGCTTCAGTTCACATTGTTACAGTACCAAAAATTTGCTTGACATAAAGAAAGTATTTTTTTTTTAAATATGTCATTGCTGGGAGCTAGGAGCAGAATGAAATTTCAGTAATATAGCTGTTGTTCCATACATTTACCCTTGACCAGATATGATACATAAAACTTATTTACAATGGTTTTTGGAGAACAGTAATTCATGTCTGTTTAATGTGCAATGCCCAAACTAACTATTGTGAAAAAAATTTTAGTACTGTTCAAGTATAAGCAGTGCAGAGCCTTTCATGCCCAGCCTTGCTCTGTTGGTCTGGGTGTTTAGCGACTTTTAGTACATGTAGCACTATAAAAGTTCAATAATTTCTGAATACAACAGTGATGTGGATAATAAACTTGTGTCATGTTGAACATATGTAACTTGGAAGCCAGGGGATATGACTTTACTGTTCAGTTCTGTGTAAGTTTGTGTGGTTTTAACAATGGGACATGTATTTCAAGTTCTACCATTGCTCTTAAAGTACTGAATTTCTGATGGTTTGTATTTATTTTTAAGGGAGCTTGTGAAATCATTTTAAAATTTTGAAAAAACTGCATAATGTAAATTCATTATAGGTTTGTTCTTTTGATGTATACATGTAGCTAATGATATTTTGCAATTTTCTGACCAGAAACAGTATTCTTCCAAAATATTGGTACTGATTTTATAAGCAAGAGATTTTCAGAGGATGAAATAGTAATGTATATTATGTACATTTACATATGCACCAAAGTGTACCATTGTTCTGATTATCCAGGTTAATTAAAATGTTTTATTAAAGAGTGTATTAAAAATTAAAGTTTAAATTTATTTTTAGCCCTTTCATTTTAGGTTGTGAATGGTTTTGAACTGAAAATCTGAAAGTAATTAATACTGTTGTCCAGTGGAATATAATTTACATTGTGCATAATATCTACTACCTCTTAACTTGTCTTTACCCTTTGAGCCTGTCAAGCTGAAGAATTCAATGTTAACTCTAAATCAGAAGATGCAAAGGAACCTAATGCAAGAAGGCTCAAAAACGGAGATACACTCAGAGGACACTGCAGAAAATGTTCACATTCTTACTTCATTCTTCTGCTATACAATTTGAACACTTTTACACCATTAGTTTTCTTGGTTTCGTAGTATAAAGACCACTGAAATTTCAATGGGGAAATTTGGCAGTTTCTATCTCTAGATGTGGTTTATACACAAAACCTGTCCATAGGTCCATTCTTGTACAGTAGAGCCCTTGAGGGACATTATGCAATCATCATTTTGTTGACTGGGCGCACCTTGAAATTGAAAAATTCTTGAAACGCAGGCTGGCGAAATAAATGGTACTACAGCGTAGCTGGTATAATGACCAGGTTGCAAGATGAATGATCTGGGTTTTGATTATCAGCAGAGACAAGAGACTTTTCTGTTTGCTAAAATGTCCAGGCCAGCTCTATCACCCAACCGGCCTCTTATTCAGTGGGTACCAGAAGGGGATTCCCCAGGGCTGGAGTGAGATGTTAGACAACTGACCATCTGTTGCAAAGATGTACCTCTACCTGTCTATGCCTTCATGATATGTGCTGGAACAGCTTTGTCTTGAACTTCACTATCTCAGGTAACTGACTGTACTATTGGGAAAGGTGCTAGCTGCCATACCAACCAAAGCACAGGCACCTCTTGACTGCTTCACAACTTTAACAATCAAAATCAACTAATAGTCAGTGGAACATGGGAATATAAATCATAAGTGTAGACCAGTATTGCTGAAGTATATGTTGTTCCATTACAACAGTGATCTGTTGTTAGCTGTGATAAATGGAATGGTAAAACATGGAAGTAAGTCCTCAACTAGGGTGTCCCAAACTTTCTATCATGAATACACATTTATGCAGAAAGATTTCAAAAAGGCAAATGGTTCATAAGAGCAGATGAAGGGCAACCCTGACAGCAGAATGTTTTAAATATATTTAAAAAAAATTGCCTTCATTCAGTTTCCCATGGTGAAAGGGTACAAAATATAAAGTACATCCTAGAACAGGCCATGATGGCCCAGAGGGGGAGAAGATCTACTCTTTCTTTAGCCTTGGTGCTAGATGTGGGTGAGTGGTCAACGCCACGCTCTGGCCTCTTTACCGCGGGAAAGTGACCCGGTACCCATTTTACAGGAGCTTGGGCAAGCCCCAGAGCTAGTCTGGAAGATGAGGAAAATCTCGTCCCCCAACGGGATTCGATCCCGGACCGTCCAGCCCGTAGCCAGTCGTTATACCGACTACGCTATCACGGTCCACACAAAATCACGAGTGAGTTTCAGTATCTTCATGTAACGATAACAGGAATGTATATTTGCTCAAACTGACTCTGGGGCTCTGTCAGCCTCCTATTCAATGGGTACTGGCGTTCTTTCCGGGGGATAAGGCGGCCGAGGCTGAAGTCGACCACTCCCATTTAGTGCGGGGCTTAAGAATGAATGGAGCCAACCTTCTTCTCCCGCTACATACCTTCATGGCATGTGCAGCGATAACTTTTCCCTTTTTGCCTCATGTACATACAAACAGAAATTATATCACTTTGAATTCGTCGCCGGGCAATTGTTTCCAACGCTGAAGCAAAATCGTGGGGACCATAAACTTAAAGTTAATGGCGAGGTGCAAACATTGGCTAATAACACAGAAGAGGGACCATTATCAACGGAAAACAGGAAAGCTCGTCCCACAATGTGTAAAATTCCTCTATTGTGTAGGCGGGGGGACTCCGTGGAAAAGTTGTCGCAAGCAATTCAGTTAAATCTCAACTGTTCCTATTAGAGGTTGAAACACCCGAAAACATAAGCTATGTAAACTTATTGTGTGACCAACTTTCATGTACAAAAGACATGGAATGGTCAAATTAAACAGCTGTTAGGAAGGCTACACCTTTGAAACACAGACCCGGGTTCTTTGGGAAGAAGCCACCCCGGCATGGGTTCACTGGCAACAAGCCACGCCCGGTTCCACCGCTGTCGTTTCGACTGGTTTCGCAAAATTTATTAGCGGGTGGTGTTAGTCACCGATCAGAGGTCGGTATAAATGCAGAAAAGTTATGGCTGGCAAGTAAGGACATCGTTCAACGCCTGCAGCATAGCATTAAGGTAAGGACGTGCCAATGTGCTTTATAACAAGTACACAAAATGTAACAACTTTTCGTAGGCGCAGCTACAACTCTTTTAATTTCTTCTCACAGCACGTTTCGATTGTAACAGTCACATTCAGGTAAGACTTCTCCAAACATAAACTGTACAAACATACAGGAAGGCCTACAATGGCGAATTCTATTCCACTGGCGTTCCAAGTTTACATAAATGTACAGGTACTTAATTAAAATAAAATTGAGTTATCATGTTTCAAACGCAATTTGTTTAAAAATGTACATATAATATATAAATAGCTATCGTATCTGTTCACTGCACATGTACTTCATCAAACTTTGTATCCCACTGTAACAGAACTCTGCAATGTACATGTATGCTTGTATGTTCTACGTGTTTTGAGAAGTCTTACCTCAAAATGACAGTTACAGTCGAAACGTGCCGTGAGGAGAAAAAACGTTTACATTGTTTGCATATATACATGCCTTTGTATTTTAAGTGTGTCAGTCTAGATCGATCCCTGGTGTGACTCAACGCATTCATTGCGTTATTCAACATGGTAATGACTGTCGAATTAGGAAGTTTGAGTCAAAGAAAAGACAATGTTATTATTCTTTGGCCTTGCATTTAATTGTGTGAAACTGTCAAGGGCGTGACGGTATGTTTTTAGAAACTTCACTCCTAGTTGTTCAGACCTTCTCGTTCCCATTCTCATAGCCTCGCTCGGTGACAAAACAGAATTCTAGGGAAAATGTGGGCTCTGTTGTGGTAACATTGCGCGGATACTGTCAGATATGCCTGGTACTTGTTGCCGCCCTGGGCGTTGACGCCGAAGGTAAACAGTTCTGAGTGAATTGTATGGTAATTTTTTTACCTTAAATTTTCGTATCGTCTTGATCCAGTTTTTCAGGTACTTTGAATAACAGTATACCTTTCATGGCGTACTGGTACGTGTAATAACCAATTAGATTATTGAGAATGGTTGGTTTCACGCAGATTGCATTTCCGTAATTTGTAACCACTGTTTATAGTTTGTAGCGAGAAATATACCAAGATATTTTTGTACAAGGCATGTCCTTATGTAAAGGTATTTTGTACATGTACGCGTGTTTACAATTGTCAGCAGACTATAGCTTTCCTGCTAAGTTTTATCGCCTGAATTTTGGGTTATCGAAACTCGTAATCGTGTCTGGAACGTAACAGTCAACATTATGATACGTGAAAGCGTTGGAAAAGCGCACGAATTAAAGCTAGCCAAAGTGTATGTCTTCAACGGTGCAAGAACGCAGAAATCCAGAGCGAGTTTTGTGAGGTCCGAGCATTACAATTTTCGTCCTGGAAATTTGCTTCCAGTTATTTCATGTACCGAACGTAAATTTTGTCTTTTACATTCGAGTGGTGACTGAAAACAAAGTTATATATATATTTATATCTTGTTAATGTGTCATATTTACAGTGAAAATCAACAAGTGAGGGTAGTCAAAATGAAGAAACGCAGTCTGGCTGGCAACTGTGCAGTTCTCACATTTGTGCTGACACTAATATGCATATTTGTGGCGTTCTGTGCACCTGCATGGCTTGTCAGTGACCCTCGCATCACAGGAGCGAAACTTGATCGTCTTGGTTTGTGGTCACATTGTTTCCGTTCCCTGGCGGACCCTAATGACAGTGCTCAGAGGAGATTTTTTGTTGGATGTAGATGGGTCTATGATCCATTCACTACTGATTATGATAAAATAAGAGGCTTCCTCTTACCACGTAAGTTCGAACTTGAAGGTTGTACATATATGCCATCATATTCCAGTATTGAATTTGCTTTGTTCTGCATATCATAGTTCTGTTTGCACTGGCTGTTCACATTTTGAAAGCCGGTGCTTACGTACGTACAGGCCCTGTTTTGAATAATCTGAAGTAAACTATGTGTGTGTGTGTCTGTATATATTCAGGATATGCATGATGTATGTGACATCATTTCATGTACTTGGCTGTTTGTCATAAGATGAATAACACATAAAGTAGGACCATTGTAGACCTGACAAAACCCAACTCTTTTTATTGTATGATTAGATTTACTCAGTGTTGTGTGAATAGTTTAGTGTGTGCATGCACATTGAAGCTACAGTTAATTCTAGGAAACATAAGGAATTTCCCAGTATTATCTATTCCTGCCAATTTGTTTTTCATACACGGAACTGTTCCGTGATTTACCTCAGCATGATAATTTTAACCTGTATGACCAATTTTGGAATGACCCAGATCCATATCATGTATGAAGAGAGGAGAGAAGTGTAATATGTTTAAATGGATACAAAGGTTTGTTTTTACCTTGTCATTAATTGTTTAATTTTTTTTACAGCCTTCATGATAGTGACACAGATTTTCTTCACACTGTGCTTCGTCTGTGTCCTGATGTCACTGATCCTTGTCCTGATTTTTTTCCTGTGTTTTGGACCAGAACAGAAATATTTTGTGCTTCTCTCCCTCATCATCAGTGGTTTGCTCATGACAGCTGGTAAGTGAATATTCTGCTTCACATTACAAGAAATAATCTGCTACTTTCAAAATTTATGAAATAACTAGCCCTTTGGAATGTGCATGGTGATAGAAACACAACTAATGTATACAAATTTTAAATACTTCCTTGTACAGGCATTAGGTGTATATCATGTTCAACACAGGAGTTGATGCTAGTGATGCAAGCATTGTAACATTCCTGCAATAAACACCACTTCTGAAACTGATAAACATAGCTTTATCAAGTAGGTTGGATCCTATTAATGCTTGTGACTTATATGAAAGAGGTGCCCAGTTAAAATCTTTGCCAGGACACAGTGTGCTGAGGTTTTTCATTGATTTACTGCATCCCTGCCAGCAAATGCTAAAATAGTAGATTAAGTTAGTCAATGATGACTTCCATTCGCATTGTTATGAATTGTTATTAGCAGTCATTAAATTGTGTTACCAGCACCACTATTAATTAAAACTACAGATAAATTGAAAATATGTAGTCTACAACAAATACAGGTGCTCATTGACTTAGACATTCAACTCATGAACTTCCAAGTAGAAACAAACTTGTCCATATGTCCACTTTCCTATTCGGACTGAGAATTTTAACATTCCTGGCATTTCTGCTTGGGCTCCTGCCACCTTCTGTAATGTTGGTGTGTAGGTCACTGACATTTGCTGTACTCTTCCTGAACATTATCAACCCCATCATGCCTCAGAAGCATAAGAGTGGTGAATGTGTCAAAGGTGGTTATAAAATTAGGTGCACAGCTCCCACTTTGTCTGTGACTTAAAAGGATTTGAGGAAACTGCAGATTCATTGATCAGCAACCTGCTGGAAATGGGAATGAAACTGTGTGTAAGTCTTGAGAAAGATGATTTCCAGGAATTGTTGGAATACCACACTCAAGAGTTCAGCAACAAGGATATTATAGAACTGGGGTCACAAAGGGTGGGGAATGGGATCACTGAGGATTGGCAGGAGGCTTACAACTCAAGTAGCTGGTCGAAGGTTTCAGCATGACTGACAAGGAACTAGCTTGTTGCAAGTCTCAGGACCCAAACATTGAGGAGTTTACTAAGGTGTTGCCAGGTGTTCACAATGCTGCTCCCTGCTACAAGTTGATTTATGAAGTAAATAAGAAAGCTACAGGAAAGACATTCATGCTAATATGTTAAAGGAAACATGATTACCAAAAGGGAATTAGATCTACCTCAGCAGAACTTGAAGAATCATTGCATCATCTGCAGTATGTAAAGGACTTATGGTATCTAAGACTGCAGAAGTTTTAAAGCCATTCCCCATGCCGCAGAGCAATGACCTAACAGTACATGGTAAGATGTACTTTCCTGTACTGTAATGTATTTAAGGCACACTGTATCATAGATGCACTGTAAATCCTTCCCCTGCCACCATTTTTACAGCATGTTTTGTGTTAACAGGAATACAATGGAGACTTGTGGATGAATCACCTTATGAACAGACCTTTGGAATTTTACTTGTTCATAAGTTGGGAAGTGTGTATAATTTTGTTTCTATAAATTACAGTTAAAATTTGGCTTGACCCCATCTGTTCTGAAAGATGACCACATTTTTAACGTGTAGTGTGCGTTTAAAGGAGTGAAGGCACCTAAAATCATTGCAAATAACATGCAGAGTAATGCCGGCCACATACATTTTTGTCACGTTCAGAATACCCAGGCATTTAATTCTGGAGTGACAGGGTTAAACATTATTGTGTGACTCTGGCTACATAATATTACTGATGATCTGAAATAATTTTTTATAAAGTCTTTCAGTTACAGATAACTACATGAGGTAATAGTCAAGCTACTGCAATGCAACTGAATTGATTTTTTTTTTGTTTTAAAATAATTGTTTTCTTTGTTAATGGAGTCTCCTATGTTTGTCACAGGGTAGGGGCCCAGCATGTCTAAATCTGGCCCTACCCATCTCTTTTTTTCACACATCCTCTTGAAACTGCCTCTTTGTGGGTTCTTGTGCATGTGCCGAATCTTTTCACTTTGTTGTTTGCAGAGGTGCAGTTTAAGTCAAGACTGAGAATACACAGCACAGGTTTGGAAACCTGCTACAAAAGTGTCAAGTCACACCCTACTGTTGATGTACAAATAATCCACTGCATACCTGTTTACCATTTAGATATATTATTTACTTTGAGTTCCACTTGGGCAATGGGAAATATTTGGGGAGTAATACAGATTGACTTCCACGGTGAACACATACACAGTTTAACTAAAAATGACCACAATGGAGCAAATGGTACTGAGATTTTTTTTTTAGTATCAATTTTTGCTTCAATTCAGTATCCAATGGTTTAAGGAGTTTCTGTATATTAAAATCATTATGAAGGAATTTTAAATAAAAAATAGATATGAAAAACTATGAAATTGGTCCTGTTTATGTATAAAATTTGAATGGATAGCTATTGAAGTTTATCTTATTTATTGCCTCTCACTCTCAGCACAGTGTATTTGAAATAATAATTCTGACAAAAAACTATCATGTTTATATGATTCTTTTCTTCTCTGCAGGTGTGACTGGTGGCATTGCTGTAATAGTCTTTGCTTCCCTTGGTAACACTGATGGATGGATGCCAGGTCATGCAAATAACTTCTTTGGTTGGGCATTTGGGTTGGGTGTGGCAGGAGTTGTTATGGCACTCATATCTGGAGCCCTTTTCCTTGTTGAAGCAAGAGTTCAACGGAAGAAGAGAGAATATCTAAAAGAATCTCAGACAAGATTTGACATGGAGCAGGAATCAAAAGCATAAGGACTTGTCATTTAGTGGCAAGAGCAAATTGAATCTCTTGTTATTTATGTAAGATCTGTGTTCAAGACTGGCCATATCCGTCCAACAGAATGATATTTTGTGTACAAAGTGTAGCTGAAGAGCATTTCAAGAGCAATGATTATTTCCATAGGCCTTGCATTTACATTTGTACAGTTTTTTAATGTGATGGTTTCCTTTGGACCAAAAATGTGTATTATTAATGCACAAAAAATGTTTATATAATCATTTCCTCAAATACAAATTTGTGAGCTAGGGTACCTCATTAAGTAGGCTTTCAGGCTGGATGACCAAGGAATTTGAGGTTTCATTTCTGATAGGGGCAGAGAATTTTCTATTGTTCACAGTGTTCATACTTGCTCTCAGTTCCACCCAAAATTATATCCTGTGAGTCCCAGGGGTAAAGCAGCCAAGGGAGTGAAGCTGACCACTCACTCACCAACTTCCTTATGTCCTCAGGGAAAACACTGAGAGGTTTCGCAAAATTTATAAGTACAGTAAAGGAGAAGGGAAGCCGTTAGTTAATGAAGGTTGGTTCGTTTCATTTATTTGTTGGAATCAAAATATGTTTTATGCATGCAGTTTTCTACTGTAGATGACTGTAACTCTAGCAATACTTATTCAGGAAACCCTGTAGGTTGGTATTACTGAAAACAGGGCATGGGTGAGCCCCCTTCAACATGCTGCTTAAAAACTGGCTTGGTTGGGGCAGTATGCATTATCACCAGTGGGGCTATTTTTCCTTTGAAACTTGGTCTGTAATTGTTATTATACTTCGTACACTATAGTTTCAATAATGTTGCCAGGTGGAGATGGCTTATTGCACTACTGTGTTTAGTGTTTGGGATGGATGTATGTTCCACCTGTCTGAACATTTGAGTCAGCTTTTTAACTTCAACTTCCATAGCTCTTTGTCACTACATTCAACATTTTCTGAGTTTTATGCTCTTCCTATTGTGTATTTGAAAAAAGAGGAGGAAATAGTATTAGAGGGTATGAGGGGAGAGTTACATAACACTTTTGTATGAATTCACAGCTGACATTCACTAATTAGCTGGAAAATTTCTTAGTTACAGCTTCACATTTGTTGAATTTTTAAGTTTCTAATCAGATTCATTGAAGAGACTGACATTTACATGGCTTTTGACATGAAATTAGTAACATTGAAAGTTGTATGTGAAAATTCTTGAGTATTGTGGAATTTATGTAGGATTTACCTAAAACATTAAATGAAAGTTTTCCTCCATAGCCTGTTGAAAACTGCTGGATAAGTCAATAGATGTGGCAAGTGCCTTTCATAACATACAATTTTATGGTTTTAAATGTGGCTGGAATATCAAGCTGATGCTTCAGTTCCATCCACCACAAAGATTTCACACTGCAAACAAATGTTGTGATTGAGTATATTTAGGCATTCCTGGTTTCAAGTCTCGCCCTTGAGTCTCACTGACAGGTTTTTCATGATATTCCTCTGTGCCTTCAGACATCAGCGCAGTACCTCGTATTTGGCACTTAATTCCTTACACATCCTTTCCAATTCATTATTCATCATTCATCGTATCATTTTGATGCCATGTATCTAGTCTGAGCTACTGATAACATTATTAAACCATAAGCTGCAATGCATAGAATTTCCATTTCCGGTATGTATGGGTATGCTTGTTAAGAAGTTTTTGTGCCAGTAGTTGAGGGAGGAGAACAGTCACCTTGTCTCAAAGATGCAACCAGTTGGTTTGACATCATAGATTGTTCACAATTTTGGTTAAAATTTGTCATTAAGATAAGTTTTACATTTGATTAGTGTATAAATATGAAATTTTTAAAACTGTAAAAAGACTCAACTGGTGGGTTTCTCCATTCTTCCTGTTTATGAGATTTGACACATTTTGTATATCCTAACTGAACTGCTATTGTCTGTGGATAGAGATTGGCTCCATCCAGTGGAGCCAACAGAGCCGGAAAATCAGATTTCATAATTCTGTATTTTATCTGATGATGGAAGCAGAGCTACCTTCTGAAAGATTGTTCCTTTTTATCAGAAAGTTGGTTATGGAAAAAATCGAACGTGTGGCACCTAAGTAACACACCATTGTTGAAAATTTTTAGACTTACAAAGATGTCTTCTACTTTTCCATCTGATGACCAGAACTCCATACAGAGTTAGGAAGGTTTGAAATGGGAGTCATGTGGAATGGAAACATTAATATAATATGTGCAGCTCAAATATGTACCACTACATTAGTGTACATCACTGAAAAGGAGTAGTTACTTTGTTATGATTTTACTGAATTTATATAATGGTCAGTGTTACATGCTTGACCAGGAGTGTGGTATATCATGTGTATACATATGAATATATTTTTGTAAGTCTGTTAGTATTGTATAGTATTGTATTATTATTGTTTCAATTTCTGAGTGTGTTGTTTTCTGATCTTGAAAAATGTGCACAGTATTTGATATTTTGTGATTTCTTAAACATTTTTATGACTTTTACAATTCAGTGATTGTTTTCACCTTATAATAAGCAAATTTGTGAAAAGAGATTACCTTTCTGTTACTTGAAACATAGCTCATATTTATAGCATCATCTGAGTTAATATGTATCAGTATGTACAGCAGTTCTCATTACATGAGGTAGCTGAATATTTTTCTTGGCTGTTGTATTTTTAAGCATTCCATGTGTGAAGGATTGCCCTGCTGCAAGATGTAAGATAAGACTTGGCTCAGTGTTTACTGCTATGAGTTGAGACTTGACTATAAATATTATTTGGTTTTTGAAGTTTGTTGTGTGATAGGTGGTGTCACTGTGTTTGGTTTACATTAACAGTTGTTATTTTTGTAATTCAACCCTGAGTTTGTCTCATAGTTAATAATCTTTTCATATGTACATTATCTTATTTCCAAGAATATAATTTTTATTATCACTATTATTACTACAGTCTGTTTTTATTGTGGGTTTAATATTTGACCCTGAACTAAGGCTTTCTTGATCAGTTGAAATTTTGCTGATCAAGAAATGCAGTGATGTTTTTGAATTCCCAGGTTTTTTTTTTACAGCAGTGAGTAATCATTACTAGTTACCAATTACCCAGTGGTGTGGTGCCATACCCCAAAATGGGTACCTAATATCCAGTGCTGTTATGGAACTCAAGGTATTCATCACTGTCACTATGAAAGCTTGCCACCAAACCATGTTCTGTTGTAATGTGATGCAGGGTATGTAATCAATATTCATATCTCTGAGATGTGTTTTAATTGGCTTATGTCTTTCTTGCATGTGGTCTCTTTGTATAAAGTTTTCCATTCACAATACTGCATGCAAGTCCATATTTTGCCACGCCTGTTATTCCCCTACCCATCTGTGTTGATGAACCCATCCCCTGTAAATTCTGCAACTAATTGTCAGCATCTTTTACTTATTGTACCTTTAAATGAGGAGTCCATAATTTACGACTATGAATTTGATTTGGAAACCTACGTGATTTTGTATCCTTCCCACAAGAAGTAATTGTTCTAATATGACTGATGCAGTTCTGTAGAAAATCTGTGGCCAAGTTGGTGTCTATTATTGTACCAGTATAATGCTGTAATTTATGTGTCACAAATACCTAGATGGAGTAGAGCCCTTTCACTGTTAAATGCTGTTTGCGAAACGAGTATTTGGTAGTGCCAGTAGTAAGCCAGAACTTTCACTATTTTAGTTTTTGTAAGCATCAACACAGGGCGGTAAACTGAAACTCTAAAGACATGGAACCTGTTTTTCAATGAAGTTGTGTACATGAGTCAGTGGGTGCAAATAAAAGGTGTCAATCAGTAGTCAGTTGGAAAGAAGATGGGTTGGGCTGCCAGTCCTGGAGCCTGTGATGATTACAAAAGACCGGCAGCATTGCCGAGAATAAAATTCGGTCCCATCGTTTCATTTGGTACCAATAATTTCGGGCATGAATAAGGTGTATTTCAACATTTTCAGTTCGCCAATATCGCCAACTGTTCATTAATTACACTAGTTTTGTAGTGGTCCTGTAATTAAAACATTTATTTCATATTATAAGTAACCAGGGTGTAATACGCTATCGACTGCGACATACTGAATCTGAAATATGACTATTGCCTGTGTGATAACCTTAATCATAACACGAAATTCCCATATTGAGGCGTGGCTACTCACAGCTGTTCCCCTCACCTCCCGCAATATTGTTTTCCGTTGTCTGACAAACAAGATGGTGGATGTGTTATAAGTGTGTGAATGGTACAACTGTGCGTGAACACAAACAGAATACAATTTAGGGATTAATTACATCGACACTCTACAATGTCGACCAACGGGAAACAAGATTATCATAAGGCAACTAGTAAGTAAAGTAGTCTTTTGTTTTTGAACTCATAATCATAAACAAAGGCACTGTCGCAACTTGCAGGTGCATTGGTCATTCCATTCAATATTGCATTGTGAAATATAATTTTGTATAAGAGACGTATAATTATATTATTATAAGCGCACATAACTTTCACATGCTGTGGAAGTTCCAAGCAGCAAGACAACAACCAAAACAAAGAAAAGTGTAATGAAGCGTTTAAAGGTTATGAATACTAATAACGTGAAATGGGCCTCAAATGAAATGGGTATTAAACTCTTAAGCCCCAAAACGCGTACCAGCCAGCCGTATTATTATAGATGGAGCGAAGTACAGATTTCAGTATCGGATACAAATTACGATAACCGCCGAAGGAGCCGTGTGGAACCAACAATCACCCTGCAAATATGGTGTGGCACTGGAACTATTGTTATTTGCAGTGTGACCGAAAACTAATGTTTACTTTTGCATTTTATTGTAGATGCCTTGGTGTTTGGAGGAATGCTGACATACATTGCTGGGTTAATGTTGATGATGTCATTTGCAAGGTAAGACTGGTGTTTAGGAGCTTTGTAGAAATAATGGTATTTGCAAATCATTGTATTCAGTGTAAGATATTTGTTGTTTGCTGTAATGAATACATATAAAATACAAGTGGAAGTACATGTTCAACCAAAATACAGCTATTGCCTTCCTTGTCATAACAACAACAACAGTTACTACAATGTATGTTAAATGAAATTATGCATTTTGTTACAGTCCATACTGGATTCAGTCGTATCAGGAAACTTTCAGTGACTTCAAACATATGGGATTATGGGAATACTGCTTTGATCAGTTCCGGTATCCATATTACCAGTTTGACAAGCTCTTTGATGGCTGTCATTACATTTTTAGTCAGGAGTATTATGTTATTCGGGAATGGCTTCTACCAGGTTGGTCTTGAGTTTTCTTTTTTAGCAAGTATATGCTTAATGTTGCAAATAGACCTGCTTACTGAAATGTTAATGAAGCCTGACTGGGGGTACAATGTTAGGGCTACCATATGTCTTATTTTTCCTTGTGTTTGTCCTGTTTTTTAACTCCAAAATTTCTGACCACGTGGGTTTTCGAAATTTGTAGAAATGTCGGTGTTTTTGCTGTATGTTATTTGTTAAAGCTTCTGCATATTTTAATGGCACCAAAATGCAAAAAAATTCTGCTACTTTGTAAATAAATAATAATTATTATTATCATTGAGTCAAAAAAATAGAAGCACACTGGTTCAGCAGTTGACCTTTAGAATGTCTCAGAAAATTTTGAGATGGAATTCTGGATAACTTGAACTCTGTGAAGAATGCCCTTAAAGAACGTCTCACTCAGAAATTTCATACCCATTAAATTGAAACATCTACTGGCAGAGAAATGTAGTGAGGGACTTGATGAAGAGTGTAATATATTGTGTGTTGGAACAAATGGTATGTACATCATGTGTGTAGAGTATCTGGGCATGAAGATTGAACCTGTTGAAGATTTCTTGTTTAATGTGTATGACAATTAGTGAGCCACCAAACTGGAATGATACAGAACCTCTTGTCCAATTCCTGATAGACAAGGTAGTACCAAGTGATGAAAAAGTATTCTGGCAAAAGGCAAATGAAAAACTATTCACAGAGGGGCATCTCAGTGTTGAGTTAATGAGTGTATTAGCACACCAGAAGTGGACCAGATGTTTTGAAAACTCAAAAAATGGGTGGTGCCACTTAGAATTGCACAAGATGTCACAGTTCTTTGCCATTTCCCATCAAAATGCAAACTTAGAGCAAGTTATATGGACAAAGAACAAGAATATGTTGATTGGTGAGTCACTCAGAGGGCTTCTGTTCCTACAATACAATTTCATAGTAATTTTTTACAAAGATTTCCATACCTTCCTGAAGAGCAGTGTACAGCTCTTAAAAAATCAAATCAACGGTTAAGTACAAATGGGCACATAAGAAGGAAGATGATTCCAGAGATGGCAGTTGATTATACAGTGTTTGTATTTTGTATAAAAATTTTAGTTTTTGTTCATAATTTTTGTATTTCTATATGAAGTGACAGGCCAAATTTTATTTAATAAAACTTTGACTATTTATTCTCTTTTCTTTTGGTTGTTAGTGGAAAATGCCCTCTTTTCTTGTGATGGATATATAGTAGCCCTAGCCAATGTGTAGCATTATTTCATTTATTCAAGGTTAATTTCAATTATTCTGTAAAGATATTTTGAACAGTCTATGATGCCAGTCCTTTCCCAGTACTCATCTTGTTATCAGTGATGAAATTCACTATGTGGATGCCAGTCTGTAATGGGGAGATGATGGTCTCTAGGTTCTTACACTGTTTAGGATAGTAAATGTGTTTTGATGTTCCAAAGGAACATGCTGACTCCATCTTCAGGGTGACAGTTCCTTTCAGGTGGATGTGTAAGTGATTGGGAGGAGGAAATGTGTTGATTGTATGGAAAGGTTGCAACAACTGTGGCCAGTCTGTAGTTACTTCTTCATTCCCTTGAACCAAATTCATTTGTCCTGGAGATTGACCCCAGCACATTCCTCAGAAATGCTGGGACAAACTCTTAATACTACATGTCGTAATAACCCCAGAGAACATAATTTTAATTGTAGTGGTGAATTTCATTCATTTAAAAAATTGGTAATTAGTATCTCGTGCAATAACCAACAACTGCATATGCAGTTATGTAAATTCATTGTATTGTAATCAGTGTAACCTCTTACATGTTTTGGTTGAAACATGTAGAGGCTTTGCTGATTATAATATAATAAATTTACGTCTCTGTATATGCACTTGTTGGTTATTTCTCATAAGAAATCATCAGTGCATGGTCATGAATCATTTAAATTGGTAACTCATATGTTGACCTATGTTGTTATCAATGCTTGTTCAGCTTAAAAGATCAGTTAAAGAGTGTAAAGTATCTTTATGCAGTTTTTGAAAACAACCTCTGTGTTGTATGCTGTGCTTTTGACCAATTTCTTGGACATATTAATGATATTAGTTGTGTTTTCATTTACACTATTTACTCAGGGTTGATTTCAAATTACTTTCAGGTTGGCTGATGGTGGTGCAAGCTTTTGTCACCCTAGCACTTATGCTGTCATTTTCATCACAAATCATCATTGCATTAGAACTGATTCGTTGGCCTCTTGAATTTGTTCTGCTGTACGAATGGCTTTTGTCTGGCATTGCTTTTATATGCAATGCTATTGCAGGTAATTTTATGGAAATTGGTGCATTTGGGCTGAAGAAATGGAGTATTAGTTGCAGTAGTTAGTTCAGCATATTGTGCACTGTGAGAAAAAATATTTCAATCTTCATTCTTTTGTAAGTAATGATGTAGTGCAGCCTCCTCCTCTTCAATTTGAGGTCTTCCCTCACTTAACATTCAGATTCAGGCAGTTTTCATTAACAGAATGTGCAGTGACAGAATATGAGCTTCGTGAAATATAATATTAATCTGAATGAAAGATAACCCCCACAATTTTCAGTTATACGCAACACTTAACTTTTTGTGTAATGGTAAGGTGACACCCCCCCTCCCCTCCATTTTGCACACAAAAAGTTAGGAAAAAATTTTCATATTCATCTTATATTTGGGTAAATATGTTATATATTATATGTTCAATATGGTGTATAGCAAGGCATGTGAAATTTGGAATGCAGGTGGATCATAAACGTACCTACAATCTGTATATAAAATATTCATAAGTCAAAAACAAATATTGCAGCTGTGTAAGGTTGTGACTAACAGCAATACACAATATGTACTTTAGCAGTAAGTTCCCCATCAAAATAACAGTTAAGTATTTACAGCTTCCGGCACTAAAGATATTCTGACTCATTAGAACTTGATTTTATGACCATCTCTTCATGCTAACATAGGAACTGAATTGTATTTGAATGTTAGATAAAAATGTACATTATCGATATATGGTGTGAATACATGGTTTACAGGAATAGATGTCCATGCTGAGGGAACTAAGTGTATGAGTTCTTCCCAGTTTAAATTTTCACTTCATACACAAATGTAAATGTGATTGTATCCCCATATTCCAAAATTTTTGGCATTAAGGCACGTCTCTGAATATTTATCTCTGTAAAAATGGCTTTTATATCAGTACTGACCATTTTCACACTGCTTTACAAATGGCTGCTCAGGCTGATTTAATAAGGTACAAAGATAGTAGCAAGTCAGTTGTGCTCTGCAGTTGGACACATCAAAGTAATGTGTATTTTCAGACCTGTGATGTTGAAACATGTAGGTTGGTTGACTCCTATTCAGAACTGTACTTTGCTGTAAAAACACCATGTATGTGATGCAATAAATATGGTGGGTGCTGACACTGATAATACTGTGTATTTTGCAGCAATTTTGCTTTTCCTGGCAGTATCCATCTTTGGTGGCGAATGTTGGCGTCGTGATTGGCTGATGTACCCAAATTTCAACTATTTGTCTTGGTCTTATGGATTAGCAGTCATTGCCATGTTCTTTCATGGATTTGCAGCTTTTTTTGTATACTTGGTAAGTTCATATACTTTGATATTCATGCCTCATTATTACAGTACCCTGCCTACCAAAAATGTATGTCAGCAGAAGTGGCACATGGTGTATACCAAGGCTACATAATCCTGTGACCATTCATCCTCCTAAGTCAATATTCTCACAGTCTAGTCAGATGAGAACATTAATATTATTCTCCATTTTCTTTTTACTCTTCCAACTGCCACTTTCCATAGTTCTGTTTCTTGTTTTGCCAGCCTGAGCTGCTTGTTAACTCCATTGTCACTACCTTGATCAGCAAATTCTTCAGTCCTAGGTGATCTGTATAATTTATAACCTCATTTATATTCCATCTTTTTTCTATCTTGGAGTCTGGACATATTCCTAGCACATCACATCTAAACATTTCCAAGTTCACTGTTATAGCATTTATATACTTTTCTTGCAATTTTTGTAGTTTTAAGATCATTAAATGGCTGTTCCAGGATGCTCGCAAGATGTGGGAATTGAGAAAGGAAAGTCGCAATCTGGTGGTACAGATGCATCCAAATCCAGGACGCAATGGCTTTGTGTAAGAGTATGGTACAAAAGGAGTATAATAGGAAGCTTTTCGGTAAAGTGGGAGTATTTTTACTTTATTTTGTCCTACACAGCAATAGCAAAGAAGACTCATTGTCTTGTGGTTTATTCACTGGCATTGCAGTAAGTAAAACGGAGTATATGTTGGCTGCTGCATACTCAGCACAGTATAGGTCAGGGGTTTTAAACTTAAATCACATGTGGACCAAATAAATAATTTTGAAAATTAAGGAGGGTCACACATCATTCAAGTAATAAATCGGTTAAAATTTTTTTAAAATTAACACCATTAAGAATATTTTACATATTTTACATGTTTAATAATGATGCTAAAGAGTATTATACTTCTTGAATTTTGAATGTTACTTCACTTTTATCTCTTTGCTGATATGTTGTATTCTGCTGTCAGGGACAGCAAATATCTGTGAACCATTATGGCCCATGACAATAAAATTTTTAATTCTTTTGAAATAAAATAGAAATCGTTTGTTGTTGTGCAAGGCCTCATTTTTAAAGTTACAATAAGACTAGTTGGAAGGCCACATAAAGTAAACTGGTGGGCCTCATGTAGCCTGTAGGCCACATGTTTGAAACCCCTGTTATAGGTTCTTGAAAAGGATAAACTGAGTCTTTGTGTCCTGTGTTGCCTGACTTAGCATTCCATAATTGCTATATTTCCTGCTTGGCACTTTCAAATCCATAAAACATCAGTTACGTATTTCTCCTTAAATCTAGATAGTATACCTGAAGTATAAAATTTGACAATATTATTAATATCTGTATTTTTCAGTCTCGAGTGTTTTTATCTGTTGATTTTTGTATTAGTGTTTTATCACATTTTCTGGCATGTCCTTTTTTGCCATATTGTACATTTTATGTATCTAGACATTGTTAGGTGATCATTTTTAACATTTTATGGAATTGTTATAATATTTAAAAGAAACTAGATCAGTGGTGTGATGGTTCTGTAACTGGTGTAGGAAGTTGTGAAGTTGCTTGCGTGAAGTAGCAATGAACAGTTGTATCTGTTTGTTTAAAAAGATCTTGGTAGTGTTGAAACTTGTATCATATCACATTAGCTTCATACTCAGTATTTCTTGTAGTACAATATTTTTATGCTCAATAATAACCACAGTATGTTGCCTTAACAGTAGAGAACTGAAACAGTCGGAGAAATAAATAACAAGAAGAGCAATATTCTCAAAATAAATGCGTTTCAGATTAATTATACACATGAATATTAAAATGTAAAGTAAAACATTCTCTAAAAGTGCTATACATATCAAAATTAAAGATTTTGACATAAAAGTGAATTAAAATTTCAACATGCAACTAAAAATGCTGTACTAACATTTAAGTTATATTGTTAAGTGTGAATTTAATTACAAATAACAGGTGTATTTTTGTATAATATTGACAATCAAGTATTACATCACCATCATGCTCACATGTGAAAACATGTCAGTATTCAGTGTGGACTTTCATTCCATTTACTAACAGAGTGGCAACTTTTTTTTTGGTGGAAAATCAGTGCATTGAGAGATTTTTTAGTTAAAGCTTTCTAGCATTCTTAATGGACAACATAAGAAAAATTTCTTTCAGTCATTTTATGTAATGAAGATATAGACCAAATTGATATGCACATATATGTTTATGCTACAAAGTAAATTACTTGTTTCTTCCAGTTTAGTGTTAGAAGTACTTAAACATTTGTGTACCCTTGAATCTCATTTCATTTTACGATGTTTGTGGTGCTAATGAAAATCAAACAGAGGTATTAAGATATATGAAACTGGTACAGTAATGGATCATCATCTTGACCGGTGTGATGTGAATTTAACGCCCAATGTGTTGATTGAGATTGATTTAATTTACAGTGTTTGTAAATATTGATTTGCAGTAACTTTGAACTTGCACATAATTAATTTGTTTCTACAGAACGCATATGTAAGAAGTTATCATTTGTTACTTTGGTAGTTTTTATTTATATACGAATCTCTCTTTTACAAACTGTATAACTCTGATACACAAAATGAAGCATTTTTTTCTAAGTGTAAGTGTAATAAGAGATGCTTCGTATTGTACGTTAATGTTTTATGGAGGCCAGTACTTGCAAAGAGCATGGTAACATACATTTGACATTGTGCTGGCAGTGATCAGTTATGTACATTAAGTTGTTATTTCAGGAGAAATGGATTGATGTATTTAGGAATCTTAATGTCTCTCCTTGCTACTATATTGATCCACCTGTCAGTATTCAGATAATTTCCGTCCAAAAAAATAAGAAAGTACTGCTTCCATTTATTTTCTGCCAGTGTCAGAACCACTTCAAGGTTGATAAGCATGACAACAATTGGGACCTTGGCCCAAAAGCTAACTTAAATTGAAAAATTGAAAATTTTGAATCTGAACATGTCATAATATGTCAGTTTCTTGTAGACAACATTGATACAGTAGTTTCTGTCAGAATTTAAAAAAAATAAATGTGAGATGGATCTGCAGGGACAATTGCATAGGAATTCTACATAATGTATAGTTGTTTCTTGCAGTTAAGTTAAAAATATATATTCATTGCACATCTCAAGTGCATGGAAAATCCAAGCATTAATAATGTGTATGTCACTTTGGGGCTGTAAACTATAGGCATAAAACAAGTTTCCTTCCAAATTCTTGGACTGAACACTTGAATAATATGCTGCATAGGAATACAACATACTCGGTGACTTTCAGATTGAAATTTAATTTGTTCAGTCTTGCCTCTTTGTGTGCACACACGTAAGTCATTATGTTCCCCTGAACTGCACAGTAAATAAGATGGCCATACTGTTCACACCACAGCCCTATGCTGTTTAGTTTTTAAGGGATTCCAGCATTCTGAGTTTGTGTGTGCAGTTCTTGTCTATTTCTGCATTCTAAATTAGGGAGCATGAAAATGTTGAGAATTTTTGCTGTAGCTTGAATAGTGTTTTCAGACCGATTCGCGTGTAACAAATTTTTATTACTTTAGTAGAAATGAATAATATATCGGTAACACTTATTTAATTTCCGTTACCGCCGGTCACTCAATACGTGAAGTAACCAAGATTAAAGTTGCCATTGAAATTTTCGTACCTAATATTTCCAAGTAGCCAATTGATGGAATGGTTTGGATGAGTGACGGGATTTTAAATGCAACAGGATGGGAAGTGGAACTGCTGTAACTGGTAGCCTGGTGAATAATACTCTGTTAGGCATCTTTATCATTCCTAAGTTTTCATTTGTTTTAATCTGGTTTAACCAAATTTTTTTTCTGTGACTTTGCCCAACTCAGGCCTAGACTGCCTCATTGTTGAGGTTACTAGATCACAAAATTAGACACACACACACCCACACACCCAGAAGGACTCCTCTGAATGGGCGATCAGCTCATCACAGAGGCTGCCGTATTTATCCAACTTAACACTGTAAATTTTACAAACATTTGCATAAATAACTATCAAAGTAAATAAACTTACACATGTAAATAGTGAATAGTAAAGATCCTTTCCATTTGAACTACTGTTCAGACTTTTCTGCAGCTTGTAAGGCCATAACACTAGCTGGTATAATCACTGGTGCACATAAATAACATCCACTGTGATCACAGACATGTCATCTTGTAATTGCTAAACTACGAAATGTATGGCTTTTATTGTAAAATAGAGTTGGATTTCCTATGTAACTCCCTCACAATAAAAAAAAGAGCTAGTTTTAATCTAGTGTAGAGGAAGGGGAAATTAGTATGAATGAAGATTTTCATTTCATTTATAATCAAGATATGCAGATACAATTTATAGATATTTGTGAGATTAGGATCCATTACATACTCTCTAATATCTTTGTAATTGAAGAAAAAACGTATGAAAAGTGTAAGAGTGTTGCTACTGGATAAAGGATCCATTTAAGCTGATTTCATATTGGATATTTTATGAGGAATATGGATGCTGTATTTGTTAATCTCATTACTCAAGTAGTCATGTTAACATGGACTGATTTCATTGGCCCTAAAGAATTGGGAATATATATATATTTGTATATTTGAAAGTCTGATTTTTTACTTATGCCAATCACTTTCAATGCCTAACCTCTTGTTAACCCCTTGGGTGTGATTAGTAGCAGTTGATGCAGTGATTAAATTATGGAAGCAAAGGTGAAGTTAGAAACACACAACAGTTTTTTGTTTGTAGCACCAGGCATAGGTCGAGCATAATATTAAAATGCATCTTAAAGACAAAGGATGGAAGGACATTGACTAGGACAGGGGCCAGTGGCAGGTTGTTATGATAACAATAATGAACCTTTGGGTTTCATAAAATGCTACTGTCAGTGTTTTGGCAGTTTTAGATTTTTGTATTTTGTATGGAAGCAACATTTACTGCTACGTGCATTATAACATCATAATGACTGTCAATGTTACAATATATTGAAGGTTGTAAAAATTTGGTTCCCTACCTGCAGCAAAACATGATTAACAGTCAGCAGGTATTTTCTACAACCTCTTGTGCATTATTTTACCTTAAAATATGCACTATGTTTCACGATGATATGTCATAATTACAGGAAATGATTCCTATGGTCATTCTTTGTGAAAGACGTTTTAGCACCGTGGGTCTGATTCTCAGTGGTTGCACAGCTGTGGGTAGAGGAAATTTAAGGTGCTATAACCCTTTGGTGCTTAACATCAGAATTTATGCACTGTGTGTTGTTGATAGTACCAAAGGTCAACTCAAGTTTTTGCCAAAAATGTGCCAATTATGGCACATTATTCAACAGCATTGTGTGTTACATACACTGGCATTGCTACTGACAGTGTTGTGCTTTGGCCACTTGAGTACAAATACAAGTTTCTGTAGTCAGTATATTCCCTCTCCACTCCCCTACCCTCCCTTGCAGCTGTGGTTTAGATCTTGTAACATTTCTACAACACAGTCTGTTTGCTGGCTTGTCTACTTTCTTGAAGGTTCTGGTAGCCATTGATTGGTGTGTAGTCCAGTGTCCTGAGCATATAAGCGAATGCCTATACATTGTGGTACCCCTAGACCCTGTCACACATGTTGAGTGGTGTACCAAATGTGTATTGGTCAGACCAAAATAACCCCCTTCCCCCAGCCCCCAAATTCATGTCTATATCTATTTGAGAGTTTCTGGGGGTACTGTGTAGTAGTCCTGGGGTACTTTGATAGGGATACTGTGGGTATAAAAATGGTTACTAGTGGCACAAGATGGGTAAAGAACAACTGAATGTATTAACATATGCAGATGACATTGTATTAATTGGGAAAAATGAAATAGAAATAAGAAAACTTTTTGTAGAAATGGAAAACATTGCCAGAAAGTTAGGACTACAGATAAACCAAGAAAAGACAAAATATGTGATAGTGGAAAGGAAATACAGTTTAAAGAAAAATAAAATAGGACATTTGAGTTTAAAAAATGACATCTGAGAGAGAGGAAAATTTTAAATATTTAGGATTTATACATAATGAAGATAACATTAACCAAATAGACTTGCAAGAAAGAATAAAAAATGGTAACAAAACATATTTTATGCTACAAAAATTTTTTAAAAATAAAAACATATCGAAACTAAAATTAAGACTAAAGAACACAGCAATAGACAAAACCTTAACATATGCATCAGAAACTGGGATACTAACAAAGAGAGATAGAAAGCAATTGAACATTTTTGAAAGGAAAGTGTATAGAAGAATTTTAGGCCCAGTATATGACAATGAGAAAGAAAATTGGTGAATATTAACAATAAAGAAATTTATGCAAGTTTTAAAAAACCTACTATAATAGAGACCATAATGTTAAATAGATTATGTTGGTTTGGGCATGCACAGAGATGGAAGAAAATAGAATTCCCAAAAGGGTATTATATAGGAATTTTGGAACAACAAGATTGAGAGGTAGAACAAGAAATAGATGGCAAGATGAAGTGAGAGAGGATGGAAGAATAGTTGGTGGAGAAGGGTGGCAGGAAAACGTGCATAACAGAGAGGAATGGAAGAAGCTCCTGAGAAGGGCAAGGAATCGTCACATTCTGCACATGCCAATTGAATGACTGAATGAATAAATGTTGCTACACTGACAGTACAATGACTGAAGTCCTCATTTGTGTGCAATGTACATTCCTAAACAAGTCCTTTAACGTGCCCCCAAACATGAAGTCAAGGCTGCTGATGTCTGGTGTTCACAGCAGTTATGCAGATCTCCATGCCTGATCTAGTTACCAGATACGTGCACTGATATTTAACCACTCTACAAGTCCAGTGTCTCAATACTATGGTACAACCATGTATTTTTATTGTTAAATGTATTTTATTTAATTTGTAAGTTCTGTGTGATCGAGTTATGTAACCACTGAGAATTGGATTCGTTGCAACACTAATTTTTACTGAGAATGACCTCAGGGAATAACCTGAAATTATGATGAGGTCATGAAAAGCTCTCAGTTGAGTGGGATTTGTTTTAGTGCCTATTTATTGAAATTAACGTCCATTGTCACACCTATTTTAAATAATAAAAGTGTCCCCCATGCTGGAGTATATAGTTTGAAAATGCCATCTTTTGTGTTTTTACATAGGCTTATAAATGGTTCTGATACTCTTGTATTGCTGGTGCAAAGGAAGTGCATACAAAATTATTGTAGCTAGAGACTTGTCAGAAGTCATGATGTAAATTTTTGGACCTTATTGTAATTGACAGAACTGTATAGATCTTAGTAATGTGAACTGAAATAATGCGGTGAAGGTAAAGGTTCAACTGGAGACATTTGTTGTCAGGTTTCTCCAATACTGTAGAGTAAAATAAAATGAATATTTAAGGTGCAGTACTGTGGTTGAAACCGTTAACCTCTGTAAGCATTCAACAAAGTGAGGTGAAGCCCCATTGAGGTGGTAACACTTCTGCTGGCTACCATTACATCGTGATTATGGTTCGGCCAACATGTGGTATTGATGGCATAACGATTGTCAGGATAAACTGGAACAGTGCACAGTAAAGTTTGTCCACTGCTGCCAGGACTTTTCTGAACCCATATTCAATATCTAATAGCCACATATCAAACCTCTCTCACAACAGAGGGGTTAAATTATCTCAAGTCCTAAGCAGGATTATGTTGGCCATTCATTGCTTAATAAGAAAAGGAATTTTAAAAGTCATAGTATTTGGATATATAAATTTTGCCTCAGACCTGGACAGAACCTGGGATGTACAGGAATGCAGTATGTGTGTAAGAACTGCTTCGTCATTTGCAATGATAGCTTACATATATATATATATAAACTAAACATGTTGTAGACAAACTTTTAGATACTGTTCTGGGAGTCATTCAGTTTCCCTTGTGGGGTACAACTCACTGACTTCCAGTTTCTATTTTTAATCTAAGACTGCTTGTAGAGTCAGAATGCTGTGTTTGCCATGCCCATAGTAGCTATGCAATTATGCATACTGACAGTGCTTGTTCTGAGTGCTATGAAAGGGGATGCTGATATTTTTAGTTTGTATTAATAAAAACTACCGTCAATAAGTCTCGCAATTTTGTTACTATTGTTACTAAGATTCATAACCTAAGTTGTTCTTTATTTTACCCTTTACTGATTGTGTTAGCTTTAGCAGGTGTGTGTGTGTGTGTGTTTGTATGATTTAGACTGATATTTGCATTGGCTAATCTGAATGAGGCTCTGCAAGGCTTTCTGTAGTCCATCCGACACATGCTGGGATGGTAAACAGTATCACATATTTAAAGGTGCTGTTAGAGCGACTGTTCACTTCAACACAGTTTAATCGCAATTAACCACAGATATGATGTGAAGCTAAATATTATCTGCAACTGACAGAGTGTCCACTGTTGTAGTTTAGAGGAATTTAACCAATCTAATCCAATTTATAATTATTTAAATTTGTAGGTGCGTTCGCAAAATTGCGAAGAGTTACTATTAACTTCGTCATGTCTGTCTGTCCGTTCGTCCATTGGTATGGAGCAACTCTGCTTCCACTGGACGGATTTTCGTGAAATATGATATTTGAGTATTTCTCTAAAACTTGTTAAGATAATTCAATTTGCATTAAAGTCTGACAAGAATAACAGGTACTTTGCATGAAGACTTGCCTACATTTATGATAATATTTCGCTCAAGTCATCTTAGAATGAGAAATGTCCCAGACAAAAGTTGTAGAAAACATAAAAACACATTTTATGTTCAATGACTTTTTCCTCGAAGTTGTGCCGTTTATGAGATAATGTGGAAGAATATGGTAACGCCAGACAGGCCCCAGATAACAATACGGCGCATGCGCTTTTGCATGCCGGATAAATAAGGCCCACCCCCACCCCCCACACGCGCGCACGCACACACACACACACACACACACAGAATATGTAATACTTATTGCTTTTCCACGGCAAAAATGGTCTCGCGAACTGGCCTGAATTTTACGTACTACATACACGTCTTAAGGTCATATCTCTTACGTGATAACACACACTTGTCACTGCATTGGAGTTCATGCACAACTTGGTATGTGGTGCAAGAATTTGTAAATTTAGATGTGCCATCAAATTTCAGTGCATACAACCTAGTTAGTACTGGTAAGTTTATTCGTCAATTCATGTTTCATTGTATTTTGTTCGTGTCATGATGATGTGTGTACCGGTTCACTGTATACATCATCTTAAACCTTCAGGTGTCATTTTATGGATACTGAAACGGATCATAGGGAAATTGGTTTTGGAGATACAGTATGGATGTAATAGGCTCACGATAGCTCTTGTGGTGATGGTTATAAACATTCGAGCTGCAGAAGATGTTTCTTGGACAGTGAGACACCCACCAGTCTGTTTGGAGCACTCCAACCCAGTTTTTAAAGCGTTTGTACTTGTCTGTTTTTAAGTAAGAAACAGTAAACCTTGTGGTCCAGAGTTACACTGTCGGAAGTTGGAGAGAAGAGTGGTGGATTTGAGTGATGCAGAGAACTGTAAGGCCCTAGAGAGTCAGATTAGCAAGGCCCTGTCGTGTGAAATGTTGCGGTACTCCGTCGTTTTTAATTTCTGCAATTCTGATGTACAGCTTTCTTGCTGTGAATCGTAACGTCAGCAAGAAGGACGTTAACGAGATACAGAATTTATGAGAGGGATGTTCTGTTCTTCAGATTAGCAACTTACTGTTAATGCAGCAGCTGGCGTTTCTTCAGACACCAAACTTCAAATCAACTGTCACGCTCAGAGTGACCAATTCGTACATAGTGCTATACAACAATATGAAAAAATAAATAATGTGCTTCATTTCGAAGCACCCTGTCTTGTGACACTTTGCAAAATAGTTACAATTCATCATTTACTCTTCCCTGAAGATGAAGGCAGTAGGTCCTCCGAAACGCTGATGAAACAACGTGACGTTCCAGGAGACTTATTGACAGCCGCTGCCGTCAGAACCTCAGATCTCGAGTGGATATTCGTCACCAAAATGCGACGCTCATCTGTATAAACCGCTCGCACTGATCACAACTAATACAGCAGAATATGCTTCAGGTTCACTTTTCTCACAGCCATAAGATATTACACTGATGACCGATGGTGTACGCTGTCTTACATATTCACTACTTAACCGACATTTCCTTTTCAACTTAAACGTAGGCCTACTTGACGTAGATGTAATGTGTTTATATTAAACTAATTCATCCGCAGGAATGTAAGTAATTTCCATATATTATATACCTTTATTTTACTAACATCTCTGTACCAATCTTGCGTATTCATTTCTTCTTAAAACTTTAAGATTTGGTCCACTAAATTCTGATTATTTTCTGCTGGTTCACCTTTTTCTTTCAGACGGGGTGGATTCAAATATTCTTCCTACGCTGCTCTCTAATTTAAAACCTGATATTGCTCTTACCCTCTATTCAGAACACCGATTCCTAATACGAAATGTCAATGGTTGCTAAATAAAGCAGAAAATTATAAACACTCGTCAAATAAAATAAAGTGAAACGCCAACTTGATGCAACTAGGTAATTTTATTGATGTATTCTTAGCTCGACATGTTTCGGGTACATACGCCCATCATCAGGAGCATTAGATGTTGAGCTGCAGCATATGGTTTTCTGCACCGAGT
>Ga0123354_10000529_pt1 | contig 38963 bp, 28 predicted proteins | sample TergutLab28metaG_2_FD_97872 | JGI IMG/M metagenome (GOLD analysis project Ga0123354, IMG submission 97872) | Labiotermes labralis P4 segment gut microbial communities from Petit-Saut dam, French Guiana - Lab288 P4 | ecosystem: Host-associated > Arthropoda: Insects > Digestive system > Gut ... | reverse complement strand
CAATCCCTCTATGGGATCATCCTCAGGGAGCGTAAATTAGTGTAGGAATGAAGTTACTAAGACAGACTGTACATGAGGTTATCTGGTAGCATGCTGTTTTGTTTATGTTATGTCCGTCTGGTTAGGCCTGTGTTCATCCCCCGTTGTGAGTGCTGTGTCACAGTGACACAGCACTCACAGCGGGGGAAGTTGGCCTTAATAAATATTGTTATCACATTGCACGGTAATAAAATGAAAAAAATTAACCCTTTAAATTTCATTATTTCTTTTAATTCATTTTAAAGTGAACACTGTTCATGCCTTTGTCACAAGAGTAAGTCAGAGTAAAAAACTGACTTAAATGGCGATTTCCATTGCAACCGAAGCTCATACAGTGAAAATGCTGTCCATCGATTCTGAAGGGAGTTCAGGAAAGAAATGATGAACACAAGGGAATGATAGTTGTGGGAAACCAAGAAATATATAAGAAACATGAGAAAAAAAAATCAACAAACAAAATATTACTTTAATACATGTGTGCAGATTGCTTTTCAGGTATTGTTCATGAGGTAAACAAGAACACCCAATGTGGAGACCACATCCGTCCATCTGTCCATATCCTAGTATCAGCAACTAAATTATTTGTCAGATTTTCATGAAAGTCAGTATAGGGGGTTTGTACAAAATTGGGGTTCTGCTGTTTACAAATAGGAGTGTCAACAATGAATTGGTACAGAGTGAGTAACTTCTGCCTCCAGATTGAACAAGAACTTGGTGTCACATTACTGATGATCAACATAGACGAGTGTCTCATAGAAAGGGCATCGTGTCCAACATCTTGCACCAACTTCTTAGCCAGAAGTAATGATCCATATGCTGTCTACACTAACAGAACTTCGTTTGTGGGTGTGCGTGCTGTGGTGGATCCAATGTGCACATGTAATATACCAGAACAACTAGTGTGCCTCAATGGTGGTACTCCAGTTGGGATGACGTTAGTAGTACACATCTCACTTATCCAAATTGTTGTTGTTTAAATCTTAAGTAAACCAAATGCTTTCTATTTTGTTGTTATGCATGTCTCTTAGGAAGTAGTTTTGGATAGCCACAGAAGATAGCAGAAATAGCTGGCAGTGGAAGTTAACACTCCAGTCTGTCTACCTTTGCTGTATGCAGTTCATGGTATAACTGTATATGGCAACAGTGCTTGGTGTATATTATTATTATTATTATTATGTAAAATTTGATATAAATGCAGCTAGCTGTCTTTTAAAGACTTATAATGTGATTGTGGTTAGGTATTTTTTGATTATGTTGTACTGAGCAGCAAATGTTGTATGTGCTTTGAAATTCTTTGAATACATGTTCTCCAGTGTCAGTAGTAATTTTGTTAACTGCAGTAATTTGTAATTGAATTAAGAGCAGGGCTTATGATAGTAAGAATTAAAAGCATGAGCTTGAAGGTTGCTGTCTTCTGGGCTGTGACAGAATATAGATTTCTAAATAAATGTCATGGTGTACCCTGAATAGGGACGTAACATGTTTCTCGCAAACACAAGTACCTCATTACTGATATTTATGGCATGTTATTGCAGAACAAAGCACTTTGAGAATCTCAGATCTTTAACCATAAGCTACATTTCTTTATTTGCCATGTTTCTTACACAGAACTTGTTCCTAAGTGAGGATGAGTTTTGTAGTTATACATGCAGGTAAACACTAAAACATTGATAAATAGTAGTATAATTTTAGTACAACACAACTTCATTATATAAACAATTTAAGAGAACATTGCTACATGTTTCAGCTTGCTCGAAGCCATCTACAGGCTTTGACTTCAAAGAATTAAATATATGATTAACAATGCCTTAAAATGACAAGATCTCATTTGCGTTCAAAAGTTAATACAATATATTAAAATATAAAATATATAATAAAATAAAATAGAAGAGACATATAAAATACTACTTAGATTCTATAGATGGGGTTGTAGGAATTTTTTTATTTTGGGCAACTTTGTAGAAGTTGTGAATATATCTCACTGTCAGTTATGGTGCGATCTGTCATAATGTAGAGTTGTGTATGATATACGGTATTTTGTATGGTAGTACGTAGTTATTCTGTTACTTATGTGTAAAGTCTAAAACATTATTTCGTACTGGAGTAAATCTGAATGTATTATGCTTTAGGTGTGAGTGTATGGAAGGATTTGAAGGTCCACACTGTGAAATCATTGGCATTGGTTTCCATGGCACTGGGTGGGCACTGTACCCTACAATTGCTGCATGTGATGAGGCTCATTTAAGTCTTGAGCTGGAACCACACAAAGAAGATGGACTTGTGTTCTATGTTGGTCCATTTGTACCTTACCCAAGGATGGATGTGCAAGGTAAATCCAAGACAGTCATCCACTCTTGCATCTTGTAACAGGTTCCTCTTGTGGCCTGTAAATCCCTGTGCAAGTCAGAATGTAAGTTGGGCTAGTTGTTTTTAAGCTACTGGGCTACAGTCCTAAGCTTCAGTTCTTGGCAGGTGCAGGATTTGTTTTTCTTCACCATTGTTTCCTGACTGACAACTTACCATTTGGCTCTTAACTTCTTCGCTTGTTGCAAAAAGTCGCTAAAATTACTAAAATTGTGTTTATTTCACCAATTTTAAATTTTGATTTCCCCCCACACTTAGTTAATTACAGTAAAAGAACCACGCTTGCCCTGTAGGATCATACGCGGGACCAAGATAAGGTAATGTAAAGGAATGGTAGATCATACATTTATTTATTTTATTTTAATCTTTGTTTTAATCCAGTAGATAATTACAAAATGACAATGGACATGTCAAGAAAGAGGTTGCAATAGAAGTAATAATACAAAAATTTGAAGGCTGTAACTTGCATACTTATATAAAAACAACAAGGAATAGTAATCACGTGCGGTATACCTGTGTAAAGTACAAATAGTTTACAACATTTAAAAAAAAATCATGAACACAATTTTTACAGATTAAGAATCAGTAGTCATAAATAAATTCTTCCACAGAATATACTCTTTTTCAAGGAAGAATTTAATAATCATTTTCTTGAATTTCATTATACATGTAACACTTTTAAATTCATGAGGAAGTTTGTTGTAAATAGGCACACTGTTGTAAGCAATACTCATTTGAAGTAATTTGGTGTTATGACCTGTAATAAATAAATCTTATTGTTTGCATCATATGAATGAAGTATAGAATTAATTATGAATCTACTTTCATACATTTCAGTAGATAGAAGAATTTCATAGATGTAGTAGATTTACCAACACCATCAACAATCAGAGGTTGATGAAACTTCGGGTCACTCCTAGAAATCTGCCTAGTAGCACAAATTGTAACCGGATTATTCCTAGCCATACACTACTGCCCAAACATCAATACAGCATTCGACAGAGTAAGACATATTTGTCGAGACGTAAACTAGGGATGACTACTACGAACACTCCTTGCAAACGGAGCTTCATTATTTTTCGTCTGCCTCTACTTACACACAGGACGAAACGGATCGTATAACTTCATGCACACATGATCAGTAGGGGTAGTAATCTTATTCCTAACCATAGCAACAGCATTCATAGGATATGTACTACCATGAGGACAAATATCATTCTGAGGTGTAACCGTAATTACAGATCTTCTATCTGCAATCCCTTACTGTCACGAACTTTAATTTTTTTTTAGTATGGTTGCAAATTGTAGTGCTTGTAATATTAGTCATTAGCCTTATTGCTCTCTTTGTAATTTAAACATTTTTCAAGGTTTATAAAGTTTCTTAGAAATAAAATGCCACATTTCAAGGATTAATGTAAATATGCAAAATACCTGGTTTTGATGGTATTTTTTTTTAACAAATGATTTGATTTTTTTATTGTAAAACAGAGCTTGCTTAATTTAACTATTAAATTTTCCACTTGACAGTCCTAGTTTAAATTACGATCTAGCCAGACTACAAAAAAAATTTTTTTTTTTTGGGGGGGGGGGGGATAAATAAGTTACTTGTCCATCTTTTAAAATTAAGTCAGGAAATGCTATATGTTTATTTGATTTATGATGAAAGCCTAATGCCAATGATTTGTCTTTATTTATAATCAATCTGTTTTTATCAAACCAGAGCAAGATACTTTCATTGATTCTATCTGGATTGAAAATTAAATCCTGTGTGTCCGTACCGGTGATTAAAATGCTAGTGTCATCAGCAAAGAGTGTTAGTGTTTGTTGTATGTGACAAAATGTAAGGTCTCAAATGTGGAGAATGCCATGACAAGGGCAAGGTTCACGTGTGATCAGGCAGTTGGTGAATAATGATTAGTATGCTCCCTAGCAAATCTTTACTTAGTAGTAACTGTTCAAGTAAGCGGTGGGTCTTACCTAATGGCTTATCAGATGTGAAAGCCACACCATGATTATAGAGATCTGTGCTGAGGGTGCAAGGTGAATTCCCAACAATAGTAAGGATGAAGGTGCTACAGGCTTTTACCTCTGTGTGTGTTGTTATTCCCTATCAGCCTGTGCTGAGTCTTTGTTGCTAATAAGTGAACAAAATCGCTAGATGAGTTGTATAAAAGTATCCTCAAGTGGAAACAACACCTAGAGAAAAAGAGGGGGTGTAGTGCAGAGAGAGATGTGGAGGGGGGTCAATCTATGGGACTTCTTTCTTCTGCCTCAGTATAGTTGCTGAATTTGTCATATGATTGATTCAGTCTGTCTGTAGGATTCATTATACTGTTTCACATCACAGGTAATAGCTAAGAATACTAATTAATGCACTGATGAATAAGCTTCGTGTGAGGTCTGGTATGAACAATGGGCACCTGCCATCAGCATCTGTTTAGATATTTATATCCTGTGAATATGGTGAAGCTAGTCTGAATAATGGACATTATGGCAAACATTAATAAGAGTTAAATAAAACCAAAATATGCAGCATGAATGTGATTCTGGGACAGGCCACTAGGGACACTTGGTAGTGTGGTCTTAAGAATCCAATAAGCTCTGTCCAGTTGGTATTCATTGTGATGAGCATGCTTTGTTCATTGCATTTTACTTCACCACCAGAAACCTGAAGGTGGAACAACATGTCATGTTCATATTTTGTATGGAGTTGGCTGATAATTCAATTGAAACGTATGAGATATTAGGCACAGCATGTGGGGATAAGGCTCTGTCCTGGGGCCAATCATTTTGATGGTTTATACATTTTCAAGAGGGCAGAGGGGGTTTGGAAGATGACCCTCATGGTGGATGATCTAAAACAATGTCAAATACAGAACTGGTGGAGAAAGAGTGCAATTTACTTACAAAAGACCGCTACTTGACAGAGAGTAAATGTGAATAAGACTTTTTTGCAAAGTTTGTGCCCCTCAAGTCACACAAGTCAAGTGAATTCACATGACAGGATGCCTACAAAGATTTTTTGGAAGTGGCTGATTGTGAACTAGACTGCTTCTGTCTTGCAGTTGGAATTGAAATTTAAAGGTTGCCAATTTGACGTTCAGAAGAACATGATGGCAGAATTGAATATGGTCACTGAACAAGTGTTTTACAAATGCTTACCACGATTCCTATGAACAATGGCATAAGTACATTCATTCCATTGGGGACTGTTATTGGAGAAATGATTAACAAACATATTGCCTTAGGCATTTATATTGTCATTACATTTTAGTCTAATTCTCTCTTGCACTCCTTAGTAGATAAAGTCTTATATTTTGCTATCGTAATGTTATTCATGTCCATGCATTAATAAAAAATTTGTATCATAAACAAATGCACTAATGTTAAAATTATATTTTTACACACAATCCCTCATAACTGTGACATGTTTTGATCTGTCTTGATCACCTTCAGGGAGTTACTTAACATCAATGCAGCATATATAAAAACATGGCTGGGTTATTAAATACATTAAAATTTGTCCATAAAATATCTGAAGATGTTACAGAATTTGTTGTAGAGGTGCAGAACTGTGTTGTGAGATGTGGACGTTGTAGTGTTAAAGATTTTTACAATGGCACTGAAGGGTTAAGAAACCCCACATTTTACCTACACAGTGTGTTTATATGATTTCTAACAATATACTTCAATTATTTCCCTAAATAGCATTAACTTCTTGGTCCTTTTAAGGATTGCAGTTTTTATTCTGTGAAGTAGGTACTGAATTTTGAAATAGGCTGGTAAAATAGGTGCTTGAGAGGTAGGCATTATTACAAGGAATTAAACCTGGTGGCTTATACATTAGCAGTGCTCATTAATGCTTTATATAACCTACTTTTTATTTATTTCTCACAGATTTCATGTCACTGGAGATAGAGGGAGGATTTGCTCGTCTTCTGGTTGATTATGGAAGTGGCACAGTTAGTGTTGAACAGCGACAAATTAATTTGGCTGATGGGAAGTCCCACAAAGTGGATATTCTTTGGAGCAAGACAGTAAGTTTCAGTCTTTACTTAATACATCCTATTATGCTATTTGCATTAATGTGTGATCCACACGTGACATAACTTTGTGCATTATTTTAGTACAAATGTACTTTTTATCTAACTATATATGTGGCATAGGCTATCTTCACACTAGGATATTCATTCAAGTAAAATGTGGCTCACTCACAGTACTAGTATAATAGTAATAGGTTTTGTGTGTGTGTGTGTGTGTGTGTCTAAAATTAATTCGAACAAAAACAAAGTAATGAGGTAAGTATGTCACTAATTTCCTGTTGTCATATTGTTGTACAAATTCTGCACTGTTTTTTTGTTATTTGTATTTTCAGTATGTTGTTACATCTTGTTATCAGTGTGGTAAGTAAATTTTGTTGTTGTTGTTGTTGTTGTTGTTGTTGTTGTCTGTAAGGTCCCTGTCCAGTCAGTGTGCATTAACTCTGGTGTTGTTGCAATCAGTTTTCCCTGTTTCATAGAAACAAAGCATTAACACCACAAGTAACTACATAAAGTACATTGAGTGGAAAAAGGATGTTGACTCAACCTCAGCATTAAAATACTTGTAATAAGCCAGAAATGTACATGCCATATTGACAGCATGATAGTCACAAGGTATTTGCAATACGAACAGTGAGGCAGAGTGAAGATTGTGTAAGATCAGTTTAGAGCAGAGGACCAGTAAGAAACTTCATCTCATTATGTCATGCTTTTATTTAGTTTTAACTAATTCTGAAGGTGAAGATTCAAGTCTTCAGGATATGACAGTGTGTTATTGGGCAAGTGTTGCCCTCTACTGCTGGTTCCCATTGCAACCCACAGTGTTTGAGACATTTTTCCCAAATCCCCACCTTAAATTCTCATAGGTGAGAACTGAGAAACATGGTCCAGCTGTATTACTGGCAAGCATGAGGTTCCCTTTAGGGTCTTAATGGGATTCCAGGGTGCCAACTTTGACAGTATCAATGTTGTAAAGAGTCCACCACACATGTCAATACATTGGAATTAGTTTAAATTACACACGTACACATAATAGGAAACATGATGTGTAACGTTGTTGTCTGCTGCTTGACATAATTACTTCAAAATACATGTGTCTGTCCCGTCTAAATTTTCCCAGATTAATCTGGAATGTGGTCACTACACACAACGTTGGCTACTATCTCTCTACTGCCTACACCGACTATCATTCCTGGACTGACCATGTAATAACCCTTGAACAGTCTTCTGAGCCAGGGCCCTTATTTCAATTTCTGTCTGCTGATTACTTTCATAACTTGCTGACATCTGTCTGCTGAATATGACTGACTTTCTGCTCCTTTTAGAGACTCCTCATTAATTTTCTGGTATATCGCCCATTCCTGGTTCAGAGTGACACTTTTGACAAATGGCTGGGACATGAAAAAGGGTCTTTTGTCATTGGCTGCCCAATTCTTTGCAAGCATAATGTTTCATTGGTTGAATTTTTATTAAATTGTCTATGGGAAAAAAACACCCAAAGAGAGCAACCCTGAAAGTTGCACATGCCCTTGGTTCAGTGTTTAAACTGTGAAGTTGTCAAAACAAAATTTTGATCGTTGTTGAAACTTCCTTAAGAGTGGTTTCTGGCTTCAAACCTTTGTGAGCTACTTACCTAACAAATCACTGTCACATTCCTGAAGACTTCAGTCTTATGCAGAATGACTGTGGGAATCTTCAGTCCCTCAATGATAGACGTACAGTTAACTTGGGAGCACGTGTTACAATGTTATTGACAGTGCGAGTGAACCACTCTACTTCTAGTCTGAAGTTCATATAACAAAATGAACATCTATAGCAAGTAAATGTAACAGTTGTGCTGAGGGTAAACTTAATGTATTATGAATTGGATTGTAATTCATTCCATGCATTTGTTCATAATTATATATATACCAAAAAATGCCCATAAAGTATATAAAATGACAAGGTGTATATATATAGAAACATACACACACACACACACACACACACACACACACACACATACACTCTTCCATGTGTTTTGGCAAATGTTTGCCATTGTGGGAGGTGATGACTCAAAGGAATTTAATACAAGTATGTTATTAACCAAGTTGAAATTTATGTATACAGTGTTCAAAATGGAATAGCAGCTGTAGATATAATAGTATGGCTACTATGGATATTATGTTGCTGACATTTCCTTTGTTAAAAATTCATTGATATGTCTTTATTCACAGTGTATGTAGTTGTATGCATAAGAACGTATAGTATTGAAGTCTTTGATCCAGAAGGATCAAGTCTCTGTGATGTGCTTTGATGTGTTCTGTGCCGTAGACTATTGTACATGGATGGTATATTAAAATTGTAAGTTGCTTCCTTATTAGAGGATACCACTGTCTGCAACCAGTGTATGTTAAAGCAGGCTTTTGGTGTGAATAACATAACCTTAATTTTTGTAGACAAGTGAAGAAGACATAGTGTTATGTGAAACTGATATGATTTATTAACATGAATAATTCATGAATCTTCAGTACAGTGGTGTGGAAAATTACTGTCATGTAGGAGGAGCTATCTAAATATTTGGAGCATAGTCCATATAGAAATGTAACTTTTCTATTTTCTCTTTCATTCTCTGGAAATCATTCCAGATTTCCCAGATATACAAGGTTACTCCATTATCATGCCAATATGTATAGTAGCCATAGTTGTTAAAGCTGTGTAGGAGTTACTGCGTTGGAGTTTGGGGTGTGATTTGAATGCTTGTTCCAGATTCTTTTTTATCATTTTCAGCTAAATGAGAAAACTTTTACTTTTGATCTAAATGTCATTTCCAATTTAGAGTTTTAAGTTCTCTAATTTATGATATTTACAAGGAACGCAGCCATGTCACAGAAAATGAACAAATGAATCCAGACAAGACAAGTAACAAATAATTTGCCATACTGTGCATTAAGTACTAGTTATAAAGAGAAGTATGTAGAACAAACCACAAATACAAAATGTCTTGGTTTACAAATTTATAACCACCTAAATTTGAATAATCTTATTGATCATGTGTTACTTAAGTGGGTTGTGTTAATGTGGCTAGATCAGTGTTCCATATCAACAGTATTAACAGTGGCAAATCAATTATTGTGCCTATATTCACTTTATAAAAATCTGAAATAACCTTTTAATGTAATTTATTGAACAGAGGAAAGATATTTACTACACGTGTGCAACACACACACACACACAAATGTTAATATAATGGTTTGTGCAAAATATAGAACTTCATATAAAAGAGTACTTAAGAAATTAGAGATTTGGTGGTTCCATGACAATATATATTGTAAAGAATATTTGTTATTGTAGATTACCAAGGAAAGTTTCAAGCTAATTCATCTCCACACCATGTTAACACAAAGAATAAGCACCATCCTAATAGACCAACTGCCAACCTTTCATGTTCTTTAGAAAAGTACATTTTATGCTTGCACCAGAATTTTCGACAGTTTACCACATAGTGTAATGAGTCTTAAAAATGAAAAGGCAAAATTTAAAAGTAGGATTAAGAAGATGCTTAACTACACACTCCAGACTCTCTTGATGAATCTGTAGTGTTTAGGAATGACTCATAGTACTGTGTATGAAATTTTCATAGCACTGTTTATTGTAATGATTCTGTATATTTTACATAGTTTGTATGTTTTGTATGTTTTATGACCTAAATGGCATAACCTACTGTACTTTTGATGAACTTTAGGATCCATAAAATGTATATCTGTGTGTGTGTGCGCATGCACATGCCACATATATGATGCAGTTGTGATGACTGCATTTGTTACTGTTTAATTTTTTTAAGTATTAGGAGTGAATGTCTTGGAACATCTCTATTGTTGTCTGTGGGAACTTCCCACTGTAGTCAGAAATGACCTCTCATGTCTCCCGACACACGAGGTACACCTCACACTGGCTCTAGCAACCAGAGCAACATCGCAACTCAGAAACAGCCCTTTTACATGATTGTGCTGCGAACCGACCAGCAGCATGCAGGTAGTCCCTTGCCCCAGTTGCTGTGACCTGCTTTGTTCACCTGCCATTCACAGAGATGCCAGTCAGGTGACCACGTCACATAAAAGGTGAGGCATTCTGAGCACAGAAGCATTCATCTCAAAGGAGTATACAGTCACTTGTCTCAAAAGAGTGAAGAGTGAGTCATCCAAAAGGAGTCATATCGCCCCACATCACTGCAGCCTTGCACAGTCCATCGACGGCAGTAACGGTACAGCCACACATCTTGTTGGGAAGAATTAGCATTTGCAGGCTAGGTTGTGCTTGAGACATAGTAGCTGTCACTTGTGCAGTAACACTACTACATTGTCAGCACCTTGACATACTCTGCGTTATAGCATGGCAGTCTGTGCCATCTGTGCACAGATGGAGTAATATCGCAGGAAGATGTAAAACCAAAACAGCAGTTCCAGTATATTGTTGATGATTATAGTAAATCTGAGTGGAAATTGGCAAGGAGTACTACTGAAGAAAATAATACTAACCCAACCATAAATACCACATAATTACATCATTGTATAACATGACTGATATTTTAGCCACTGTAAGATATTGTCTTGTTAATTTGTCAGCTATGTTTTTATCCGAAAAGTGTGAAATAGGGATAATTTGAGGTCTGAAGTTTTGGCTTTCTATAAAGTATGCCAGATTATTCTATTTCAAACAACATTGTATTAAGCCTCCCCCCCCCCCCTTTTTTTTTAAAGTAGGCCCTTATTTATATTAGGAATTGACAGATCTTGGAAGTTAGTAGTCTCTAGCCATGGACAACCTGAGGAATAAAATCGTGGTTTAGTTGTCATTTACAGTTGTGTGTCTCATATTGAAGAGTTGATGGATGTCCTGTTCACAGTTTGAGTATGTGGCATAAGATTTGGTTTGCATGCTGTTTGGAAGGTGCAGACCAGTTTTCATGGATCGCCTACATAACATGACAGTAAAAAATTTTCCTACATTTTTGGGCTATTCCTTTTTTCTAAAGAAAAGGTTGCTATCCTTTGGTTTAACATACATTAACAAATGTGTGTAGGAAGGCAGCATTTTCTTGGCATTTGCACATTCATCATTCACTTTTGTTCTGTAGCCTTGCTTGTACTCTCATTTTAATTGCTTTTAAAAACATAATGGTACTTGTTTGTGTTATATTTTACCTATCTTGTGAACAAAGTGTAATCTGACAATTTGAACTCATCACATTCTTATTGCAGAGTGTTGAGCTAAAAGTTGACAATTGTCAGATGAGTTCCTGCCTTGCTCTTACAACACCTCAGGGACCCAATGAGTTTCTCAATGTTAATGGACCATTACAACTGGGTGGAACTGTAGTGAACTTGAATGATATTGCTAACAGCATGAATTGGACACGAAGACCCACAGCTCCTAACTTTGCTGGCTGTATACGCAACCTCACAGTAAATGATAAGGTATGAGACATTCATGCATGAAAAACAAGCAGTATGACATAAGACAGTTCATGCAGTGGAGGCAAGATATGTGACCCTCACTCAGTGCTGAATGTGTGTCTGTGATTTGCTCCTATATTTTAATGCAGTGTGTGGTTTCAGGACAGTAAATCCATACAGCTGTTAATGATTACAGGGAAGCTGTATCATATTTCGATGTGGAAAATTGCCATTTTCTGGGATGTGCCACTAAGTACTATTTTCATAGTCACTGCTCTGAGAACCTCAAGTCTCACAAAATGTAGTTGAATTTTCCTGGTCATACACACACCGCTATTATGAAATTTGATACACATGCTGTTGTGGGGTCTCTGAAACTGGTGACTCTTTTCCCTCCATTTTTTTCTTCCACCCCTCTGTTCATGACATACAGATGTGTGTGTATCTGGTTCTTCACATATTGAGGGAGGAGTAGCACATCTACACAAAATGTGTACATGATAAGTATTTACAGCAGTAACTTTATAGGCCCCTGTCACAGCCATGCCTTGAAAGCAAAGTATGTTGCAGATTATGTTTTTTTTTCTGTTGATCAGACGTACAACTTAGGTGAACCAAGTGCCAGTAGGGATGCTGATCCAGGTTGCAGCACAGAAATAGCACGAGCCGTGTCATTTGGTATCAACACAAATTTCCTTGTTGCCATAATAGTCTGCATTGCAATCTTGTTAAGTAAGTGCCTATCTGAAATAGTGTTATTACATGGTGTTGCTTGTTAACTCCCATACCTGGTTGGGAAAAATGTAAGAATCCTTATTTTTTAGGGAGCAAAAGATTGGTAGAATTTCTATTTTGCTCCTGATGATGTGATATTGTGATGATTATGATCAAAGTGATGTAATATAGTATTATTCTTCCCCTACACAAATTTTTGGCTTTGTTTGAGTCGAGGGACAGGAAGTGTATGGAGCTCTGTCTGGTCTTGGAACCTGAGACAAATACAGGAATTTAAATTTTTATGAGAGTGTTGGTGAGTAGAATTATCAATTTGCTCCTGATGATGTGATGTTGTTATGATGGTGACCACGATGACAGACCCCTATAAGTAACATGGTATTTTTCCTCCCCTACACAAAGTTTTGGCTTTGTTAGAAGTGAGGGAAAGGAAGTGTATGAAGCTCTGTCTGGTCTTGGAACCTGGGACTTTTGTGCAGAAGCTCATTGCCCTGGCAATGTATCATGAGCTGCTAATAATCGACTGTACTCACTCTTATTACTAAAGTGAGGAATGACTGAACACTGTGGTTTTTAAATTTTAACAAAACAAAACTCTGAAGAATACTGTGAAATCTTGGAATATTTTGAGGGTCTTATGGCTACAATCTTGTGGCATGTAACTCCTGGTAGTTTGGTAGATACTTCTGTCATGCTTCAGGTAGCAGGCTGCTACAAAACAGACTGCATGGTGTCCATCCCATGAGATGAAAATCATGTAACAGAAACAGACAAAGAGTTTGATCTGATGTCTTGATTATGATGATGAAAATTGTGTTTGACAGAGAATTTGTCTCTGACTTGTGTTCTCAAAATTCATCTCACACATACAATTTTAAGTGGTGGTATGTATGTTCTTGTACTGGAAGCACCGAGTTGTTTTTATTTTTTTATTTTAAATTCATGGTATGCAAGCAGTGAATCTTAAACAGGAGGTTGATATTTTGGGATGTTTTGCCTTATAGTTTGGTGGATGGTTATGACTGTTTCAGGAGAACACAGACCTCCTCCATCTTCACTATATAAGATGGAGGCAGCTGGTTCTTCCTTGTTTGTGACTATCTACCAAACTACACAGCATCACATACCAGAAGAAAACAATATAAATTAGAATTTCTTACTTTTCAGTCTTGCTGTTGGCTGTGGTGGTGCACCGCCGTAGGTCTGATGACCTTTATAAAGACACGGATGATATTCGTGAGAACATTATAAACTATGAGGATGAAGGTGGTGGTGAGGGAGACATGACAGGCTATGACCTGAATGTTTTGCGTCTTATGTATGACAGTGGTGGACAGCCACTGCCGGGCAAGGAGCCGGTAAAGTCTGCACATGTTGGTGCAGGAGGTAAGTGCTCTGAGGTTTCAGATCCTGTGACTGTTAAGAGGATCTTTATCAAAATTTTGTTTTTGTTTAGACCTCCACTTATGAAATTCAGTATTCAGGAGTTCAAGTAGCAAATTATTGTGGAAGGAGGTGAGCACTCTGCCAAGGTGAAGTGCAAAAATATGTAGCAGACACTTCAGAAGGGAATTTTAAAATATTCAACAAAGACTTGAACTTCATTAAAATTTTTGTGACATACTGTGTTCAGAAATTTTTTGTATGTGACTGTGGTCTGAAATATTACATCTTCAATATAAGAGTGAAAACACAAGGATTGTAAATAAAAGTATCTTCTGAGCCATGATGCCATGAAGTCTGGTAGAAATTTACTGACTGCTGGAGGAATGTACTGCCCCTGTCTGCATGGAGGAAGAATAATGTGTCCTGATGTTGGAGCTGAGAGATAAGTGTTATTACTACATAGTGTCAACCCAAAAGTAGTTGTATTATTTGTAGTCACTGTAATGAGAACCACATCTTAATTATACTTCTATTAACCAAGTAACAGTTTTGGTATGGCAGAACTGTCATGTGGGGTGGATAAATGAATTTGGTGACGTTCTGCAAGTTTGTTTAAATAATGTACAGCAGCCTCTTGCTAAAATTATCTTCTTTATGTGTGTGCATGTGTGCACTCCCACAATAGCAAAGCACACAAAATTGAAAGTTGGCTCACTAAAGTGAATTGAACCATGTTGTGCCACATTTTAGACATGTGTCATGGTCATGAAATTCTTTAATGTTCTCTAAGGGTTTAACACTGCCTGGAATAGTAAAATTTAAGGTTTCCTTTGTGGTAAATATGAAGATAGTCTTACTTAATTTGATGCTGCATAGTGTGTTAGATAATGTAACAATATTTGTGGGGATACTGCTTCATCCACCTGCTGCCTTGAAGGTGGAGGCAGTATGGTTCACCTAACCTGTACTAATGCAGCATCTTATAATGACAGTAATCATGGTCTGGAAATGGTCAAGTTGTACTCATGAGCTAGATGCACAGGCTTTCCCTGTGCCCTGAGTGGGCTTGTTTGTACACAGTGCGGCATCACAAATGAGCTTGAGACTCAGGTTGCCGTGAATAGTTTCATTATTTCAGAAAATTACCACTATGTTTTTTATGCTTATATTGCCAGATGAAATACCTGATATCTGTGGGTTCCTAGATAACAAGAAGAAAGTGTGTGACAATGATCCGGAAACCAATCCGTTTGATGATGTACGTCACTATGCTTATGAAGGTGATGGCAATTCTACAGGATCCCTGTCCTCCCTGGCATCTGGTGAGTTGTGTCTTTGATGGGCAGAAAGCGTGCGTTTCCTTTATCTTGTCATCTTTCGTGTTCAGTTTCTTGTGAGTTTGTTTTTGTCCTTTTGATGTCTTCATGTACTTGGTTGAACCATCTTGTCATATGTTATCCTATAGGCCTCTTTCCTATAAGGCTTAACTTGAATGCCTTTTTCAGTACTTTTGTTCTGTCTGTCTGTTTCTGTTTATATGGCCAAACTCTTTGGGTGTAGATAATGGGCTGGCTCCTCCACCTCTTGATATTGGGTACCTATTTTGTTTGGAAAACTCTCATCTGTCTCCATTTTGTCTTGTTTTGGTTCAACACAAAAAGCATTATGTGACTGACTGACTAACTAACTAACTAACTAACTATTTCTTTGGACCAGGGTCTTTCATGAGAAACCAGTAGTTTCTCTGCTACTAGTCGAGAAATCCCTCCCACCCTATTATGTGGCATCTGAGGTTTAGTACCATATTCACAAGACCCCATCCGTTTGTCCTCTGCTGAGGCAGATTGACCACGTGCGTCCAAATATTTGAAGTTCACCACACTTTCAAATTATTTGTTACCTGTCGTTACGTTATGACTTGAATATATACTTAGTTTCTCAGCATTTACTTTTAGACCAGTCTCCTTACTGGTGGCTAATAAAGCTTCTGTGGTTTTCTTTACAGTATGTATGTTTTCAACAGTAGCAGCTAATGGGAATTCTGTGTGGTAGGGCTGGGGCCAGGATTCTAATGAGAATGCGTAGTACAGCCTTTCTTTCAACACAGCCACTAAGCTACTTATATGTAGCATATATATGTAGCACATAAGTTAGTATTATGTTTGATGATGACTGAAAAATAACGAAATCAATTGTTGCGTGGCCTAAATTCTTAATCTCTCAGTTGCAGAAGTTCATGCGATGTAAATAGTTTGCATGGTTCTTGTTCAGTTCGTGTTTGTCTTGAGACTTTAACTACTAAAAATGAAAACAGTCATAAATATGGCTTTGAAAAGAGCTAGGTAGAAATGGTTATCAAAATACCAGAGTTTGAAATGTGATGAAAGGTAAACATATATACAACATCCTTGGTGAAACCCTCTCTGAGCTGCAATGCCTGAGGCTTGGCCAGCAAACTAGTTTGCCACTGTATCTCCCACTGTTCTTTTAAAGACTGTACCTTTCTCCTAACAAAAACATTTATTCAGATATGTATTTTAATTTTTCTTAAAATTTCTGGGAGGGTTGCAGCCCTGCAGTCCTTGTGGATGAGCCGCCTATGGTTTTCACCCATTAAATGAACATAATCAGCATAGACCAGAAGCTGTTATGTGACATTGAATCCCTTTTGGTTTGCTTGAACCTTCCAAGTGGTATGTTTGAAAACAAAGTTTAAAGGCAGTGGCTATAAAGCTGCTTGTTGTTGTGCACCATTGTTAATAGGCAATTTATCAGACAGATGTTTGCCTGTTGGAACTTTCCTGTTGGTTTCATTTCATTCTTTAAAGCCAGAATTAAATCCCTCCACGCAATGGCAGCCTGCTGAGATTTTTTACTGGGTATTTTAATTTTTAACCCTTTAAACACCAAGTTAAATCCCATCTGCCATCTGCTGACATTAAGAGCTCACCCTATACTGCACGTTAGCAGGATAAGGGTTAATGCTTTCTCTTAGAAAAAAAACATGTTTCATAGACTTTTCCTTTAAATTTAATGAAATAAAATTCTACATTCTGCTTATGAATTGGTTAATCTGGGAAAAAATGTTCACCTATTTTTATAATAAATTTAGGCCCGTGAATTGTGTGCATTATGTAAAATTTGGTGTAAATAGTTTGTTACTCACATAATCCTGGCTGCTGCAGAAGGTCTGTGGCACCTTGGATCACTGTTTTATCACGACATACAATATTCACAATTGGGGTGATTTACAAATTTACTTTGGTGTGATATTCTGCGAAATGTGGCACCACGCACAGGCCCTCATCACATCTGGCGCATTTATACGCTGTGCCCTTTCTCTGGCCATGTGAAGAACACAGATGGCTGCACTTATGGGTGGATGATTTCACTGGTCAGTGTTTGTTTTGACGACTTTCGAGTCATAAAACATTTTTTGTTGTCTTTGAACCAATCTGGGGGTGGGGCAGTCTTGGCTCTTTCCAGCTTCCTCAGTCAAATTCCTCACCAGAAGGAGCCTGAAATCTCGGTGGGTATTTATAGCCCCACATGAAGATAACAGTATCCTAATGTTGAGTACTGTTAGATCCAGAAGGGGGAAAAACAATTTCATGGTCCACTTGAAGGTATGCTGACTCATCGAATAGCTGTTAGCCATACTATCAGAATTGTCAACGTAACCCATGTGCCAGTTGTACTGTTCGATGATGTGAGGTTTCACGAGGTGGTTGCTGTCATCACAAAAGTTTCCTTCTGCTGGTGGTGGGACCATGTTAGTCAGCATGTAAACTTCTCATCTGTCCTTCCAAACTAATGTGGTCAAACCTCCCCTAGTCCTCACCCTTATGTTGCCCCTTTTCAGTTTCAGTTGTTTTGGTTCAGCGTCACTGGGCATGTCTTCTCTGTTGGACAGTACTGTCCTGCATGAATTTATTTTACATATCTCCAAGTCATCAAAATGTCTTGGAGATGTAAAGAAACTGTCCATAAATATTTGTGTCCTAAGCCTTCAACTCTGCAAGTCACATGTCAAACAGTTGTGTGTGCTGCAGTCATGTTGTCAGTGACGGAGCGTGAGTCTCTACCCAAGTATCCTCTGTCATATGTATACCCTGATTCATCACAGAGTTTGTAAATTTTGATGCTGAAACGTTTTCTTTTCTTTCGAATGTACTGCCTGAAGATAACCCTGCCCTTGAATTTTACATTTACCTCATTCACTGCCCAATGCTTCTGAGGGATTATAGAATTTAACATAAGCCTCATTCAATTTGTCAAAGACTGTCCTTAGTTTTCATAGTCATTCATATTGTTCGCCTTCATCAGGTCTCTGTGAATTGTCAGCAAAATGCAGAAAATGCAGTATGTGTAAAAAATCTGTCTTGTGTCATGGTCTCGCCGTAAAGTGGATTGTGTAGCTGTCAGAGTCTCGACCAGTAGTCATGTAGTGTGTCTTTCAATGTGTGTCCCATCTGCAGAGCTAAGGCGATGAAAGTCATGTCTGGCAACGTAATCTGCAGCTGCTGCTGTTGTCATCATCCTCCTCCTCCTCAAAATAGTCTTCAACATATGTAGCCTCAGCACTTGATTCCAAGTCAGTGTCAGCAACCAGAATTTCACTGATGGCTCCCTCCTGAAGTTTGATTTTATTTCCCGACCATTGCTCAGGACTACAGTTGTCTGCCTTGTTTAGACTCCTCTGTATGACTGGGCACAGTTGCTGAAATCTAATGTCTCTGAGATATGAACATCTTGCTACAGTGACAGCAAAACAGATCTAAAGCTACGATGTGACTACTGTATAAAATTGCAGCTATTCAAGGGTCCCCAAGACATAGATTGACGACTGTGTGTTGCATGTTACGACCCCACAATCCCTACAGATTACCCCAGCACTTAAAAGAGGTACATCTGTGGGCCCTCCTGTAGCTGTAAACATCGACTTTTGTGGATGCCTCCGATTTTTGAGCATTAGTTTTGTCTGAATTATGTGGGTACAGTACGCCACTGACAACCTTTCTGTTATTCTTCTTATTGTTTGTTTTAAGGTCCATAATCTTAACTGTCAAATATTGCATCTTTTTGTTCCTAAAATGCGTTATAGTTTCATGTCTTAAATTTTTGGAAATTTTTTTACATTAATTTGGCCTGGATGTATAACTTACAGTTCTTTGATTCACAAATTTTGAATATTTAGTTAAAACCATGGCTTATGCTGCTTCTGTTACTGCTAATCTTGGCTGTCTTCAGCTGAGTTTTGGTATTGTATCTAATATTTTCCTAAGCCATATTTGTGCTTATTTGGCCCAAGCATAAATTTCAATGCCATTGACAAAAAGAATTCTGGAGTTTGTGCTAAAAAAAAGTTAAAAATGGCCTTCTTCTTATTAAAGAGGCAAACTTATTAAAGACATTGGTAGTCAGCACATCCCTGAAGATTACATAGCAAGATTTCAAAGCTGGCATAATGTTCTAGGTCTTCTTCCGAGAACTGCATAATGTAACAGCTACCAACATGCTGCCTTGAATAGTCAATAATATATCATTGCCATGTAATGAATTTGCACAACAGACATGGTTACCTCATAGGACAGATGGGTAACACAGATGACACCCTACCTATATTGATGTGCTGACCATCATAAAAATTGTAAAGTGACCTACATCAGTACTTTACAAAACAATGAGATATGAAAAACTGAAAATAACTCTGATGCATTAGCTCTGGTGGGTTGGAGGAAACTGATACCATTTTTTTTTTGAAGAGGAAGAGTCTTCACAAAGAAAGACTGTCTAGTGAAATCATATTTCTGTGTAATGAGAGAGGACAGATGAGAGAATTCATGATAACGTGGATAAAAAAATTTCGGGATAGCAGACCAGGTGCTCTTGAAAAAAGAGAAGAGGGATGGTAATTTGGACACTTTCAAGGATCTCTTAAAAAAGAAAGTGAAAACTCTAGCAGAGGGAAGACCTCATTTACACTAAAGCCTGACATTCCATTTACAGGTTTGAGCAGATGATTATGTCTTGATGAAGCAAACATATTTTGTAGTTATGAATGTGTTGACGGTGACAGTTAAGTCAGTGATGTGTTTGTGATGTTTCACTACAGTAATGCTCTATTTTAACTCTTCATGGCTATTTAATTCCAGAACATTAAGTATGCAAACACAAAATGATGTAAAATCCTGGCTAATACAAATATTGATATTTTCCCAGAAATTGAAGTTTGTGAGGTGGGTTGTTTTGTTTGTAGGGTGATGTTATGTTCTGGTAAATATAGATGTTCTAAATGTCCAGTTTCTGTGAACGTACTTTCATTTAGTGAAAATGTAGTTGTATCATACATGTTGTTGGTGTTTTTGTGCTTAAAAATTTTGTGTTCATTTTTAGGTACTGATGAAGGTGATTTAAAGTTTGACCATCTTTCCAATTTTGGGCCACGATTCCGCAAGTTGGCAGATATGTATGGAGAAGACCCAAGTGATGATGATGATGATGATGATGATGATGATGATGAGAACTTTAACACACCAGCCTCAGAGTCATGGTGCTGAGCCATGATCAGGCTCAGCATTTAGCACCACAGATTCAATGTGTGGAAACAAATGGCTTGAAATTGAAGAGGAGCATACATGTTTATATTGGTGCTAAAGAAGGCTCAAGTATTTGCACATGTAAACAGGTACACATTGGTCATGAAGGCGAAATGTCTATGCAGGTGATTCAAAAATAAATCTTCAGAGTTTAATTATGTAACATTTTATACTTCCCCCAGTAATACATGCCTGGACAGTTGATTGTGCTACAGTGGAACGGAATGATCTACAGGGAAGAATGTTGTCACTTAATGTTTATTGTATATGTCCTGAGGCAGATTCAGGTACATGCAAAGTGCCAAATAATTTTCACATGCAGCGATCCAGCACCTGCACTGCCATCTTTTGAGATAAGTGAACACTAAAACTGCTAACTAAATATTCATATTGTGTTTTAGTGCCACAGTTGCTGTTACGATGTTTATGTAAAAATCCATCCTATAGTTCAGGTGGCATTTGTTTGAAGATGTCTGTTTATTCATGGCAAAACCATGTGTAGTGCATATATAATGAACTGTTTGGAGTAAAGACATGGTTAACGTATGTCACTTCCAGGTATGAAAGTAACTGACATTCCAATTGTGAGAAACAACATAAATTAAAGTACTTAAGTTTTGTAAAATTTGAGGCTTTGATGGCAAAAAACAGATGCACTAGGAATGTTCTCAGGTAATCAACTGCATCAGAGTTTATCAAAAACCATCATTTCTGAGACCTGCTCTGTCTCATTTGTTGGTTTGTGATGTGTGACTCTGCAGTCACTTGCTGGATCAACTTTCATGATGTGACTGATTGCTTGAGAAGACTTTAGTGCAAATAAATTTTTGACTGTTGGTAGAATCACCTGGACACAATATACATCAAACCATATAATGCATGGACATGAAATACATCAAAACTTTGAAGTGAAGCCTAGCAATGTTTTTTGCATACCAAAGAGGCATAATTTTGAATAGTGCATCAAGGCTTATTGATGTGATGTGCAGAAGTGCAGAGTGGTGTTTGGCATACTTCAAGACTGTCTTTTTTGTTGTATCAGATTACTGTGGATTGTTAGCACTGACAGTGCAAGCACACTACTGTATACATGTCATCTCCTATTCAACCAGGAATTGTTACAAGCTCCAGGTTTATATAATTTTGTACTTGCAAGTGCGACTATAAGTGCATTCTCTTTACATCCCATAACAAATTAGACAGTGTAAATTTAAATCTTTCATCTCCTGTTGCTTCTTGGTAATTTGTAGTTCCTTCTGTCAGAATGTAAAAAGTGACAAATGATTTATTATTTAAAGGGCATTCCATTGTGTAAATATTTCATCTCATATCAGAACATTGTTTTCATATGTTGATATCAGGAAACTGAAGACTTACATGAAGTGATTATTTTAGAAACTAATTCAGTGAAGTGAATCAATAAACGTCATAACTTTCTTTCGTAAAGAAGAGAAAAATAATGCTGTGTGCCTTTCTGATAGATAATGAACTGGGCTAGTCAGGCAAAATGCAGAGAATTCTTTTTGCTAGGAATTGGTTTTCAGATTAATAAAACATTTGTACATGTCTGTGAATTTAATGTGAATGAATGGGTTTTCTTGGCGACAAATGTGTAAAAGTGGTGCTGTGAATTTAATGGTTTTTAAATTTGTTTCTACGTGGCGGATCAAGTGAGCGTGTGTTGTGGAGCTCTCAGGCAGCGTTAATAAATCTTTGGTCAAGACCTGCAGAGAGAGGTTGTAAACATAACAGGCCCATTATTTACAACTGATCACATTTTGAGTATTTGTTGTAGATACATGGAACTTCTCTTTGATTGTGTTGTTTAACTTTACAGTTATCAGTCAATTCAAAGAGAATGGAACATTCATCTTACTTGTGCCTGTTTAGACAATGGATACACAGCCTGTTTGACCAATTCCATACAAAATGTTGCAGTGTCTTAATATATACACTTTACCTTAACCAGGTTTTTTTCTTCAAATGTAATTAATCAAGAACTGACATGTACTTAAAATATGGCCCCAAAATAATATATTTTAATTATGTTGTATATAATATGTACTTCTCTAAGAAAGTAACCAAGGTCTTTTAAATGCATTAATTTCTAGTCGTGTGAGGGACGGGAAAGCTAAGGGACTAGGAAGAAGACCTTTTGGGCTATGCATTCTATAGATTCAGTTTGGTGCCTGTGTAAATGGAAGTTGGTGGAATTGAGATGCAGAGTCCGGGAATAATATTGGTAATGGAAGAAGGGATTGATTGTATGTCATACCAGAACATTGTGTTGATACATTTTTAGTTCATGTTGCCTGAAAACTTTGTAAATTGGACATACAGGATTTGTGCTTTAAAGTGCTGGTATGGGAGCATTAACAGTGATGGCTGATAAGACCACAACACATATACATTAACCCTTTGGTGCTGAAATTTGACTGCAGTTGATGTGTTCTGTGGGCTGAAAGTGACTGCCATGTAAAGACATGCCAAGTAAAGGCAGCCATTTAAATTTCCATTTTTTTTGGAGTCTGCTTGGCATTTAATTCCAGTGTGAGAGGGTTAAACAGTTGCATTGTGTGACATTGTAGTAGGTTATTTTTTTAGTACTACATTACATTGAACTTGTTATTTTATAATGTTTATCGCATTTCTGGCTTATTTGGAAGAGGAAAAATCAGACCTTGGTCAGTTAAATAACAGTCAGAGGTTATGTTAGAATTACTCTATTATAACTACAGATTTGTAAGCCATACCTGTAACATTCCAATACCTTCATCCACATTTTGTGTTCTGGGTATCATTATACTAACAGCTTTGTTATTCTGATTTTTTGCTTTTAGTTCTGTAAACTTCAATTTATAACTGTTGATCACTGTATTAAAATTTCATGTAGGTAATTGAGGGCGATGGGCAACAAAGCACTGTGTACAGTTGACTGCCCAAGTATTACTTCACAGAAGGCACAAGAAATATGGGAGTTTTCTACAGAAAATTGAATAATAAAAGTAAGGAATGGTAGGGGTCTTGTCAAGTTCAAAGAATGTGTATAGTTTGAATAGTAATGCTTTGTTGTTATTTTCTGATTATGTTATGAACAGAATGATATTGTTTAAACATCATTTTTTCTGTTCAAGCATCCAGTTATGGATTACAGTCATACGTAAAACTGTGTTTTAAGAACAGTGGTTTTTATTTTTGGATGACCACATTACATTTATCAACTTCTACAGGAAGATAGTCTGTAAGATTATGTGTGGTGTGCTGCTGTGTGTGTAATGATAATAGATATTTGCAAAGTAAGTCAGATGCAGGACATGATATTGTGGCTGGTGTCTTAATGGGAGTGGTAATGGTGTGAACATCATTTTGGAGCTTCAAATTCTGTAATATATCCCAGTTCATTGAAATAATTTTTTCTAATCAAGATACAAAAACAAGCAGTGAATCTGTGAAAAGGACACTTGAAAGAATGGGATAGACTGAATCAGACCTTATCTTCTGCAGCGTTCTTTGTTGTAACTGTGTGTTTATTGTGCTTGACACTCATGATGCTGTGATGGTATTTTCTTCTGTATTGGATTATTTATTGAATGTATGTGAGCTCTTAAAGTCCCGTAGGAGAGTAGTGCATGTGTTGTAGTTGCATTTTGAATTAATTTTAAGTTTCTTTATGGTTTATTTGGCAAAGCATATCTGGATCATTTTAACTTTAATGATTATTACACAAGTTTAATTTGGATTACCCTAGTAATTGACATAAACTGTCATTTTGGAATTATACACAATCAGTATGGGAAGACTGGAAGAGATTGCTTTCAGGCATGGTTCCGACTGACAGCGGAATTTATAAGTGTCTAGTGAACCCATTCACATTCATTTGCAGTTTGTCCATCCCTCATAAGCAGCCATGAACTACCTTTGTAAAGGGCAGTGCACCTGATTGGGAAGATCTTCAACTTTTCCGTTTCATAGTAAAATGCAGTTGTTATTATGGACGTGTGATGTATTTGATGTTTCCATGAAGAAGGTGTTGATATTGTCTTTGGTGTTTTAAAACCATGCTAAACTTGTGTGGCTTGTTACATGTATGTCAGAGAAATGTACTACATCCATCTTGTACCATGAAAATGAGGTATGTTCCTCATTAATGTTGAGGGGCATGCTGTTTATACCTTAAATTATAAATTCTGAAATGGAGTTATGTCAAAACTAGACAGAAAATTATTGCTGTGGATACAAAAGCATTACATCACTCTAAATTTGAACCTAATGATGGTTTTCTTCAATTTGTTGCATATTTATTGTGTTGGATACAAAAAAAAAAAAAGACACTTGAAACATTAAAGTTAAGGTTTCCTCTTAGTCCATTCTGCTGACAGTATGGTGTATAATGGCTCATTACAAGGTAGTTTACATCCATGAATCGTAATCAACCATTAACAGTGTTTAGTTAGAAAAGTTAGAGATGGGATTATATATAAATTGATTCTGCCAGGAGCTTTTTGAACACTCATTCACATACTGTTCCTGCCACATGCACAAATGCACAGTTGAGAATCGGAAGTACACTGTTGTAATATTTTGCATTTGTTTCTATCCTACTTCCATTGTGCATTGTCATGGCATTATGTATGCAACACAAACTCTGAAGTTTTAAACAGAAACCCTAAATTGAGGCTCCAAAATGGTATAGGGACCAAACTCCCGTATCTTAAATGCAAGAAAAACAAAAAATTCAGAATAGATGTGCATTATTTATGTGGGTATTTGCTGGAATTACGAGAAATGAACCTGACACATGGGGAAAATACTAAATTTATTAACTTGAAATTGTGATTGTGCTGTAGCTACAAACTACACAGTGCCATAACCCAGGAGATCACTATATGTATTTGTTAATTGTCTAAATTTGGTATGTAACTGATATGAGATTTTAGACTTTGCTGTCAAGTAAGTGCAACAGCATCTTGCTGATTGATCAGCTGTTTCAAATTAGTTAAATAACCAGCATTGTGGGACCTGTTGTGTCTTTGTTATGGGGGTTAAGTCATGTCACTTGAGACAGGAGCTGGTCATTAAATTTGATGCAGCTTATTTCCCAAGAAGATTTTAGTGAGGATTTCATATTTTTTAAATCGACTAGAGACAGAATATGCAGAGGCTGTGTGAAAATAAGATAGTGAAAGATTTGAGGATCTAGCTGTTGATAATGATCCTAGTCTTCTGGGATGGTATGTTGTATCATCTGGTAAAATCTCAGATCTAAGTCCTCAATAAGGTGTTGTTCTGGAGAATCTGAGCTGAACATGTATTAGGCAGGAAATAAAAGGAGAAAATTTATGGCTGTCCCTTATGGTCTCAGTTTTGTATTGTGATATTTGATCGTATTTTTTGTGTGTTGTATTTATTAATGTCATTTTGGATCCTTGCCCACTTTACTAGAATAATATGGAATGTGATTTTGTACACCGGATTATCAGTCTGTGGTACGTTCACTTTGCATTGACGCCAAATTTGTTACAGCCTGCCCTTCTTCAGGTTTAGTCTTCTCCCGATTTCTATTAACATTGAGGGCTTGAAAAAAATAGTCACCCACTCACTTCAGGCCAGTTTATTTCGTGAGCTGATAAGCACATATTTACAGTACTTACATTGTTGGCTGGTATGCACCATATTTGTATAGGCTTAAAGCCTGTCTCCACAAAATGAGCTGTATCTGGTAACAATAATGCACATTTCTTTATTTCTTCCAATTCCTCATCTTCACTTCATGGTACAGGCAGTTGCTTCTGTTCTAATTTCACATTCCCTTTCTCTTTTCTATTTTCTGGGGTCTTCCAGAGTCATGGCATGTCTTTGAGTAGTACTGTAGATTATGTTTTGGCATTTGCAGTACTTTATTGCTGTGTAATCCAGTTTAATCAAACAGTACAATGAACAAGGAATGCATAGTATGAATACTAGAATCATTTATTTAAACACTCCAACATGTTTGGTCTGTCAACCATCTACAGGGATGCCATTAAATACAGTTTTAACAGATGAGATCCCATTGGGTTTTTTATAACTTAACAAATCAATGAAGAATTTAATCGACGTGATCTTTTTATTATAACAAAAATGTCTGTTTTTACAGTTCACTACATCTTTCACCCTAAGAGGTCATAATCAGGCAAAAATTATGCGATGTATATGAAATGAAGGTAAGTGGATATTATTTTTTTCCATCATGACAGATTTCTTACTTACAAAAATAGTTCTGTTGTTATAATAGGAAATTCTGTATAAAAATTAATTTAATATGACTTGAATTGTGTATATTATAAACATATCTTAACACACATAGTTGTGTTAGTTGAAACTATTTTTCTGTTTCTAATTTTGTGTAATTTAAAAATGTCATAATAAAATCATTCTGTATCACTTGGGTCATAATAATTAACTTAATCTGTTTTTGCACAGCATTTTTTAATGTGTAAGAAGTGAGTATATTGATCTACATTCTTATTTTTTTAATCATTATTTTCATTGTGCCATTGACATTGGGAAAATTTTCCTGGAGTAGAACTTGACAAAGTGTATTACTTGTTATGCCCTGTTTTTATATAATAAGTTTGTTTGTTGTGTTTATATTCTGAAAGAAGTCTGCACGTTCTGTTGAGGAACCTTTCATGTATGTTGCATGCAGGTCAGTGTAATACCACGTAATGCTGTGTTGAACCGTGTACAATGCACATGGAACGTTCTGCAGTGTAAAGCTGGGGCTTCAGAGTATAAATGAAACAATAAGGAACCTATCATAGCATCAAAAGAAGACATAAAAAGTAATACAGACAACTACATTTTGTTCAGTACTACGGTAAAACCCTAAAAAGTTGTCCTAATGTAATTTGGGAATAAGAATAATGGAATAAGTGGTGTGTATGTAGATCAGAATCTCCACTTCATACACATTAAGATATGCTGTACAAATATAAAAGACACTAAACCACTTTTAATGTAATGAAATTTATATAAAATTAGTTTACCACTTACAATTTTTAAATGAAAATTACAAATTCTTGAAACAAAAGAATGGTCTTTTACTAATACAAGTACATATGTCAGATGTGTTTATATTACGTATAATTCAAGCCATGTTAAATTACTTTTTATACAGCATTACAATTTTAGTAACACGAATATTTTTAAGGAAGAGATCTTACATGACAAAGGATAGAAGTCCATTTTATATATTGTGTATATTGTATGGTATTTTTCCGATGAGCTCTCTTAGGTTGAAACATGTAGAAAACTGTAAAATCTGATATAACTAACTTCCTGGAGCAAAGTCCTTCTTGAGAAACTAATGTGTCTTCAGGTCGTCAAGAAATGGCAGTTTATGGAAACGAGGATCATTACCCCAGTCACAATAGCCCACCACCTGGCCATATTCTAAGCCACGTCATTCTGATCTATGTGCTCTGTCCCACTTTTTGAAGGACTATTTTAATATTACCTCCCATTTGCACCTAGGTCTTCCAAGTGGCCTCCTCCTTTCAGGTTTCTCAACCAAAAACCTGTATGCAAGCCTCCTCTCTGATATATGTGTCATATTCCTCCACCATCCTCATTTGTCTTGTCATGATAAAAGAATAATATGAGAGCACATAATTAAAATCATCATGATGCAGTTGTCTCCTCTACCTCTTACCTCATCCCTTGTAGGCCCAGGTATCTTCCTCTGCACCCTGCTCTCAAACACCCTCAGTTTATATCCTCTCAATGTGAGGGACCAAGTTTCACACCCATACAAAATGACAAGTAAATTATAGTGCTGTATATTTTATTTAATCTGTATATTTTTGGGTAGCAAAGTGGAAGACAAAAGGTTTATCACCCAGAGGTAGCAAGCATTCCTGAGTTCAGTCTGCTGTTAATTTCTTCATGAATGCAATCCATATTTTTCACGATTATTCCCAGATATATGAAATCCACCATACTATCAAAGGATTTATTAGTTATATTTATGTTGTGCTATTCTGCATTCTCCCCACAAGACATGAACATATTACTTAGTTTTCTCAGCATTTACTTCGAGACCAGCCTCCTTGCTCAAGACTAATAAGGCTTCTGTGTTTTTCATTACAGTACTATGCTATCATCTAATACATTCAAACTCTCTTACGTCATGAAAAAGGACTGAATATTTTGTGTTTGTATACATGAGTGTTGTTGCGACCAAGGAGTAAAAGGTTATGGTTAGCAGTGAGGAATTACTTGCTGATGCAGAATATGTGATGCAATAGATGAGGTGTTCCACAAAATGATGATGTAACCTGGATCAAACATACATTAATATAATTAGTGTAAACCATAGCACCTGGCTTCATTGAATTATTATTTCATATATTAAGCAAGGAAATACTGCAACGATATCCTCAAAGTCCTTTGCATATCCTGCCGGCAATGAGGGAATTAAGTGAAGTTGCTAAACTTAAAATACCTTTCCTTGATTTTAAGCTTTTGCCGTGTTCTATATGTAATATGTTTTCTTTTGGGTAATTTCCCGGCGTTGAGTTATAATAGCTGACATTTCGGAACCCTCTATCAGTTCCATCTTCATAGGCAGGTGGATGAAGTCCACTGCCTATGAAGATGGAACTTATAGAGGGTTCCTAAACGTCGGCTATTAGAACTCACCGCCGGGGAATTACCCAAAAGAAAACATATTACATTAAAATACCTTGTGGGTACAAAAACTGTAAGAGTAAAAACATCTCCATGAATAAAATAATGGTATGGTGTATGTTGTTCAGTTAAAATTTTAAACATTATTGTCTTCATCAGCATCATTATCATCATCATCATCATCATCATAGTGAACTCTCTCTGAATGGTGTAAAGATTTATATATACCAGTTCAGACAGGTGGTAAATATGGCCAGACTGCCAGTCAGTATTGCTAATGTGAAATGTTGATTCCATGACAGAGTGTGTTGCTAGTGCTTTGCAGTGGAAGTGGAGTAATTTCTCCATAATGTCAGTCTCGTGCCTGCTAAAATATATATTAGGTGTATGTAGATCTTTCTAACCTAACATCATATGTTTCTATTTTATAGATCTACATATTGCTCTATTTTCAGAGGCATGCCTGTGTAAGGTGATGTCTCATAAATATTAAGGCACATCTCAGCTCTCATAAACAAGAATTTGTGCTTAGATTTGTACCATATTCGGCGAGCATGTCTTGTCCACCATATAGTGACAGTTTATTCATGTGTTGCATGTTTGATGTCTATCAGTTCTTTAAAAAAAGGGGTTAAATTAAATCCTTGCTTGTTCCTGAGTTAGTTTTTGTTTTTTATTAAGGTAAAAATGGAGGTTTTCCATCATATTTATCTTCCTTCCTATTTGGACATGTGCCACAATTTCCATAGTGACATCAATGAATGCTTGTTACTCAGCATATATCTATTATATTCATTTTATATTATGACCTAGGCAGAATTTGGTTCATTATATACACCTTGCTGTTACTATATGGGTTTCTCTGGTCATGTGTCATTAGTTGCCTTTTTATTGAGTTTCCAGCTTTGTGTGCACTTTTGGAATTCCTATATTTAAAGACATTGCTGACCTTTCTTATGTATTTGAATGTTACCCATATTTCTTTTGTTTTGGTTTTGTGCTCATTATTTTGGTACCTGGATTGTTGTAGGATTTGTGTGTCTAATTGGTTTATCCATGTTACTGGAGAAGCCTCTGCAATGTGTAATATTATGACCATTTCAACATGATCTCATTGTTTTGATAGTTGGAGTATTTGTTCTCTGTGTAATAGGTGTCTCTGTGCATCCAGGTTTTACATCATTGGGTGGACATATGGTCAACAGCACTGAATGGGAAACATAGCTGTACACTCTAGCATTGTAGGTACCACCACGTAAATTCCAACCAGTGTGGAAAATTGTCCATTCTGATTGCCTACACCTTGTGAGGGTGATAAAATGTAGCAGTTGCTAATGAAGAATTGTCAGCATGGAAGTGTAGGACACCAGCATCATGGTTGGTGATCTCCCCAGCATGATCAAAAATGTCCTGTAACTCTACAGTTCATCTGCATCTGTAGCTGAGTTTTCTTCCTTGCAGGGTTTCTGCCTGTCAGAATCAACAACCAGTGGAAACAAATGTGGTTTAATGTGTCAAATGTCTTCTGTGTTGCTGTCCATGATAAATATGGTGAGCCTCTCAGGTATTTCCTCTTGCTTCACCATTAGCAAGGTACACAGGAGTCACTTCTGTCCAATGGAAATGTGTAACTATTACAAGGCCATGAGCATAACTGAACAAAAAGCATATTGCTCTGCTGGTACGTATGGGTGTGCTGTGTTCACTACGGCTCAAGAAAACACTAATTACGATAAGCAACAAATGGCTGGTGTGACTGGTGCTCCACTGTGTCAAACCAAGGCATTTCTAGTCATATGTTTCTTATCTCAAAATCTTTACTTGGTTTTGTCTACGATCCCTGAATGTGTGTGCCGGTGTCATTTGTGTCCACACTGTGTGTGTGTGTGTGTGTGTGTGTATGTATGTGTATATTACATCCTTTTGCTGTCTACTGGGAGGTCTGTATGATAATTTGTTTTAACTGGACAACATCTATCGCAATATTTTCACGAAAGGAGATGCTTTAACTATTTTATTTTTGTAATAACTTCAGGAAATTATATTTATCGCTTTTACTTAACTTCCCTTATGGCTGACAGAGTATGCAATGGTCTTCAGTGTATATTTGTAGTATTCAGTGGTATTCCTGAACATGGACTATAGGCCTCAACATGCTAGAGTGTTTAAGTAAATGATGCTGGTATTTGTATGGTGCGTAACTTGTTAGTTGTATTGTTTGATATTCTGGCATTCTTTCTTCTGTTGTCATTCAGCCCAGGTGGTCTGTTCATTCGTTCTGCACAATATGTGAGTATGCACATGTGCACTGGTGAGCATTCACATGTTATGTGCCGCCATTATGCTGCAAGTGAGTATTCTCATGTTGACAGAATGCACATATTTTACAGTTATTTACTTATTTATTGTGTTAATTTTTTTGTAATTTCATTAATTCCAGTTGAATAGAAAGCCCCTCAAAATTATTTGTAAAGTTACTGCTGAATTGGTGATGCAGGAATGTGTTAGTGCCCTAATTTTCAATGCTGTAAAATTATTCATGGCTTTGTATGACTGGTCAAAATGATTTTTCAATGAAAACGTTGAGTTGTTAAGTACAGCCATATATTCTTTTGGGACTTTGGGATAATGAATACTACTTTTTTGAGTATGAACTGCCAGAATTTTTCGAGTCCCAATTTTATTATATAACCTGTGATGGAGAAGGGTTGAAATTGTAATGTAAATGTGTATTTCCCAACACACTTGTGAATTAAGCCATTTCCTATTTGACCATTCGTATCAACAAACTACACAACTTCATTCCAGATTTACTAAGGTCAGTGATATTTTAAAACCTTTGTTAATTAGTTAACCCTTAACTGGTGACATTTTGGAGGACCATGACTGGTGATGTTGGGTCCCACGGACCCAGGTGCGGTTAAGTACTTGCTGTTTTTATTTTGAGGAAGCACACATATTGAAAGGGTAGTGCTGTAGGGTTCTGGTGGAAACAAAAAACTTGACATTTTGTTACTTTACATTTTGAAAAAATTTACAAAATAAAACAAAGTTCGGATTGTTATATTGAATCATTTTGTTTGAAACGTAAATGAAAACAAAATATTTAGAAACATATGAAATAGTAAAAATATACTAAGTGAAGACATTTGTATGAAATAGAACCTAAATAATCACTCTTGCAGTTGTTTTTGAAAATAAGTTTTGAGCACTGGGAACATATATGCTTCTTACACTCTTTGCAGTGGTGAGCAGTCTTCCTGTCCAAATCTGGGGCACGTAACTGACACCTTTTACATTTTGACCTCTTCCTGAACTTCACTTTTGAAATCTTGGAGAAATATCCACAACTCTTAAACGTATATCATAATTTCTTTGGTTTCCCCATCATTGTTTCCTTGTGCAGTGACTGAATTGTGTTCACTCACACTGAAATGATCACCATCACAGTAATCTCTGTCATTCCCATAATTTTCTTCTTTGTCATGTTCCCCCGATACACTCCTCACAAACTCGTGAGACATGTGATCATCAGTACAGCAAACAAGAGCCATTTTGTTTGAAGCCATTTCAAAATGGGAGAAGTTATACTACTGGTTACATTGTCCTGTGTCTACAGGACACTCAGCTGAGTTGCACTGTAAATGAGCAAAGGCAGGGAACACTGGAAAGCTGAGCAGGTATTATAAAGCTACTGAATATTGAAGTTCTCTCTGTAAGTGACAACAACAATTGTGTCCCTAGGACCCACACATCACCATTTTTAAGTGTTAAGACCTCTTGAAGCCTGTACAGAGTTGTAACAACACAAGACACAGTGAGTCATAAGTTTTTAAAAAACTATTTGTTTAGCGCTGTGTATATGATTGTCAGTATCACAGTATATAATGGCTAAAACTTTAATAACATTCACGTTAGGAAATGAAGTGCCCTCGTGTAATTAAACGTATGGTGTAAAGCTACAAAGTATAGTCTTATATGTGCCATGTAGGCACAGAGGTGGAGTAGAAATAAAGCTCCATGCATTCTCACCCTTGGTGCTACATGGAGGTGACTGGTCAATGTCACACTCTGGCCACTTTACTCAATGGGAAAGAAACTTTGTAACCATTTAAATGGAGGCTGGGTGGGCCCAGAGCTGGTCTAGACTTATTTGGAGGTGAGGAAATGTCCTTCAGCCAGGCTGTGAACTCCACGCTACTTGCATATTAGTTCATTAGGTGTTACTGTCACATATTGGCAAGAAGTGCATGGAGACAATTTTGTCCCTGTTCAGTTCATAGTTGGGACTCTTCTCTTAGGGGTAAAGTGGCCGGGGTGTGAAGCTGACAATTCCCACATAATGGAAGGTGCTTCTCTCATATGCCTTTGTGACATACACAGTGGCTGCTTTGCCTTTACTTTTAGGTCTTTTTACAGACACACACAGGAGTGTCCTGAAAATGTATACATACTTTTGATGGTAATCATGCAAAGAGAAATAGAGACAGTGATACTATTTTGTTGTGATTTATTAGAATAATGCTAAATGACAAACAGCATCATTGCAATTACTGTTTGAGCAAAGTGAGTGGATTCTAAATTGCTACTGAAAATGGAGAATGTGGTTGAAGTGGAGAGATGGGGGAGGGAATTTGCAACACCACCACCATCACGGTTGATACAGTTTACATGACATGTTGAGAGTGATGTTATAGTGCGAAATGTCTGCATGGGCCAATCTGGAATACCTTCCAATTCAACTGATGATTAAATTGTTGCAGGCCCACACACAACCTCCACAGTAGTCTGCAAGGCAATATTCCCATGGTATTGGTGACCTTACAACGAGTGTTCATTGCATTTTGCAGCAAAAGAGGTAGAAAATATTCCTACCAAGACTGTTGCATGTAATGAATGAATATGATCCAGGTTGTCAAATGGAATTTTTTTATTTGCTGATGCCCATATATGATGAAATGGAATATTCTCCAGAGCTCATTTTTTGGTCTGTTGAAGCCACTTGTAAACTGAATGGCACTGCTGCCAGAAACCACACATGACAGAACACTAAGCAGTTGTTCGACCAGTGGTCAGTATGGTGCAGTCATTCTTCCAAAGGACTGACGAGGCCATAAATGTAACAGGTGCCACTTACTGACCAGCGCTGGAAGAGAACACTGCAGCTGTACCATCCAACATTTTCTGAACATTTTTCTTCTTTCAGCAGTGTAGTGCTACAACTTATTAATACATTGGCAAGAGAAATTTTCTCAATGATTGTTTTCTTGGAAAATTGATAATATGGTGAGGAAGGGCAGAATATCTACTTTGATCTCCAGGCTTAACACCCTTGGACCCTTACTTGTGGGGTACTGTAAACAACAGTGTACACGTACAACCAAGTAAACTCAAATTGCCCCCACTATGAATTGTAGAGGGACAACCACTTTTTTGGGGGGGATGTTTTCAATATTGCATTGATGCTTCTTGTGCACATTTCAAGCATTTGAGATATTAAAGAAAGCAACTCAACACTTGATTAATGTCCACTATACATTATGTATGTGTTAAAGTGTGTATACATTTTTGGACACTGCGCTAGATTTGAGTCACCTGTAACATAGAGTTATGAATTGGGAATTTTCATGAGTTTTTTTAGTTTTGCTGCCACCAAACTTGTCACTGATGTGGTTAAACAAATCCACTTTATGCAACTGCTGAATATTGTGCATAGATTTAAAATTGTGTATCAGTATTTTTTGCAGACATTGGCAAATTATGCAGTCTGCTGTTAGAGTAACTCAAATCAATTTAAGTTCATGATATGAAAAGAAAAGGGTGGGAATATGTTGACACATAATGAGTCGGTAAAAACTGAACCCCTCATGTCCATAAAATGTAAGGTTTTTCAAATTTATGTTGTGAGATAGCTATCTATGTATCTGTTGTTCATGAATGTTTGTTTGTGCTCTTCAGTTTTGCTGCTTAGTAGCAGATTTGTTTGTTGTAAAGATGCTTCACATGGTCTCATGAAACTGCATTTTGTGTGTTCCCATGTGAATTTCTCACAAGAACAAATGCTGATGACCTGGTAAATGATTTTCCCTATAAGACTGAGAAGAATGACTTTTTTATTTGAATGCAAGGCATCCCCGTTATGTTATTTTTAATATACTAGTAAGTGAAACGATAGTAATTAGAGTCTGTACACAACTTTTAAATAATCATCAGCTTAATTATCAGCAACATGTTTCGGCTTTTAAAAAGCCATCTTCAGGCTGAATGCAAATCGAGGTAGGAGATACATGCTAAAATGCCATGAATGGACGACATCTCGTCATACATAAAATTGGAGGCACTACACATTAAAGAGTTTGAAGATTAAGAAAATGTAGGAAATAACTTTAAAATCTGTAAAACAACAACTTTAAAATTCTTCAAAAAATCTAAATACTACGTATAAAACAGTGGATAGACATAGGCCAGCAGACTGTTCGTGGACAGTGCAAGTATGTCTCGCCGCGGAATTGGTACGATTTAATGTGTAACAGCGTGGTATTTATCATATATATAAGAACGTGGGAGGTGTATGCTCTGATCGGGTTTCCGATTTCCGGTTTGTATTTTAAACAAATTATGCATATAATGCACAGTAAAGCTTCACATAATACGCGCTTTTGGTTAAAGTGTATGTGAAGGTTGTTTTACTGCTTTTCCGTCTGCTGCAGCGTATTTTGTGTATGGGTGAACGCTGCTCGCTTGGTGCGCTATGTGAGTGCTGAATGCCTTGTTAAGGAATGGGCGTTATTGGGACTAGTGGAGATGGTGTTGTGGTCCGGTTTTTAGCAGATAACTTTGTGTTCAAAATTTTTGTGACGTTTCGCGTACTTCTCGGTGAAGATGTTCTTGGAGACGTATGTGGTCAGCTTGCTGGTTTTGGGGTATCCCTAGATGTATGTATGTTTCGTCTGATTGCTCTTCGTAAATAACCTTGTATTTCCTCTGTTGATTTTTTACTTTGGTTTTTCTACTGTTTATAATGGCTCATTTGTCAAAAACTTACTGCTAGTACTTAATATTGACTTTAAACTTCGCAACAAACATTCCGCTCGACGCGCTTCGGCGGCAGTGGTATTGATATACTCAATGGACGTTCGGTCTCTGTTAACCTTTTGGCGCCGGAATTATATTTTTTTAAAGTTTAACACGCCCTGTATATAAAATGTGAATAATACAGGAACCAAATACTTTAGAATTATGAAACAAACTGCATTTTGAAGAGAGAAAAACGGAGAGTATATACCATGTTTAAAATATTCAGTACCTATATTTGTTGAATAAATATACAGAATGCAACTTTTAGAGGTACGACGGTACGACCCCTATAATTGACATTAGGCGTCAAAAGGTTAATGATTTGCTAGTAACTAATACACTTACTAGATAATTCAGAAATCTTAAGCAAATCTTTTGCTACTAAAATTACATGTTAACCATGGTTTGAATGAAGCTAGACAATTTAAGATAAATTTCTTATGTTTTGCCTTTTATGACACTGTTGCTATGACAGACTGATTTATACAGACTGAACCTCTCATCCTGAAGTAAATTTAACATGTGGGTTTGTGGCTTAGTTGCTGTTAATTTCGGGTATTTTTTTGCTAGTTTTATAATTGGCACTGTGCTTTTGAACCAGCACTTTAATAAATGAGTAATTTAATTGAATTTGATTGGTTTGTAAGCTGGTTTGAAACAACGCAGTGTTTCTCTAAGAATCTCGCATCTTGCAAAATGAAAGGATTTCAGATACTTGATAGGAATGAAGTATACTTACTGGGTAAGAAGGGAATTGAATCTCTGGTGACAAAACTTGCCCATGTGAATTATAACTTACTAAACACTTTAAAAACCAATAATAACACATGTTGTTGTGATATTGTGTAATTAATTTCTTTCATACAGAAAATGGAGGTAAGGGTGGAATTGGGAATCCTGTTTAATGCCCATATTACAGCACATTATGCACTTTGTGATTTACCTTGCGGTTGCGTTTTTCCGCGTTATTTTCTCAAAAAATTGGAAGAACAACATGCCAGTGAAGAAGCTGTATCGGATACTGATGGTTTGTTTGCTATTATGTGTGTGTGTGTGTGTGTGTGTGTGTGTGTGATGAAAGGCCAGTTTCCAGACACAAGGCCAGACTTCTGTTGCTGAAGTAGTTGGCCATAAATCCTCCTTGCATGTGTGACCGGCGTTTAGGCTTCTGAAGAAGTGGAGTGTACTGTAATGATTCGTAAAGGCGGCTAAATGAGTGGGCGTAGATGTGATCACTCTTGGAAAAAGTTGAACTGCGTGAAGCATACGATAAGTAATTGTGATTATTACCAAGCAGTAAACTGTTCATGAGCCGCACAAGATCTGTAGTTTATAGAGCTGTTTACAACATGTTACAATCTTCTGGGATGTGAAGCCTTTCAGTGTGATGAAATTCTACAGACATGTCAGAGAAGCGCGCTACCTCTATCTTTATCCTGACGGTAGACTACTTGTTATGCTCAGAAGATGGAGGCAGCTGGTTTGTCCGAAACGTCAGTAAATTTCCATGAGGCTATACAATGTATTCCAGAATACAGCCTTCTGAAGGTTGTGTTTGAAGGAACTTGTCCACCTTTGTTTTGTTTCCCCGCTGATCTAAGGTCTGTGTGGTCCACAGCCGGATGCTCTTCTAATATGATTATTGTCGAATTGTATTAGGAATTCGGATGCGTACTGGCATTACATATCGTAACCACTGCCACTGTAGTGTATGTATGACGTAGGTATTACGGCATTATGTATGTGGCCAGACACTTTGGAATATGACGTGTTTAGAATTTTTTGCGGTGCTTTTAATTTCTTTGTTGCTTTTGCGTGCAGCTTATCCTAATATGTAAGAATTACATTACGGGGCCAAACATCCAAGACTATTGTGGAGATGTATATAGAGATGTACTCGATCTCATGTTACAAATGTGACAATGAAGTAATCGAAATGGTTCGTGTGTTTAATTTTCATTGGTCATTGTTTGGATGTGTGTGTCAGGGTGTGATTTTGACAGTATTTACGTAACCCTGTGGTGTGTTTTGTATTTTTCGCATTGTTCATGTATTCATTCCTTGTTACTGGTTCAGCAGTGATAAGAATGTTACCACGTCTCGAATCCATGTGTTAAGTTGTGTAGCTGCAAATATGTATACAGTTTTAGTATATACTGGAATGTCTGTTATTTGAATGGTGTCCTGCTCTTTTTCCTGTAGATACTGTAAGACTCCATCCAGTGTCCTTCTGGTGGGTATCGTAAGTTGCACTGAGCTATATCCACCGACCACTGTGGTAAGTTTGATACACCTTGGACCTTTTTAAGGCTTAGTGCTTAGAAGGTCAGTTATAAGACACCTGCGCGGCTGAACAAGGTACTAGCCTTATCCACTCCACGCCCGCAAAGTCTTACCCGCATCCGCGGATACAATTATAATTTATGTTTCAAGCGTAAAGAACGGCATTTCTTTTGCAAAGACGTAAGTTGAATATAAATTCAGTTATATATATATGACCGCCTCTGTGGTCTAGTGGTCAGAGTTTCTGGCTACAGATACAGAGGTCCCGGGTTCGACCCCCGGCGCTACCAGACTTTCTGAGTAGTAGTGGGTCTGGAACGGGGTCCACTCAGCCT
>Ga0123354_10000528_pt1 | contig 38964 bp, 30 predicted proteins | sample TergutLab28metaG_2_FD_97872 | JGI IMG/M metagenome (GOLD analysis project Ga0123354, IMG submission 97872) | Labiotermes labralis P4 segment gut microbial communities from Petit-Saut dam, French Guiana - Lab288 P4 | ecosystem: Host-associated > Arthropoda: Insects > Digestive system > Gut ... | reverse complement strand
CGCTTCTTTCACCAACAAAAGCGACGTTACAACTGATCTTGAACCCAGTAACGAAACTGACATTCATACCGGTACGCTTAAGATCACCAAGACAGACTCGATCACTGGTACCGCTATTACTACCGGCGCTATCTTTAAGATCGCGCTGACCTCTGCTGACGCTAAGGCAGGAGATTTCCTGAGGGTAGATACTGACGGCAATATCGTAAAGCCGGGCGACGCTAACTACGCTACCGCTACTGACATCACCATTACCACCGGCGCCGATGGAACTGGCTCTTTTACCGGGCTGGCTGATCTGATGAATGATACCGCCGCTACCTACTGGGTATCTGAGACCAAGGCTCCAGCGGGCTATAACATCTTAGTTAATCCTGTACAGGTAGTCTTTAGCGCTGCCACTAAGGCAAATGACTGGACCGCGGCAATTACTGTCAAAGACTCCAAGGGCTTTACGCTTCCTTTGACAGGAGCTGCTGGCGTTGCGATCTTTACGATCGCAGGTATTGTCCTTGTCGGCATGGCTGTGATGCTGGTGGTTAACCTCAAAAAGAAAGAGGCGACTGACAGCCAGGCATAGAAATAACAATCCTTATGTTTGGTGATAAGAGGTAACTTTTCTTTTGGCCTCTTTCACATCGTGACAAAGGGCAGCCCATCCCTTCCCCCCCTTGAGGCTGCCCTTTGCCAAACACACTCTTAAGGCTTAATAAGCTGCACCTATGAAGCGACACGCAACTACTATAAAGATTATCTTAATATGCTTGCTTACCCTGGCAGGTATTGCGGTATTTTCCTATCCCTACGTGTCGTCTTATCTCTCTAAACTTCACGCCTCTCGCGTGGTCAGCGCGTATGCAAAAAATGTCGCGGGCACAGATCCCAAAATCCTTGCCGCGGAACTTAAACGCGCCCATGACTATAACGATGACTTAGCCGGAAATCCCGTCCATGACCCCTTTTTAGCCGGAAGTGGTATAGCGCTGGATAAAAACTACCTCTCGCTTTTAAATATTGATGGGGTAATGGGTTCAGTGGTGATCCCTAAGATAGGGGTAAACCTACCAATCTATCACGGCACTGCGGCAGAGACCTTAACTAAGGGGATCGGGCACTTAGAAGGAACCTCACTTCCGGTAGGAGGAGACAGGACGCACGCAGTACTGACGGGTCATACCGGGCTTTCATACGCGCGTATGTTTACGGATCTAACTGAGCTGAAAGTTGGCGATGAATTCTTTATCCAGGTTCTTGGTCAGACCCTTGCTTACCAAGTTGACCAGATAAAGGTGGTCCTGCCAGAAAATACGACTGACCTGCGCCTGTTTCCTGGTCATGACTATGTAACGCTTCTTACCTGTACTCCCTATGGGATAAACGACCATCGGCTTCTGGTCAGAGGAACACGCGTGCCCTACCATCCTGGCGACGAAAAGAAAGCCCCTTCTACTAAAGGGTTGACCTATGAACAGAAACTTGCCCTTATCACAGGCTTAATTACCGCCGCGGTTATGACGCTGCTTATTGTAGTAGCCAGCCTGGTGCAGCGCAGAAGGAGACAGACGCGCGCCAGAAAATTGACGCGAACCCCGTAGTCGCTTAAACTGAAAACTTCATTTCAACCGCTCTTCAGCAGCGGTAAAGGAGGCATCACTATGGTCAGAAACTCTCCGCTCCCCCTCTATGACACGTTCGAGCGCGTGAATACCGTCGACCCCGAGCTTTATATTGGTAGCCGCGTCAAGCGGGGCCTGCGCAATGACGACGGCACCGGCGTGGTCGCCGGCGTCACCCGGATCAGCAGCGTCCATGGCTACCTGCTTTCTGACGGAGAGCGCATCCCCGACGACGGCCGCCTGACCTATCGTGGGTATGACATCGCTGCTCTCCTGGGCCAGACCACTCCAGAAAACCGCTTCCTGTTTGAAGAGGCTTGCTATCTTCTGTTGATAGGAGAGTTGCCCACCCGCCCTGAGCTGCAGGGGTTTGTCGCCTCACTGGATGCCGAACGCGAGTTGCCGGACGGGTTCACCACCCATTTTGTCATGAACCCTCCCACCAACAACATCATGAACGCGCTGGAACGCGCGGTCCTGATCCTGTACGCTGACGACACCAAAGCTGAATCGCGCACTGCTGATCACGAGATCATGACCGCCATCAGCCTGATATCGCGCCTGCCGCGTATTGCCGTATTGTCATACTACTCGCTGGTCCGGGCGTTTCAGGGTGGCTCAATGATCATGCACCGCTTCATCCCCGGACAGTCAACGGCAGAGACGATCCTGTCCATGCTGCGCGTCGACCGGCAGTTCACACCCGAGGAAGCCCATCTTCTCGACATTATGCTCGCGCTGCACTGCGAACATGGCGGCGGCAACAATTCGACCTTCGCGTGCCGTGTCCTGACCTCCTCTGACACTGATCCCTACAGCGCTTATGCCGCGGGCATCGGCTCGCTAAAGGGTTCGCGCCATGGCGGCGCCAACGCCAAGGTGCTGGCCATGCAGGCCGACATCATGGAGCATGTGGATGCCTGGGATGACGAGGAGGAGCTGCGCTCCTATCTGGAGCGCATCATCGGTAAAGAGGCCTTCGATGGCGCCGGCCTGATTTACGGCATGGGCCATGCGGTCTACACCAAGTCAGACCCACGCGCGGTCATCTGCAAGCATTTCGCGCGCAAGCTGGCCGCTGGCACCGAATTCGAAGCGCAACTGCGCTTGCTGGAGGCCGTCGAGCGCCTGACGCCGGAGGCCTTCGCGGAGGTCCGCGGCGTTGGGGTCAAGGCGCTCTGCGCCAACATCGATCTGTATTCCGGCCTGGTGTATCGGATGCTCGGCATCCCCGATGAGCTGTTGACGCCGCTGTTTGCGTGCTCGCGCATGGCGGGCTGGGCGGCGCATCGCTTCGAGGAGATCGTGTCCGGCAATCGCATCATGCGCCCGGCCTACAAGGCGGCCACCTCGGCACGGGTGTTTGTGCCCCGGGATGAGCGATAGCGCTTGTGCTTGTGCCTCGGGATTTTCTTTCATACAGCGCCGATGGGCTGCGAGCGCTTCTGGAAAGCTGGGGTGAGCCTGCTTATCGCGCGCGCCAGATACGGGAGTGGGCCTGGCAGCGCGGCGCCTCCGACTACGCAGAGATGACCAACCTGCCAGCTGCTCTGCGCGAGCGGCTTGCTGCTGAGGCGCCCCTGCAACGCGCGATGGTCGCCGAGCGCCGGGTGGCAAGTGATGGCGCCCGCAAGTATCTGCTCGAGTTCGCTGACGGTGTCCGCGTCGAGACCGTTGGCATCCCGGATGACAAGGGGTCAGGTACTTTGTCATCTAATGACAAAGTACCTGACCCGTTGTCATCTCCCTCGCCACCAACCCGTCTGACCGTCTGCGTTTCAAGCCAGGCTGGTTGTGCGCTCGGCTGCGTGTTCTGCGCGACAGGGCGGGCTGGGCTAACGCGCAGCTTGGGCGCTGGTGAGATCGCCGAGCAGGTCCGTATCGTCGCGGCAGACTTCGAGCGAGCCGCCACTAATGTCGTCGTCATGGGTCAGGGTGAACCCTTTGCCAACTATGACGCGGTACTCGGAGCGCTTCGGCTGCTCAACGACCCACAGGCTCTGGGCATCGGCGCGCGCCACATCACGGTCTCGACCAGCGGGATTATCAGCGGCATCGAGCGCCTGGCAGAAGAGCCGGAGCAGTTCCGCCTGGCCGTATCGCTGCACGCTGCCACTCAGGAGCTGCGCGATCGCCTGATGCCAGGGCTGCGCAAACAGCCGCTGGATAAGCTGCGTCAGGCGCTTGCCAACTATCGCGAACGCAGCAGGCGGCGCGTGAGCCTGGAATATGTGCTCCTGCGTGACGTCAACGACCATGACAGCGACCTGCAGGCCCTGGCGGATTTCGCCCGCGCGATTGGCGCGCATATCAACCTGCTCCCCTACAACGATACTGCCACAGACGGCATGGCCGCCGAGAACGCCGCGCGCACTCAACAAGCCGCCGACTTCCTCCGCAACGTCGGCATCGAGACCACCATCCGGCGCTCGCGCGGAGCCGAGATCGCCGCCGCCTGCGGCCAACTCGCCAACGCATCTTAGACCCCTTAGACAACCTTCCTTTCACGTTGTAGGGCACGACGCCCTCGGCGCGCCTTTGTTCCAGCTGGCAATGTTATGCTATAATCTAGCTAGACTAGCTAGACATGAGAAAGGAGCGGCCTATGCCAACAACCGCAGCCAAACGCCGTGAAAGCGACATCACCACACCAGAATCCTCGACTTGGCAGTTGCAGGAAGCAAAGAACAAGTTCAGCGAGGTCGTGCGGCGCGCACAGAAAGAGCCGCAGGTCGTCACCGTCCATGGCGAGCCTACTGTAGCAGTGATCAGCTACGATAAATATCGTGAGGTCGTACGCCCCCCAAAGATGTCCTTTCTTGAGCTCATGGCAACTTGTCCTCCGGGCGCCGAGGAACTCGAGAAATATATGGACTATGAATTCGACGCAACACCGCGGGAGGTTGAGTTCTGATGTTCCTGCTTGATACCAACGTTGTCTCCGAATTAATGAAACTAAAGCCCGACCCGCAGGTCAACCTTTGGTTAAAAGAACATGATCGAAACGAGGTGTTCATCAGCGTGGTTACCGTCGGGGAGATCGTTTATGGATTTCACCGGATGCCTGAAGGGGAAAGGAAAACGCGACTCAATGACTGGTTTGAAATCGACTTCATGGAGTGGATCCAAAGTCGCATCTTCCCCATCGGAGAATCAATCATGCGTGAATGGGCACGGATCACCGCCACAAGCAGACCCCTGCCAAGAATGGATTCTCTCCTGGCCGCCACTGCCATAGCAGCTGACGCTACGATCGTAACTCGTAACACCAAGGACTTTACGGGCGTCGAGGGCCTAAAGCTCGTCAATCCCTGGAAATAGGGCAGCCGGCTGCGGGTACCGGACAGCCATTGCAGATAAAAGCGTCGGCGGCCGTCGGTGAATCAGGACCCGTCCGCTCCATATCATGGATCGCGGAGACCAGACTGGCTTCGATGCTCGCAGAGTCATCAGAGGTATAGGGTCCCAGCGCGAACACCTGCGCAGCGCCACCGTCGCCGGTAACCTCCGGGCGGATGAAGCGCACTTCGACAGACGGATGCCCATCGGCCAGGCCGACCAACGCGTAGCAACGCGCCTGGTCTTCATAGTCGCTCGCCTGCGCTTCCGCGCGTGTGCCGGACTTGTAATCCAGGATCAGCAAACTTCCATCCGGGCGCGTGCCTTGAATATCAATGTAGCCTTTAAGAAAGCGTACAGGGCCTACCGGGTCGCGCAACGCCAGGTAGAACTGCCGCTCGCGCCGGATGTCGGCGCCCGCGCTGACTTCAGCATACACGGGCGAGTCCAAAACCCGCTGCGCAGCGTCACGCAGTGCCTCTTGTTCGCGGGGGTCAACGACCTGCTCACGCGCAAAAAGAACTCGGGCCTGCGACTCATCCAGAACGCCGCCTTCAGCGCCCTCCAGCAGCGTGTGCATGAGGGTCCCGCGCTTGACCGCCGTGGTGGCCAGCTCTGGCAGCGTGCCCATACGCAGCCGCTTCTCGTAGTAATAGCGGCGCGCGCACTGGTGATAGGCGCCCAGGTCACTGTAGGAGATCTGGATAAGGTCAGCCATCATGCTCTCCTTCCTGCGCGCCTTCCCGCTCACCATCCTGCTTAAGTTCCTTGAGCGCATCAGCTATCGCCAGCGCAAGGCCCCCTTTCGCGTCTGAACGATAGCTCAACAGCAGCACTTCCTCAGCACGCGTACAGGCCACGTAGAGCTGACGGCGCTTTTCACGTTTCTCTGCCTCCTTGTCCTGCTCGACTACTGCGGTCGCGACCGGCGTCGACTCGGTATCAGGCATCCCCACGGGATTGGTCTTCAGCCCCAGAAGCGGGTGTGCTGCTCCATCCTCACCAAGAAAAACACTCGCGCTCGACGCGGAGGGATCCTTGATATCCTGCGCGCAGGCCACCGCCACTACGGGGAACTGATGGCCTTTGGCCGCGTGGATAGTCATGACGCGAACAACGTCTGCCTTGTCGCTGGTCACCAGCGGCGCATCCATCTTCGCATTCGTGCGCTCTTTCTCGTCCAGGTAGGTGATCAGGCCGACCAGGCCGCCGCCATCCTGCCCGACGCTATCGGCGATGCGGCAAAGGTGCTGCAGGTCGGCTGCATTTTGCAACGGATCGCTCTCAGCCAGCAGGTAGAGGCTGTCCGCATCACGACGGGCAAACGCCCAGGTGATGATCTCAGAGAGCGGCAAGGCTTCCAGGCACGCAAACGCATCGTGCAGCATCGCCCTGGTTTGGCTCAAGTTCTCCGCATCAGCCGGATCGCTGAGTAAGGCCGAGGACGCAACCTCCCAGAGTGGAGGGATCTCAGCCTCATGCTCCTCCTGAGCTTGCAGTGCGACAGCCGCGCTCGCCAACTCATAGAGTCCCTGGTCGCTGACCCGCCCCAGGCGGGAAAGCAACAGCGACAGAAACGTAGCGTCATCAGTCGGGTTTCGCAGCGCCGCTAACAGGATGCGCGCATCCCGGATGATCGGCCGGGTGAGGAAATCGTCCCCGCCGATGATCTGCGCGGCCAACCCGTGTTCGGCCAGCGCGCGGACGATCGCGCGCCCATAGCTGCGCCATGACACCAAAACGACCAGGTCCTGTGCGCTGAGGCGCTTGCCAGGATCATCCTTCGTAGGACAGGGGCGCCCAATGAGCTCTGCCAGGCGCTCGGCGATCCAGATACCTTCCTGCCGGGCAACCGAGCGCCCAGAGTTCGGATCGATTTCTGCCTGTGGCACAAAACCCGCAAGAGCAACGTAAGCGGGAGTAGGGTCAGGCGTCAGCCCGTCTGCTGCCGCAGAATCCAACTGCAAGCCCACTTCGGGGTCATCGCGACCCAATTTCAGGCGCTCGAAGTGATCCGGCATGATCTTGCCGTCCTGAAAAAGCTCATTGACACAGTCGATCACCTCTGCGCGCGAGCGATAGTTCTCACTGAGAGTGAAATACCTGCTCTCTGGGTCATCGTCGTTGCGAGCACGCATGACCAGCTCGTTGAACACGTCTGCGTCGGCCCCCTGAAACCCGTAGATCGATTGCTTGAAATCCCCCACGAAGCAGCGGCGCTGCGCGATGCTCTCCAGTAACCGCAGCTGAAGGCGATTGGAGTCCTGGGCCTCGTCGAGCATTACTTCAGTGAGCTGCTGGCGGTACAGATCGCGGACCTGTGGTACCTCGAAAATATCGCGACACTTGAGCAACAAATCCCCAAAGTCATAGGCGCCCGTACGCTGTTTGAGAGCGGCGAATTGCTGCTGCCAGAACTGCGCAAAGGCCAAGAGCAGCTGAATGGTCGAGCGATCGGGGCAGTTCTTCTGGCTCAGCTGCTCGGGAGAGAAACTGTCCGGCCGCAGATCTGCCAGGTCGACTCCGGCCTGGGCCGTCTCGTCGACTAAGCCATAACAGATGCCGCGCAGTGAACCATCCTTGAAGTGGCTACGCAAACGCAGCAGGTCAGCGCGCCTTTCCTGATAGAACTGGACGAGTGCCTGGTCGTAACTCTCCCGCCGCAGCCGTACGCGCTCATCGTCGGACAACACCGTGAAATCCGGATCGACTCCGGCCTCAAACGCAAAACGCTTCAACACCCGCACACAGAAGCTATGGAAGGTCGTGATCAGCGCGCTGTCCATCTGGCGCGCAAGGCTGACCAGGCCAAAGCTGCGAAGCGCCGCTTCGATCCGTTGCCGCAACTCATCGGCCGCAGTGTTCGTATACGTGATTGCAAGCAGGTGGTCAAGCGGACGCTGCGCCTGCTCCCCCCCCTGCTCTACGCTTTCCAACAGCAGGCGAAGGAAGCGCGCGACCAGGGTCTTCGTCTTGCCCGTGCCGGCGCCTGCGCTCACGACGATCAGGCGTTTATCGCTGCCTGCCGCATCACGCTGCTGCTGATTAAGATCACCGTAATATGAAGAGCTATAGAGCGTGTCGAGTAGCGTCATGACCAGTGCCCCCGCTGATAGTAGGGACAGCCAATGAACAGACATCTTCTTGCGAACAGGCAGGCAGCGGTGCGGGAAGGATCGGCGCCAACTCCAGTGATCGATGCGTCCCCGCAGCTTATGTTGCGCGCCGCATCGGCAACCAGAGCTTCAATATCTGCCAGGCCCTGGTCATACTCACTGAGGCCACCGTCTTCCGGATCCTCATCCCTGATAGCCTGAGGTTTTTTATTCCAGGTCGCAGGAAACCCCAGCTCCTCAGCGTAACGCTCCCTGATGCTTTTGCGATGTTCGGTCTTTGAGAGATCGGCGGGGTTTAAGATGTTGCGATAAGTCGAACCTGCATAACGCAGTGGTCGCAGCATTTGCTCGGCGACCAGGCCATAGACAGTCGCTTGGAGTTCACGATGTTTGGCTCGGGTCTTAAGCGACCCCCCATCTTTCGCGCCATTGCGTTTATAGTCAACCACGAAGAGGAGGCCCCTGTCCTCTGGCTCAGGCCGGGTCTCATCCTCCTTTTCGCTTTCTCCCCCACCTTCACCCTCAAGCTGAGCCTCAGTCTTCTTCGCGCCTTTTGCAGACTGTGCGGGCTCCAGCGTGTCGATGCGATCGATGGAGCCACGCAAAGCAACGCCACCAATGATCGGCGCAGGCGCCTCTCCTGCTCCTTCTGCGCCAAACTTCCACTCAAAGTGGGTCGGCGTGAAACCGGGCAGCCAGGCCGCCTCGCTTTCCAGGAAGGTATGCAAAGCATCCTGCAGAACATCAAGCGAGGCCTGGGTGTTCATCGGCAAACTGGTGCGCAAATCCCCTGATCGGAGTTTCAGAACCTGAGTAGCCGCCTCATCGAAACAGGCGTCAAGCAGCCGCGCAGCCGCCCGCTGGTTCTCTGTGGTCACCCGCGGGCATCCCAGGGTGTCACGCGCGCGCTCATAGAAGTATTGCAGCGTCTTGTGGATGATGTTGCCTTCGGTCAGCGCGTCAGTGTTTTCAGTGATGCTGCAGCGCGCCACGAAGTCGCTGAGGAACCAGGCATAGTGACATTTGGCATAAGTCTCGAGGGTCGTTATTGCAAACGGCGCCGCAGCATGCGCGCTGAAATCGAGCCCCGTGAGGCGCCCACGCGGCGGACAGGACGGCGCCTGTGAAGCATCACACGCCAAGAAAGCCTGGGCTTTCTGGCTCCCGGATTCTGTATGGGTCTGCAGGAGTGTGAGCTCATCGTGCAAAGAATGCGGGAGTGCCGCCTGCTCCCACTCGCCTTTCTGTCCACATAAGGCCAGGATCTCCTCCAGGAATCCCGAAGGCGCCAGCTCCTTGCCGGACAGGTCATAGTTCTGCCCAATGAGTATCAGCGACTGGCGCGCACAGCCGAGCAAGTCGTACCACAGCTGGTGCTCGCCGACTATCTTATCAGGCTCTCGTCGCCCTGTGATACGCGCGATCATCCGCTCTTTAAGCGAAGGTTCGGTCACCATCATGAAGTCTTGCTGAGCCAGGCCCGCCAGGATCACGGTATGGAACTGGCGGCCACGCGCGCGCGAGGCTTCCGAGACCAGCAGGCGCGTGCTTCCGGGAGCTGGCGTGAGTTTCACCTTGAGATCCGCAATGCTGGTGAGGAGTTTGCCGGGATCAAGCGACGTGGCATCAGATGCCGAGCTGTGGAGACCCGGGATCTGCTCGAGGGTACGCAGCTCATCAAGGACCGCAAGAAATGCTTTGTGGGCAGCAAAGTCGCCCTGATCGAGAAACTCGCTACGCGGGATAGCCGCCGCTCGCAGCAGCATGTTTGTCGCCAACTGAGCCCAACCTTTTGCCGTCAGGCTACTTGCATCCGGGACAACGCCCTCCTGCCTGATCCGGGCATAGTCCATCTGCTGCTCACGCAGGCGCTTCTCCTGAAAGTACGCTTCCGCTTGCGGTACACCACCGTACGAGGAGAGCAGGTGATCGGCGGCGAGCGTGAGGGGATCATCGGAAAACGGCAGGTGGAGAAGCCGCGCCAGAGCTGCCCCCAGGCCAGTTTGTTCGAAAGGAACGGTCAGGTCGAAGTCAGCCGGGACCCCAAGGAAATCAAGAGCTTGGGCCAGGCGGAGCGCCTTTGTGCCCAGTTGGCGGAAAATCAGCGCAGCGGGGGCATCATCGGTCGTTATGTCTGCTTTATTACGCTGTTGTGCGATAGCATCTATCGCTGTTTGTGCAGCTTGCGCAGCACTAAGTATTTCTTCGTCTTCCCCCCGTGCAGGAATCATCGATACCGCAAGATGAACTGCTGCCCCCGTATGCTCCCCCGTATTCTCTCCTGGTGCTGGATCTCCTGCAATAAAGTCTTCAGCCTGCAAGAAATCCCTGCGCAACTCAGAAAGCTCTGCGGCTGGCCCATCGCCTGGAGGCGCTGCCTCCTGAAGCAGAACGGGTTCCTCGCCTGTTCGTCTGCGATAATCCTCTGCAAGTTCTACGGCAAAACGCCGTCCTTCCTCAGAAGCATCGCCTGTAAGCTCCGACGTGACAGCAATCGCCACATCCGAGCACATCATGAGCATCTCCCCATACGCGCGTTGGGGAGGCGGGAAGTCTGTGAAACCCAGCAGGCCATAAGCAGCCTCAATGAAACATCCGCGAGAAGCAAGATCGAAGAGCGCTGCGTCGTGCTCGATCAGGCCGCGCTCCTGTAAACTTCGCCTATAGTCCTGCCCCAGGTCTCTGAGCACGCGCGGCACAGCAAAAGACAATGCCCCAGGGATCTGAGGCCCCCCTGCAAACGTCTGAACGACATCGGAAAGGAAACGCCTGCCGCCAGCAGTGAAGAGGCTTTCAGAATGACTGGTGCGGGGAAGATCCTCCAACAGCTCACTGATCACTGTCTCGCGGGCCGCCTGCCCGATGAGTGCGCGTTCGTCACCTTTAAGTCCCCAGAGTTTTTCTGTCAGGTCGTGAAACGTCATCGTAGTTATATGTGACTGAGAAGACAATATATGGTCGTCCTGCAGACGGCGCAGGGCCAAGCGCCGGCCAAGGCTGTCAGAAAGATACGTTGTCGCACACAAGAGGATGATCTCGGGCTGCGCCGTGCCAGAAAGCGCCTTGATGCAGGCTTGCGTTTTTCCGGCTTGGGCCGGCCCTGTGACGATCGTTAAACTCATGATCTGATATTACCAGAGAGCTCGGACATCACGGTATAAACCTGCGAGAGGCAGGTAGAGCGCGTTCCCTGAGACGCCACGTCGCGTCATGAAAGAGCTTAACTCAGCGGGCGCGTATCGTTGCTCAGCAGCTGATAGATGCGCGCCAGATCAGCTTCATCCTGGAACTCGATCTCTATCTTGCGCTTGTCTTTTGTCTGCTTGACCCGGACGTTTGTTGTCAGAAGCTTGCGCAACCTCCGTGCGGCAGTCTTAAATGACTTCGGACTGATCGGACGAGGCGAGCGAGGCAACAACCCGCCCGAGGACAAACGCGCCATGCTTTCAACATCACGGACGGAAAGATTATTCTCCACAGCTTTTTCAGCTAACTTGACACGCAGGTCATCATCAGGGAGCGCTAACAGCGCCCGTGCATGCCCGGCCGAAAGCTTGCCCTCGTAGAGATAAGCCTGCACTTCTTCAGGCAGATCGAGCAGGCGCAGCGCATTAGTGATCGACACGCGCGACTTCGAAAGGCGCTCCGCGAGCTTTTCCTGCGTCAGGCCATATTCGTTGAGCAGGCGCTTATAGCCATAGGCCGCTTCCAAAGCGTTGAGATCCTCCCGCTGCAGGTTCTCGATAAGAGCTACTTCCAGGCTGCCCGTATCATCGAGGTTGACAATACGAACCGGGACTTTCTCAAGTCCTGCTAGGCGTGAGGCGCGCCACCGGCGCTCACCAGCAACGATCTCATATTTGTCGCCATGGGGACGTACCAACAGCGGCTGCAAGAGCCCATGAAGCGCGATCGAAGCACTCAGCTCCGCGATACCCGACTCATCGATCTCAGTACGGGGCTGGTCAGGGTTCGGTTCGATCAGATTGAGCGCTAATTCATTGAGATCTGTGCCACCAGAGCCAGATTCAGCTGATGCGCTGGGGATAAGGCTGGAAAGTCCTCGCCCTAGTCCACTTTGATTAGCCACGATTGATCACTTCCTTTGCAAATGCCAGATAAGCCTGTGCGCCTTTTCCGGTGGGGTCATACTGAAAAATCGTTTGCCCAAAGCCCGGGGCTTCTGACAAACGAACGGTGCGGGGAATGAGCGTCTCGAATACCGTATCCCCAAAGAACTCGCGGGTTTCATCGACCACTTGCTGCGCAAGTTTGGTCCGCTTGCTGAACATGGTCATCACGACGCCAAACACTCCCAAGTCAGGATTCAGATGCGTTTTGACCAGCCTTTCACTGTCAAGCAGCTTGGAAAGTCCTTCCAGCGCGTAATACTCGCACTGGACCGGGATGATAAGCCCATCAGCCGCAGTCAACGCATTAACGGTCAGCAACCCCAGTGAAGGAGCACAGTCGATAAGGATATAATCGTAGTCACCCTTCAGGGGAGCAATCAACCCTTTCAGCCGTGTTTCCCTGCTCATCGCCGTGACTAACTCGACTTCTGCGCCCGCCAACTGGATCGTCGCGGGCACAACATCGACAGTGCTCTCTGGGATGTGCTCAATTATGTCCCGCAAAGGAATCTCTTCGATAAGCGCATTATAGACACAGCGCTCCCGCTGTTTTGTGAGGCCAAAGCCAGACGTCGCGTTCCCCTGGGGATCAAGATCGATAAGAAGGACTTTCTTGCCAAGTAAACCCAGCGCAGCTGTAAGGTTGACCGCAGTGGTGCTTTTCCCTACGCCCCCCTTCTGGTTAACGATGGCAAAGGTATGGCCACCATTGGAGAGATTCTCGGTAAAATCGTTCAAAACCACTCCTTTCCCTAAACACAGTGCCAAAAGTACTCGAAACGTAAGAACTTGGCAGCCTGTTCCTGCTTTACGCTAAGGGTTTGCGTTGAGCAAGCCCTACTCGACGAGGCAACTCAAGTTGTGCATGTTTTATTTTCTCATAGACAATGACCTCGCGACGTTCTCCGCTTGGTAACGAATAAGTCCGCTGACCAGATACTGCCAACCCAGTGGCTCCTTCCAGCTGTCCCGATCGGGCGATCTCATCAGGTTGCGGCTGTCCTTTAAGTGCAATCAGATGACCGCCTATCGGCAATAACGGGCTGGCTAGTTCAACAAGTGTGGGAAGTGCGGCAAGTGCACGCGCAACTACCACTGAATAGCCTGCCTGTCGCTCAAGAGCGAACTCTTCAGCGCGTTTCGATATCGCTTCACAGAAGTTCAACTCAGGATGCAAAGAAAAGAACTCTTTGATTGTCATGATCTTCTTCTCGCGCGCATCCAGCAACGTTGTCTGTCGTTGCGTCACTATGGCAAGAGGCAACCCAGGGTAACCAGCCCCTGTGCCTATATCGATCAAAGCGCCATCAGGCGCATCTTTCACCTCAGGAAGTACCAGAAGCGAGTCCAACACATGGAGGATTAGCGCGCGATCATAATCCGTAATCCGGGTAAGATTGACCGCTTGATTCTTCTCGAGAACAAACCGTAGATGCGCTTCAAGCAGCAGGGCCTGCTTCGAATCTATCTCGATACCATATGTTTGTAAGAAGTCGATCATAGTGTTCCACGTGAAACATTCCAGAAAACAAGCAACAACGTTCCACGTGAAACATTATACAGAAAACGTCGCCTAATTCGGAACAGTACTTCCACACACGATATCGAGATATAGAAAGAGCGCAGTTTCCCGCGCTCTTTATCTCTTATGATGCAAAAGCTAATGTGTAGTAAACGGCATCTGGCAAGTCTCCGCAAAGCGATATGGCCTTAAGAGAGGCCCTGCATTTTGCAAGAGCGCCGCCGGGCGGCATTCTGGCACGTCAGACTGGGCTGATGACTACGTGACGATACGGCCCTGATCCCTCGCTGGCAGAAGTCACCCCGGGCGTACTGCGCAGCGCCATATGAACAACACGACGCTCGTAGGGAGTCATCGGCTTGAGCGATACAGGACGATGAGTACGGGTACAGCGGTCCGCTGAACGATAGGCAATCTCGGTGATCTTTTGCTTGCGACGATGCTTATAGCCCTCAACATCGACTGCCAGGGGGTAGTGCATGCCGCAATGTTTCGTTGTAATCGACGACATCAGCACTTGCAAGGCGTCGATTGTACGACCATGACGACCGATCAACAGCGCAAGGTTCTTTTCGGCTGTTATGTCGAAGATGATCTCGCCGCCGTCTCCTTCATACTCGTCGATACTTACTTCATCGATATCAAAATAGCTGATGATCTCTCTCAGTACTTTGATCGCTTCATCGGCAATGGCGTCGACTTCTTCCTCGCTCAGGTCCTCATAATCACGGCGTGGCACAGAGTCACCAGCTAATTCATCATAGCCAGCCGGTTCGTCGCTGAATTCTTTCTCTGACTGGAGCTCGCGCAGGTAATCCTCGCGGATCGTTACGGTAACAACCGCTGGTTTCGAGCCGGAAAAGAACGACTTTGAGGGCTCTTCGACAACTTCATAGGTCACTGCGTCCTGCTGGACCCCTAACTTCTCAAGTGCTTCATCCAGCGCAGCTTCAACGGTTTCTGCAGTGGCAGTATATTCTTTCTCCATCACATAACTCCTTATTTCTTTGAACCGGATTTTGACTGCGAACCGGACTTAGGATCAGCTCCCGTGTTCTTGGCCTTCTTCGGACTAGCTCCCGTGTTCTTGGCCTTCTGAGAATTTGCTCCCGTGTTCTTGTTCTTCTGAGAATCTGCTCCCGTGTTCTTTGCCTTGCTCCCTTTTTTATTGCTGGAGCCCTCGTTTAGCTTTGGAGTTGGATCATCCTTAGCCGAACCTGAGTTTTTCTTGCCCTTTTTCTTGCTGGGCTCCTCGGCAGCGATGATCTCAGCGATCTCCTCTTCTTCTGCAGCCTCCATGCGCTTTTGGATAAATGCCTGTTGCCCAACAGCAAAGAGCGTCGACACATCATAGTACAACAGGGCGCCCGCCGGGATGTTGAACCCGATGAACAGCATGAAGAGCGACATGAAAATGCCCATGTTCTTATTCTGGGAATTGCCACCCGGCATCATCAACATCGGGATAAGGCTTCCAATCGCGAACAGCAGGAGTATCACCAGGTAAGGCCACAGCGAAGGAAGCGCCCCGAGAATGTTGTTCCAGCCGCCGTGGGCCTTCAGTATCATATCTGGCGTCGTCATGATGTCCGGCAAAAATCCGGGGGTTTTCACGCCAGGAAGGTGGATGAACCTGAGGAATGGCGCCGGGTCGATCTTCACTTTCGTGAACACAAACGTGACCTTGTCAGCGATTTGGACTGGCAGATAGCTGTAATGCGCAAGAGACTTATACAGAGGGCCGCCGCCCGTCAATATGCCGCTTTTATCTGCGCGTGCTATGTTCAACATGCTATAGAAAGCGAACAACAACGGCATCTGGAGCAACAAGGGCAAGCAACCCGCAAAAGGACTGACCTTCTGCTCCTTATATAACTTCATCATCTCTTCGCTCTGGCGTTGCTTGTCGTCAGCATACTTCTCCTGGACCTCTTTCATCAAAGGTTGGATCTTCTGCATGCCGACCGTGCTTTTCACTTGTTTGGTCATCAGCGGCCAAACGAGGATACGGAACACCAGGGTCATCAGGATGATGGCCAGGCCCCAATCGCGGGTGAAGCTGTAGAACAACTTCAACACCTGGAAAAGTGCATTAATGATCGCAGTCCACATCATACCTCCTTACGCAGGCTCCGCCTGCTACCAGATTCTCAAAGATACCTTCTGGAACCTGATACCCTAGGGCACCGGATCATACCCACCGGGATGCCAGGGATGGCAACGCAAAATACGTTTGATTGCCAGCCATCCGCCCTTTAGTACACCATAGCGCTGTAGTGCTTCTACCGCATAAGCAGAGCACGTCGGTACAAATCTGCAGGATCGTGGAAGGAGGGGGGAGATCACCTGCTGATACCCTCGTATCAGGAAAATCGGTACCAGGCGGGGCAGCCGTTTGAGCGACTCACCCAAGCCTCGCGTTGTTTCCGTATGAGCCATTATATATGAGCTTTCCTGAAAAGCATAGCTAATTCTTCTGCAACATCATTCGATGAGCTTGCGGCGGTCCGGCTATTAGCAACAAGAAGCAGGTCATAACCCGCCGGAGTCCCGCCCACCTGAGCTAAAGCCGCACGCAAAACCCGTTTCGCCCGGTTACGCCAGACAGCTCCGCCGAGCTTTTTTCCTGCGATGAATGCAACACGACCCCTCGGCGCTGTTTCTGCCTCCTGGAGCGTATGAGAAAGGGAATAAAGAGAGAGCAGGTCGCCATTGTAACGACGCCCACGCTTAAAGATCTGGCCGATCGCCTCAGATGATGCGATGGTATTGACTTTGCGTGAAGTCATAGACCCACCGCATCAGAGTGAACTAGGCGCAAAGAGCGCGACGGCCCTTCCGGCGGCGTGCAGCCAGAACAGCGCGACCCCCACGGGTCGACATGCGCGCGCGGAAGCCGTGCGTCTTAGCACGATGGCGATTGTTAGGTTGATAAGTCCTTTTCATCATGCCTCCCAACACAGTCGTAAGTATCAACTTATCTATTACACAGGGTTATCCATTGTATGATTGACGCTTCACTGCTGTCAAATATCCTGATCAAAATCTCAAAACATCGAAGAGCGCAACCCGGAGAGGACAGCCCCTCCTGACCTGAAGTGAACCAAAGTAGGCAGCGGGTTCAACAGGGGTGATCGTGCATGCTGGTCACTGTGCGCTAATCATCATGCGGGGAGTCGGCAGGTTATTTCAGGGGAGAGCGCTGGATTTGTGGAAACAGTGGATAACTCTCTTCTGTCTGCTGCTCAATCGGTTTCTGACTGTGGAAAACCCACCAGTTGCCCTTTTCCAACATCGCGGATACGCTAAGATTTTCTTTCACTGCAAGAGGTTTTGCATCGGATTTTTTTCGTTTGATAACTGAATATCCAGCCCGTCACCAGTTCCTCGAAACAAGAGGGTAAATGGACACACCGACGTTATGCTGCAAGTACTGCACTCGAGGGTTGTAAAACCAGAAGTTATCAACCGTTTTCCCATCCCTGTTGATAACTTTTTTCCAGCAGTCAGACCACCTTGAACAGGCGTTCGTGCAAACAAAACCGCAGGTCAGAGGCTTGGCGATGATTCTTCTTCTTTATTTGTCAAGGGAGACGAAAGTGGAAACTGGGGAAAACACTTGAAAAAAACCGGAGGAGAAAAAGGCTGGATGAAAAAGATGAGAATCGGGGCTTTCGCAGGATCGTTCAGGTGATAAGATAAAAATCCACATCGGTGGATTCTTATTACTTGGAAGAAGACAAGAGTTAGAAATTTATTTGACCGCGCAACGCGCACTGAGGATTAACATGGACAGCATGAGGCAAACACAAAAAGCAAATCGAGATGTATCGCCTCTTTCTGATACCACCGTATCGCAGATCCAAAAAACATCTTCTGTTCCTGCCTCATCCGCTCCCTCTTCTCCCGCCTATGAGTCGGCTGACGCCCTTTGGGCTGACGCGCGGAACCTCCTGGAGTCGCGCGCGCCTGCTTCGCGCTGGGGGCTTATCCTGAGCCTGACCCCTCTTCCTGGTTCGACTCCCGACCACCTGCGTCTCGGCATTTCGAACAACTTCAGCCGCGACCTGGCGGAGACGACGTGCAAGGGCATTATCATCGAAGTCCTGAACTCGCTGATCAAACACCCGGTCGAAGTTACCATCGAAACTGATGAAGCGCTGGCAGAGACTACCCTTCATCCCCCCAAAGAGGGCCTAACCAACATCAACGATCTCATCCCAAAGGACCGCCCAGTCGTCGATTCCTCCGATAAGTCGAACTTCGACCCTAAGTTCACGTTTGATTCGTTTGTGGTTGGCGATCAGAATGCCTTCGCCCGCAACGCTGCACTGGCAGTCGCTGAAGCCCCCGCTCTCAAATCGGGCTTTAATCCCCTGTTCATCTGGGGGTCGTCCGGTTTAGGGAAGACTCACTTGCTCCAGGCGATCGGTTCTTACGTCAAGGAGATCTACCCTGAGAAAAAGGTTATCTACACGACTTCGGAGGAGTTCACCAACCAATATATCAACGCCTCGACCGGCGTAGCGCGGACTTTGGATACCGAGGCTTTCCGGAATCACTACCGCACGACTGATATCCTCCTGATCGATGATATCCAGTTCCTTGAAAGAAAGTACAGTACGGTCGAGCAGCTCTACTTCACGATCGACTTCCTGAAAGGCCGGGGTAAGCAGATCGTTATCGCTGCTGACCGCTCGCCTCTTGAACTGGATATGGATGAGCGTTACACCAGCCGCTTCGGCAGCGGCCTTCAGGTCGATATCCAGCCGCCACAGTATGAGACGCGCTATGCCATCATCACCAAGTTCCTTGAGTCAGAGAAGCTGCCGTTCAGCACCGATGCGATCGCCTATATTGCCGAGCAGGCAACGGGCAACATCCGCGAGATGGAAGGCGCGCTGACCCGCATCATCGCGTTTGCGGAATTAACTCACAAAGAATATGTTAGTCAAGAGCTGGCTGAGCTTGTCGCAAAAGAGCTGTTCAAGAAAAAGATTGTAAAACCTATTACGATCGCCCAGATTCAAGCTGAAGTATGTCGCTATTTTTCGATAAACCATACCGATCTTATTGGAAGTAAGCGTAAATATGAGATCGTATTTCCCCGTCATATTGCAATGTATCTCTGTCAGGAACTAACCGACTCTTCATTCCCCCAGATCGGGCGTGCCTTTGGCGGAAAAGATCACACCACAGTTATGCATGCGGTCAACAAGATCAAAAAAGTGATGAGCTGCGAGAATGATGTTTATCAGCAAGTTCAACACATCACCAGCGCGCTTAAGATGAAGAACTGATATATCTTTCTAATATGTGCTTGTGTATTAGCTGTGTATGATATGTTAATAAACAACAAGAACGGAGGAAAAGAATCGTAGAATTTGGTAATTGATTCTGGACTGGTTGAAAACGTGGATAAAGAGTGTTTGTTATTAACAGCGTTTTCCCTCAGCATCTACCACACTTACGCAGGATAAAGTTCTCTTATCCACTTTTCCACCGGGCTTATTATGATGATTATTGGGTATCTATAAAAGTAAAGAGGTCACTATGCAGATCAGCATCGCCAAATCAGAACTTAGCGCAGCGCTGGCCCGTGTCATTCATGCGACTGCATCTCGTTCATCGGTACCGTCGCTTTCAGGGATACTTATTTCCTGTAAAGAAGGTGTCATTACTTTCTTTGCTTCTGACCTTGAAACTTCGATCAGGACTCAGGTCGAAGGCCTGATTACCGAACCTGGAATAATTGCGGTACCAGGAAAGATTTTTGCAGATATTGTACGTTCTTTACCAGAAAGCGCGATCAATCTCACTCTTAATGGTGAGCAGTTAGAGATCAGCGCACAGCAGTCACATTTTACGATCCGTACGTTAAATCCAGATGATTTTGTTCGTTTCCCTGAAGTATCAGAGAACCAACAGATTACTTTATCTTCTGAGTTAGTTAAGACAATGGTTAGAAAAGTCGGAAGAGCGGTAAGTAAAGATGAGACCCGCGCAGTATTGACGGGCATCTACCTGACAGCTGAAGCTGATGAGATAAAAATGGTCGCGACTGATATCTATCGTCTTGCGCTTATATCTAAGAAACTTGAACAATCTTTCGACGAGCCCTTTACTGCGCTGATCCCCGGACAAGCTTTCGAAGAAGTTGTAAAAATGGTAGATGAGGAACCAATAACGATATCCCTTTCACAAAATCAGATACTGTTCAGTTTTGGGCAGACTCAGTTTGTGACCCGTAAAATCGAGGGGAATTACCCGAACTTCTCCCAACTGCTCCCTAAAGAATGGACAGTTCAGGCAACGGTTGCTCAGGCGGAATTATTTGATGCGGTCAAACGTGTATCGCTTCTTGCGGTGACAAACGCTGCCATAAAATTCTCCGTTTCCGTAGAGGACCAGGATCTCACCCTGACCTCACAATCACTTGACCTGGGGTCGGCAACCGAACACGTTATGATTAAAGCCGAGGGTGATGACCAGGAGATCGCTATCAATTACAGCTTCTTATTGGATGGCCTGTCGGTGATAGAAAGCGAGTTCATCACTATCGAGATCCAGGACCCGATGAAGCCGGGGATTATCCGTGCGGCTGAAGAAGATTTCCTGTATCTTGTGATGCCGATGCGCATCAACTGAGCGACTTCCGAAAACATTTGATGGGCTAAGTCCAGAGTCATGTCGTTTTTGATCGAAACGCTTGAACTGGCCCACTTTCGCAGCTATAAGCAAGCGGCGCTACGCTTCGGCTCTGACCTGACGATCATCACCGGGCCGAATGCCAGTGGAAAGACCAACGTTGTCGAAGCATTACAACTCTTGACACAGGGGGTTTCGTTTCGTACGGCAAACTGGCGCGACCTGGTCTTTTGGGGGAGCGATCACGCGCAAGCGGTATTGTCAGCAGCCGACCAGGGACGCGAGCGAACCGTCAAGTTGGACATCGAAGGCGGCCGTCGCCGCTACCAAGTAAACGACAAGGCAGTTCGTACCAGCGTGGCCCTGGCGGGAGCGTTACCCTGTGTATTGTTTAGCCCGGTCGACTTGCGCCTGGTGCGTGACTCCGCTGCGCAGCGCCGCGATGAGCTTGACGATCTGGGGGCTCAGATATCCGGGGGCTATCTGCGGCTGCGCCAGGAATATAAGAAGATCGTCCAGCAGCGCAACCGCTTGCTTAAAGACGAGCAGTGGGATGGGCCGGTATATGAAGCCTGGACCGAGCGCCTGGTCGAAGTTGGGGTCGCCTTTGTCCAGCGGCGCCTGGCTCTGTTCAGGCAACTGTGCCCGGTGCTTATCGCTGCGTACCGGGGGATCGATCCCGATTGCCAACTTGAAGTGAACTACGTGGCCGACTGGGCCGGCGGCGCTGATCCCCACCTGGACACAGAAGCCTATGCAGAGGCGTTCTTCAGCGCGCTTGACAACGACAGAGAAGTTGAGCGCACCCGGCATACCACAACGGTCGGCCCACATCACGACGACCTTGTATTCACGCTCGGCGGGCAGGGAGCGCGCAGCTTCGCCTCTCAAGGGCAGCAGCGCAGTATCGCGCTGGCTGTCAAGATCGCCGAGATCGATGTCATCACCGCGCTTTGCGGGACTCGTCCGCTGCTATTGCTCGACGATGTTATGAGCGAGCTCGACGAGAGCCGCCGGGCAGCGCTGGCTGAGTATGTAGGCACAGTGGCCCAGACGGTCATCACAACGGCCAACATCGATTACTTCCGTCCCGAGCTCCTGGAGCGCGCAACAATGATCGATATCACGGAGCTTGTATGACTGACTATGACGACACCGAGGAGTTTCGCGCGGACGAGGAGCTGGCCGCGACGCTGGCAACGCCGCCTGCCTATAAGCCTGATGACTTTGATCATCCGGTCAATCGCAAGCCTCCGCGCCACCAGCGGGGAAAGCTGCTCGCCTTCGATCTGAGCCTGGAACAACTACGCGCCCGTATCGACCCTACGGGGGAAAACATCGGTCAGATCGAACGCCTGCGTAACGCCTGGGAGGCAGTAGCCGGCCCAAGCGTTTCGGCACATACGAAGAACCTGCACCTGCGCGGCGATGAGCTCATCGTCTGGCTGGATTCTAACCTCTTTGCGCAGGAGCTACCGCTGCTGGCCAACGAGTACCGCAAAGGGCTTGAGCGCGAGCTCGACGGCAAAGTTGTACGCCGCATCAGCTTCCGGCTCGACCGCCACCGTCGACGCTAGTTGATTGACGACAAGAGATCAGTTCATCGTCCATGAGGCGATCCCTTTGTGTTCGTGTACACAATTAAAGCTTGGGGGGTGAAGTTTTGTGCCAAAATTCACCCTATTATTTCCTGCAGAAGCGATGTACACTGACAATCGTAACCTTGATTAGATAAGGAAGTGGACGATCATGAGAATTCTATCTAAGAAGATCCTGTCGGTCATGCTCTCGTTTGCGATGGTGGTGTCACTGGCATCGATTGCTGTGGCGCCAGCCAGCGCATTGGCAGAAGAAACAACGGAAACTGCTGCGCCTCAAGCAGCTACGCTTCAGGCGCCCGGCAATACTGATGCGGACACAGGCCCTGCTGCAGGCAACATACAGGCGCCAGCCAAGGCAAAGGGCGCCACAGCGCTTCCCGGCGCTCCTTCAACCGCAACTACGTCCACGCTCTCATCTACGCCGGCCGGCGTTATTGCCCCAGGTGATGTCTGCGCAATTGGAGCAACGGGCTATCCCTCACTGGACGCTGCGCTGGTAACCATTACTGATGCTACGCACACCACGATCAAGCTGCTGACCGATATTACCGAGCCGAATGGCTGCGTAATCGTTAACCGCAACATCACGTTCGACCTTAATGGCAAGAACTTGATTTTTACAAATAATAATGACAGCGCACTTGACTTAGAGAGTAGTAATATCGATTACACCAACCCCGGAACACTTCAGGCGATATGCACGGTATCAGGCTCCGGAGGCTCTGGGCTCTACATATCGGGGGGATCCTGTGAGCTCACGCACGCTGAGAAAAATGGAGATTACTTTGAGGCAGTTACCGCTGTTGATGGAGCAGTCGTTACCGTAAACGGTAATGTTGTGGCAAAGGGCGAGACCGCTTGGGGCGTGTATTCGGGAGATGGGTCCAGCGTAACGGTAAATGGCAACATTTCTGCAGAAAATGGATACGGCGTTTATACCGAAAGTGACGGCTCGAAGGTAACGGTTATCGGAAATGTTACCACGGGGGACCTATCGGGAGATAGCTATAATGCCGTTTATGCAGTAGATGACGCGAAAATTACCGTAACAGGCAATGTTACTGAAGCCGGTGGCGGTGATGCGGCTGTATATGCCGATGAGGGCTCAACGATTACCATTGTTGGCAACGTGCTTGCCTCTGGTAATGATTGTGACGCTGTTGATGCTGTGAGCGCAACCGTTACCATTTCGGGTAACATTTCTGCTTCTGGTAAAGGCAGCTGGGGCGTGTATGCAGACCCTGGCTCTACTGTCACGATAACGGGCAATGTGACTGCCACTTTCATAGGCATAGAAGCCTGTGACCCTGGCACTACCGTGGTAGTAAATGGCAATGTTAAAACAACCGAAGACGACTCTGCTGGTGTGGTTTGCTATGATAAAGCAAAAGTCACCATCAACGGTGATGTGACCGCCGAAGGCAACGGTAATGTCGGCATATTTGTATATAGCGGCCAGGTTGGCGCTGGGGTAGTCCACGTTACCGGAAACGTCAATGTCCCCGGTAGTGGCAGCATAGGCGCCCTTATCACGGGCGCTGCCGGTGAGCAGGTCACCATCGATGGCTTGATCAATACCGCCGATGAAGTCGATGGCTATGTGATAGTCGGCCAGATTCCAATGGCTAAGGCAGACGGCGTGGCAAGCACGCTGAAGTCAGGGTATATGGCCTATACTCAGGGCACAGAGGGAACAGACGGCACGGTCTGGGTCGGGAATAAAGTTCCCCCGGCTCCCACGCCCACGCCTACTCCGACCCCCAATCCGACCCCCAAACCCAAGCCAACGCCTAAGCCCAAGCCGCTCAATGTTCCCCTCAGTGGCCTGCCGGCTACCGGCGACAGCGGCCTGCCAGTCACTGGGCTTGCGATCGGGCTGGTCGCAGCGCTTGGCCTAAGTGGCCTGGCTTTGCTCGACGAACGGCGTCTCTTCTGGGTAAAAGCACGATAAGCTATTAGCCAGGATCAGCAAGCTCTTTGGTGAGAGCTAATGGTAAGGATGCCCGCTGTGGTCTGGCACTACGGCGGGCATCTTCGTATGCATCAAAAAGAAAACCCCGTGCGTTTGAAGCGGAAAAATGCTGACAAAGGGGCTTGGCACTTTGCCAATTATTTCTTACAGGATAACCACCCTGCTGAAGCCCTGAATAGCCATTCTTAGCGGTCCGAGGGGTGTGCAGCCTGAAAACTCCTCTCAGAAGCCGTAACGTTACCTCACAGAGCCCAGAAACCACTCCTCACTGTGGTATAATTAATAGTCCCTACCAGATATAGTAGGTTCACCGTATCAGACTCGCATATAAAACCCTCTGAAAGGGAGTGTTCTGTGGCAAAAAACACGTCGCATTATACCGGCAAGGATATTCAGGTCCTGGAGGGACTTGAGGCGGTGCGCAAGCGCCCCGGTATGTATATCGGCAGCACGGGCCCGATCGGGCTGCACCACTTGGTCTATGAAGTCGTCGATAACTCGGTCGACGAGGCGCTGGGCGGCTTTTGTACGGCCATCGAAGTCGTGATCGCGCCCGATGGCAGCGTGGCGGTCACCGACAACGGGCGCGGCATCCCGGTCGACAAGCATCCCAAGATGAAGAAGCCGACCCTGGAAGTCGTCATGACGATACTTCACGCCGGCGGCAAGTTCGGCGGCGAGGGCTACAAGGTCTCCGGTGGCCTGCACGGCGTGGGCGTCAGCGTGGTCAACGCGCTGTCGACACGCGTCGAGGTCGAGACCAAGCGCGACGGGAGCATCTGGAAGCAGAGCTACGAGCGCGGCAAGCCTACCGGCCCGGTTACGGCTATCGGCAAGAGCAAGGCTACCGGCACGAAGGTCACGTTCTGGCCTGATCCCGAGATTTTCGAGACGACTCACTTTGACTACGACACGTTGCTCACTCACTTGCGCGAGACGGCGTTTCTTAACAAGAACCTTAAGATCACCTTGCGCGACGAGCGTGAGCTTGAGCCGCGCACGGCCGAGTTCAAGTATGCCGACGGCATCAAGGACTTCGTCAAGTACCTCAATCGCAACCGTGAGACGGTCAACAGCAAGATCATCTACCTTAATGGCGAGGACAAGGGCGCCTCGGTCGAGGTCGCGCTGCAGTGGAACCAGAGTTACAGTGACTCGACGCTCGCCTTTGCCAATAACATCAACACCACGGAGGGCGGCACGCACCTCGAGGGCTTCAAGAACGCCCTGACTCGCACGATCAACGACTATGCGCGGCGCCAGAACATCCTTAAAGAGAAGGACGAGAACTTGAGTGGCGACGACATCCGCGAGGGACTTTGCGCCATACTCTCCGTCAAACTGACCGATCCGCAGTTTGAGGGCCAGACCAAGACCAAGCTGGGCAACACGTTTATGCGTGGGCTTGTGCAAAACATCATCACGCAAGGCTTGGCGGAGTTCCTGGAGGAGAACCCGCGCCCCGCGCGCGCGATCGTGAACAAGGCTGCCCAGGCGAGCAAGGCCCGGGCCGCCGCGCGCAAAGCCCGCGAGGCCACGCGCCGCAAGGGGCTGCTTGAGAGCTCGGCGCTGCCGGGCAAGCTCGCGGACTGCTCGATCGCCGACGCCGCGCTCTCCGAGATCTACCTGGTCGAGGGCGACTCGGCCGGTGGCTCGGCCAAGCAGGCGCGCGACCGCAGCTTCCAGGCGATCCTGCCCCTGCGTGGCAAGATTCTCAACGTGGAACGCGCCGGCCTGACCCGCGCGCTCTCCTCCGAAGAGATCCAGGCCATGATCACAGCCATGGGTACCGGCGTAGGCGAGGACTACGACATCACGAAGGCTCGTTATCACAAGTGCATCATCATGACCGATGCCGACGTCGACGGCGCCCATATCCGCATCCTGATTCTGACCTTCTTCTACCGCTTCATGCGCGAGGCGATCGAGCAGGGTTACGTTTACATCGCGCAGCCGCCGCTCTATAAACTGGCGGTGGGCCGTAAGTCTGACTACGCCTACTCTGACGCCGAGCTGCAGGCGCTGATGGCGGACCTGCCGGAGAACGCCAAGTACAACATCCAGCGCTACAAGGGCCTCGGCGAGATGAACCCCGAGCAGCTGTGGGAGACAACGATGGATCCGGCGACGCGCACCTTGCTGCAGGTGACGATCCCCGACGCGATGGCCGCCGAGGACGCGGTGAGCGAACTGATGGGCGGCGACGTCGAGCCGCGCAAGGACTTTATCCAGACGCACGCCAAAGACGTGCGCTTCCTTGATATTTAACGAGCGGGACTGAAGAAGGGTAGCTAACAGAGATGGCTGACAACGAAAAAGATCTGACGCTCGAAGAAGTCACGGGCAATATCGAGCCGGTTGAGATCCATCATGAAATGCGCCAGTCCTTCCTGGAGTATGCGCTGTCCACGATCGTGGCGCGCGCGCTGCCGGATGTGCGCGACGGGCTCAAGCCGGTGCACCGTCGCATTCTCTTCGCGATGAATGAGAGCGGCCTGACCGCCACCAAGCCTTTCAAGAAGTCGGCGTGGACGGTCGGCGAAGTTATCGGCAAGTACCACCCGCACGGCGACGTGGCGGTTTACGACACGATGGTGCGCATGGCGCAGGATTTCGCGATGCGCGTGCCGCTGATCGACGGGCACGGCAACTTTGGCTCGGTCGACGGCGACAGCCCGGCCGCGATGCGTTACACCGAGAGCCGTTTGCAGCGGGTCGCCAGCGAGCTGCTCCGTGACCTCGACAAAGAGACGGTCGACTTTGGCCCCAACTACGACGAGTCGCTCAAGGAGCCCTTGGTCCTGCCCTCGCGCTACCCAAACCTGCTGGTCAACGGCTCGGCGGGCATCGCGGTGGGTATGGCTACCAACATCCCGCCACACAACTTGAGCGAGGTCATCGACGCGGTCGATATGCTGATCGACAACCCGGAGGCCACGACCGCCGACCTGATGACGGTTCTGCCCGGGCCGGACTTCCCGACCGGCGGGCTCATCATGGGGCGCGCGGGCATCAAAGACGCCTACGAGACGGGCCGCGGCTCGATCACCATGCGCGGCAAGGCCCACATCGAGCAGACCACGACCGGGCGCCAGCGCATCATCATCACCGAGATTCCTTACCAGGTCAACAAGGCCAAGATGGTCAAGCATATCGCCGACCTCGTGCGCGACAAAAAGCTTACTGAAATCTCTGACATGCGTGATGAGAGCGACCGCAAGGGCATGCGCGTGGTCATCGAGCTCAAGCAGGCCGCGATCCCGCAGGTCGTGCTCAATAAGCTCTACAAGCACACGCAGCTGCAGCAGAACTTCGGCGTAATCATGCTCGCGCTGGTCGACGGCGTGCCGCACGTGCTGACGCTCAAGGAAATGCTACAGCATTACCTGGCGCACCAGGAAGAAGTCATCGTGCGCCGCACGCGCTACGATCTGCGCAAGGCCCAGGAGCGCGCCCACCTGCTGGAGGGTTACGTGTTGGCGCTTGACCACATCGACGAGATCATCAAGCTGATCCGCGCAAGCGCCGACGACAAGGTCGCCAAGGCCGCGCTGATCGAGCGCTTTGGGTTCTCTGAGATCCAGGCCGACGCCATTCTCGAAATGCGCCTGCGCCGCCTGACCGCGCTCGAGCGCGAGAAGATCGAAGAAGAGCTGGCAGACCTGCGCGACAAGATCGCGTACTACGAGAAGGTACTGGGCGATGAGACGCTCGTGCTGCAGATCATCAAGGACGAGATGGGCGAGATCCGCGCCAAGTATGGAGATGCGCGCCGCAGCGAGATCTCGGATGCGGCCCGTGACCTCGACGTCGAAGACCTGATCGCCGAGGAGGACATGGTCGTGACCATCACGAAGGCGGGCTATGTCAAGCGCCTGCCCGTGGCGACCTATCGCCAGCAGAAGCGCGGCGGCAAGGGCGTGGCTGGCGTCAACCTCAAAGACAACGACTTTGTCGAGCAGCTCTTCATCGCGAGCACGCACGACTATGTGCTGTTCTTCTCGACCAAGGGCAAGGTCTATCGCCTGAAGGTCCATGAGTTGCCCGTGGGGAGCAGGCACGCGCGCGGCACGGCCGTGGTCAACCTGCTGCCGTTTGAGGCCGACGAGAAGATCGCGGCCGTCATCAACACGAAGACGTTTCCGGCCGACGAGTTCCTGCTGTTCGCAACACGCGCCGGCATGGTGAAAAAGACCGCCATGGACGCCTACAAGAACGGGCGCCGCGACGGCATCATTGCAATCAAGATGCGCGATGATGACGCGCTGATTTCAGTGCGGCGCGTGCGTACTGGCGAGAAGGTCATCATGGTGAGCACCGTGGGCAAGGCCATCGTCTGGGACGAGAGCGAGGCGCGCAAGATGGGGCGCGACACCCAGGGCGTCAAGGGCATGAACATCAAGGACGGCGAGGCGGTCCTGGGCATGGAAATCGCCCCGAAGGGTTCCGACCTCTTTGTGGTGACCGAGCGCGGCTACGGTAAGCGCACGGCTATCGACGAGTATCCGACGCATCACCGCGGCGGCCAGGGTGTTAAGACCATCGTGGTCACGTCCAAGAAGGGCCTGCTTGCGGGCATGAAGATCGTCGGCCCGGGTCACGAGCTCATGCTTGTCAGCGAGGAAGGCGTGGTCATCCGCGTCAAGAGCGACGACATCAGTAAGCTGGGCCGCTCGACCCAGGGCGTCAAGGTCATGAACGTCGGCGAGAACGACCGCGTGAGTGCCATCGCTCGGGTGAGCAGCGGCAAGAAGAAAGCTAAAGTCGCCGCCAAGCCCGCCGTTCCTGAGGGGCAGGAGACCCTGGCCGTTGAAGGCCTGGAGCCCGAAGAGCCCGAGATCGACGAAGCCGATGAGCTCCTGGACGAGGAGTTCGACGAAGAGTAGAGCGGAAAGGGAAAGGTGCTAATGGAGCAGACGATCAACCATGCAGAGGCCATGCGAGTTCTGCGTGATTCTTTAAAGCGATGCAAGACTGACCCTTCGACTGATTGCAAAATGAAGCTAGCAATCGACTTTATTCTAACGGGGAAGAATTGCTTGACGTATCGCTATATTCTTATGACGGCGCTAACAGCAAAGGCGACGAATGATGGTATTGATATACTGTCTCTGCAGGCGAGTGACAATTCTGCGGGCGCTTATGATGCGCGTTCCCTTTGCAGCCATGTAGTCTTTCCCTTCCAGCGTGATTTCCTTAATAATGTTCTGGACGGGAGCAACGAGGACCCTCTCGTAAATAACCCAGGGAGGAATTCAAGGATTCAAAAGAGCAATAAAGCGGCACCCGGAGATCCGAGCAAAGCGCTTAACTTGCTTTGTGATTATTTACCGACCATCATTGCTGCAAGTGACACCCAATCATGTCTCGATTACCTTATCTCTCAGTGTTTATCACAGGCTGAGCTAATGGAGACGCAGGCAGCTTCATTTTCAAGCACAATCACTTCGGCTGATATTTTTTACATCCGAAAATTTATGAGTGATTTGCTTGATCAAAATTTTGGTGGAGCTGCGCTGCTCCTTGTAGTTACTTCAGTATTAGATGTTTTATTTTTCCAAAGTCTTGGCTATCAAATTGTCCCTCATCCAGTGAATCAGGCGGGATCTTCCGGAAAGCAAATGGGCGATATTGATGTCTATAAACAGGATAGTAAACCATTTTTGGCTCTTGAACTTAAAGATAAGCCTTTTACTGCAGCGGAGGTTGCCAAAGCAGCAAAGACGGCATTTGACCATAATGCTCCATCGATGTTGTTTATTGCTGGCCGGGCAAGCACTATTTCGGACGAATTGTATCGATATTTTTATGAAACAAAAAAGGAATACGAACGCAAAGGGATGCCCATTGGTATTATGACAATTGACGCGCTGTTAGATTACTTCTTTACGACGCATTATGAAATCAATGCTTCTCATGTTTTTCAATTGATGGATAAAACAATGGAGGACATTCACGCAACGCCTGAAGTAATGAGCTGGGTATATCGCAAGGTTGAAGAGCTATAGACTGGTTTTGGCTATGGTGTCCGCGATTGCGCACGCGAACGAACTTGCAACCGCATTTCCGATCTGCTTGTATTGTTGTGTTTTCTTGCCACAAAACTTATATGCAGGCGGGAAAGTTTGTAGCGCCGCGGCTTCTTTGATGGTGAGTCTACGAATAGTTTTAGGAATACATGCTTTTTGGGGGGATGTTTTGCCTGCTAATAATGCACGGTGGTATCCAACAAACCAGTTCTCAGTATTATTTTCGAGTGCAGCTTGATCAATGATCGGGGTTTTGTTACCACCCATTGATGCAGGAAGAGTTTGAGCGACACCGTCAAGATTGATTGGGCGCCCAGCTCCGTTAACAAGCATTCCCGCATAAGGGCTTTTTCGAAGAACTGGCTTTAAGGCAAGTGAGACGTGTGCGGTGCAGGTTTGTGGATTATCGTCAGTTCCGAACCCCCCAGTTTCCGTTAGCACTTTACGTAAGGATTTAGGACGAGTTCTTGACGTGGCCATCAGGGCAAAAAATTCTTCTTGGGAGTTGAAATCCCTTGAACCGAAGAAAACTACACGTTCTCGATTTTGTGGAACCCCATAGTCGCTTGCAGAATAGATGGCAAAGTCACAGTAATAACCGAGCTGGCGGGCCCTCGTGATTATTTTCTGTCGTACCGTCTGCCATTTCGAAAGCGTTCCAAGCGCACGCACGTTCTCAATAATGAAAACTTTTGGTTGTACGCGGTTGATTACTTCCATGAATGACCAAATAAGCTTGTTGCGGGGGTCTTCAGAGTTCATTTTCCCTGCTACTGAAAATCCCTGGCATGGCGGACCACCAAAAACCGCATCAACATCTCTATAGGATGAAAGTTCGTTAAGGTATGAATTTAGATCTCCTTGATGCATCGCATGACTGTCAGGGCGGTTAGCCATCCAAGTGTCTGCCGCATCTGCATCAAGTTCATTTGCGAATAAGATATCAAATCCTGCTTGCTCAAAACCTATATCCAGTCCGCCAGCACCAGAGAAAAGAGACAATGCAGTATATGCTCGCTTCTTCATACTCGTGGAGTACTCCTTTCCGCCTCAATATCTATTTTATCTTAGATGCCGCTGAAACTAATTCCCCTATATTATAGCGTACAAATGTTTGTATTTCTACAGTTTGAAAACGCACAGCTTGAAAATGTGCATTCCTGAGGCTCGTTTGGTGTGATCTGTGATTCAATATGGTGCGTTCTTGTAATTTGTAGGTGGTTCAAATCGTGGCGGCGAAGGCGCGGCCAAAGGCATCGGCGGAGGCCAGGTCCTCGAGAGTCGGGACAAACTTCACGCGCAGCCGCTGCTCGAAAACCGTGGCTTTCAGCGAGGCCAGGTGCTCAGCGACACGCGGGACTCCCTCGCCGCTCCAGCCGTAGCTGCCAAATACGGCAACCGGGCGTTTAGTGAAGTTGATGCTATCGATACCAGCCAGAAGCTCCCATACCACGGGCAGCGCGTCACGGTTGATGGTCGGCGTGCCCAGGGCAAAGGCGTCGCTGGCGTTCATCAAAGCGCGCATCTCGGCCAGGTCATGGTCGACCAGGTCATAAAGTCCCACCTCGGCCTCAGGCAGCGCGGCGCGGATGCCGACGGCGACCCGCTCGGCCAGCGCGGTGGTGTTGCCATAAGCACTGCAGTAAAACACGGGGATACACAGGCGGTCACGCACGGCCTCCGCTGACCACGCGCCATAGCGCTCGATCTGACGATCCAGCTCACAACCGCGTGTCAGGATAGGACCGTGGCTGACGCAGGCATAATCGAGATCTAACGCGCGCAGTTTCCCCAGCCCGTCGCGTACCGACGGCAGAAACGGACGCATGATGCTGTCGAAGTAGTGCTTTGCAGCGCTCTCATAGGCGGCAGGATAGGTAATCTTTGTATCGAAGATCCCAGGCTCGCAGTAGTGGGCGCCCAAAAAGTCGCAGGTGAAGACCGCCCGCTCCTCGGGGCAGTAGGTAAACATCGTGTCGGGCCAGTGCAGCAAAGGAGCGCTGATGAACTGCAGAGTCCGCCCGCCCAGGTCAAGCGTATCGCCATCGCTCACGATCAGGCAGTCGAGGTCGTCGCGGTTGACAATGCTCTTCAGGAACAACGCGCCGGGGCGGCTGATGACGACCGTGAGGTCCGGGTAGCGTTCCAACAGCGCTGCAACGGCGCCCGTGTGGTCAGGCTCGGTATGATCCAGCACCAGATAGTCGGGCGTGCGCCCGTCCAGCGCAGCATCCAGATGCTCGAAATACGCATCGACGAAGTCGGCATGCGCCGCCTCGATCAGCGCGACTTTCTCGCAACCTTGCATCACATACGAGTTGTAGCTGGTGCCATACTCCGTGTGCATCATGACGTCAAAGACCCGCATATTCGGATTGAGCACGCTGGTCACTAAAATGGACGGGGTAACAGAAACCATGATCTCACTCTCCTGATAAATCGTTTTCATCTCCATTGTAGTAGAGTTGAAAGCACGTAAGAAAGGAACCTCTGCCTATGCCTCTTCACCTGCTGAAAGCAGCCGATCTCATCACCCGGCCGATCACGGTCATCGTCGGGCATTACGGCGTGGGAAAGACCAATCTGTCGCTTAACCTGGCGATCGACTTGGCAGCTACTTCCCAGCAGGTCATGCTGGTCGATCTTGATGTGGTCAACCCCTACTTCCGCAGTTCTGATCACAAGGAGAGTCTGGCGACCGATCAGGTCGAACTGATCGCGCCAACTTTTGCAGGGACCACACTTGACACGCCGGCGCTGCCCCCGGAGATCGCAGCAGCGTTTCAGCATGTCGGGCCGGTCATCTTCGATGTAGGCGGCGATGACGTGGGAGCTACGGCGCTGGGTGTCTATCACGACCAGCTTCAGCGATTTGCCGAGGCCGGTGAACTCGCGTTTTACTATGTGGTGAACCGCAACCGCAATCTCACCGAAACCGCGCATGACGCGGTCAGCGTTGCTCGTGAGATCGAGGCAACGACCCGCCTGGCTCTCACCGGAGTCATTAACAATAGCCACCTGGTCGACGAGACCGATCTTTCGACTATCGCGCACGGGTATCGATTCGCCCGTGAAGCCGCGGCAGAGATGGAGCTGCCGCTGGTGGCGACAACGCTGCCGATTACGCTGACGCCAGCAGCTCAGGCTGCTCCGGAATTCATTGAGGCGAGCGAGGACGCAGCTTTCTATCCGGTTACCCGTCTCGTCCTGCCTCCCTGGGAACAAAACGTGCTAGACGCCCGCTGAGTTCGTTGTTGCAAAACTCGCGGGCTAGAGCCCGCCACGTTTTGCAACGCCTGCTCAGCGAACGTCGATCGCGTTTTGTTAACAGCGCGTCTAAACGCCACAGTACGTCTGCCGGGCAGTCATATCTGGTACGTTTGGGTGTCGTTTCGCTACTATTCTTGTAGTACACTTGATACACTATCTTTTTACTTGAAAGGAGCGTGAAAGATCATGTACAGAAAATTTGGAGCGGTAGCACTAGCCCTCGTGCTGGTTCTGTCGCTTGCGCTGGCTGGTTGTTCTTTGAAGAAAAATGACAACACCAGCAACACAACAAGCAGCAGTGGTGGCACGATTAAGATCGGCGCTAACTATGAGCTCAGCGGCGCTGTTGCGACCTATGGCAGTGACTCGCTCAAAGGCTTTAAGATGGCCATCGATGAGATCAATAAGAGCGGTGGCGTCTTGGGCAAGCAGATCGAAGTTATCCAGAAGGACAACAAGTCCGATGCCGCTACGGCCACCTCGGCGCAGCAGGCCCTTATGTCCCAGGGCATCGTGCTCTCCGTTGGGCCCGCGACTTCCGGTAACTTCCGCGCGGTCATCCCGGTTGCTGAGAGCAGCAAGATCCCGGTGATCTCTTCATCGGCGACGGCAGACAATGACATTACGGTCGACGCAAAAACAAACCAGGTGCGCCAGTTCGTATTCCGCACCTGCTTCACGGATTCATTCCAGGGAGCTGTCATGGCTAACTATGCCAGCCAGAAGCTCAACGGCAAGACCGCGGTCATCTATGCGGACAATTCGAGCGACTACGCCAAGGGCCTGGCCGCTAACTTCAAAAAGCAATTTACAGCCAATGGTGGCACGATCGTTTCTGAGGATGCCTATGTGGCAGGCGACAAGGACTTCAGCGCGGCATTGACCGCTATGAAGGCCAAGCAATTTGACGTCATGTTTGTTCCGGGTTACTACCAGGAGGCCGGCCTGATCATCAAGCAGGCACGCGAGTTGGGCATCAAGCAGCCGATCCTCGGCGCTGATGGTTTCGACTCACCGGATCTGACGAGCATTGCGGGTGCGTCCAATGTCAACGACGTGTATTTCTCAAACCACTACTCATCGCTTGACCAGGCTCCTGCCGTGCAGGATTTCATCAAAGCTTACAAGGCCCTCAACAACAATGAGGAGCCCAACGCATTCGTCGCCATGGGTTACGACCTGGGCAAGTATGTGGCTGACGCCATCACGCGCGCAAATTCGACTGATCCAGTCAAGATTGCTGACGCGCTGGCTTCAACCAAGAGCTTTACTGGCGCGACGGGAACGTTCAGCGTGGGCGCGGATCACAACGTGATCAAGTCTGCGGTCGTCATCAAGATGACTGATGGCAAACAAGCCTCTGCCGAGCAGATGAAGATGTAGGTTTATTTGGTAACGTGCGGGTATGGAGAAGTTTGCACAGCAAATCGTTAATGGACTTTCCCAGGGGAGCATTTATGCCCTGATCGCTTTAGGCTACACGATGGTCTATGGCATCGTAAAGTTGATTAACTTCGCGCATGGCGACATCTATATGATAGGCGCCTACGTGGGTTTTGCGGTCACGACGTTCACACGCTTCGGGCATTCCCGGTTTGGGTTTATCGCGGCGCTGGTCATCGCTATGGTGGCCTGCGCCGTGCTTGGAGTCTGTATCGAGCGCATTGCCTACAAGCCTCTGCGAAACTCATCGCGCATTGCCGTGTTGATCACGGCGATCGGGGTTTCGCTCTTCCTTGACTATACCCTCATGTATTTTGTGGGAGCAGGTACCCGCTCCTATCCGCCGGGCGTCCTGTCTGACAGGTCATTTACGGTCGGAGGTGTCGTCATCAAATACCAGCAGGTCATTGTGGTGTTGGTCTCGATCGCTCTCATGATCCTGCTGCAGTTCATCGTCAAAAAGACCAAGCAGGGCAAGGCCATGCGCGCGGTCTCCTTTGATAAGGAAGCTGCTCAGCTGATGGGCATCAATGTCGACCGGACGATCTCGTTCACCTTCCTGTTGGGCTCTGCGCTGGCGGGCGCCGCGGGCGTGATGGTCGGCATCTACTTCAACTCGATTGATCCTCTGATGGGCATGATGCCGGGGCTCAAGGCCTTTGTGGCCGCGGTGTTCGGCGGCATCGGATCCATCCCGGGAGCAATGGTCGGCGGCTTGTCCATCGGCGTGATCGAGACGCTGGTCGCTGGCTATGGCGGCTCGCTCTATCGTGACGCGGCCGTGTTCGCGATCCTGATCCTCGTCTTGATCATCAAGCCAACGGGACTGATGGGCAAGAGCACCGGGAGCAAGGTGTAGAGCCATGGGGAGTAAGAAAAAGGGCCTGGCGCGTGGCGTCGGTGTGCTCACCTGGAAGAACCTGGTCATCTTCTTGGTGACGCTGGCGGCCTTTGCTATCGTGCAGGCGCTGCGCTACCTTGGCTGGATCAACGACGTCTATGAGAGCACACTCGCGCTCATCTGTGTCAACATCATCCTGGCAGTCAGCCTCAACCTGATCACGGGCTTTACGGGGCAGTTCTCGCTCGGGCACGCGGGGTTCATGGCACTGGGCGCCTATACCTGCGCGATCGTTGTGGGATATTATCCGACGGTCCCCGGTTTTCTGATCGGGATGTTGGCCGGTGGCGTGCTGGCGATGATCTTCGGAATACTTATTGGTTTTCCGACTCTGCGCCTGAAGGGCGACTACCTGGCGATAGCAACACTCGGTATGGCCGAGATTATCCGGGTGGTCATCCAGAATATGAATATCACCGGCGGGGCTTCCGGTCTGTTCAGCAATAAATCCATGGCGACCTGGCCCTGGCTGTTTCTGTTTACGGCCATCACGATACTGGTGATCAACAACTTCGTCAAGTCATCGCGCGGGCGCGCCTGTATCGCGATCCGCGAGGATGAGATCGCGGCCGAATCGATGGGTATCAACTCGACCAAGTACAAGGTCATGGCCTTTGCGATCGGCGCGTTCTTTGCGGGGATCGGCGGCGGGCTGTATGCTTCGTACTTCTTTGTCATCAAGCCGACCACTTTCAGCTTTTTGATGTCAATCAACATCCTTGTGATCGTCGTCTTTGGTGGCCTGGGAAGCATCAGTGGCTCTGTGATCTCGGCAACTTTGCTCACCCTGCTCACGAACTTCTTCACGATATCGCCACCGGTCAATGTTTTTGGCCTGTTCACGATCGATTTTTCTCGCGTGAACATGATCATCTACGCGTTGCTGCTGATCATCATCATGCTCTTCCGCCCAAAGGGGCTCATGGGCACGACAGAGATCGGCGACCTCTTTAAGCGACAACGCTGGCGGCGCAAAAGCCAGGAGCGAGTGGAATAACATGAGCGATCCGACTGATAAGAACCGGGGTTCTCAGCCCTTGCTCTCGCTGGAAAACGTCACGATCGTCTTTGGCGGTCTGACGGCGGTCTTTCGGGTCAACATGCATGTTGAAGAAGGAGAGCTAGTGGGGCTGATCGGCCCCAACGGCGCGGGCAAGACAACGATCTTTAACCTGATCACAGGAGTCTACAAGCTTTCCGAGGGCACGATCGAGCTGAAGGATCGCAACAAGGATCGCACGATCAACCTGGTCGGGCGCAAACCTTATGCGGTCACGGCGCTCGGCGTGGCGCGCACCTTCCAGAACATCCGGCTGTTCAAAGAGATGACGGTGCTGGATAACGTGCGCATTGCGCTCAATCGCGACGTGCGCACCAACCTGCTGACCGCGTTGACCCATCTGGGGCGCTATCACAGTGAGGAGCGCCGCCTCGTGGAAGAGGCAGAGAAGCTTCTGGATGTCTTCGACCTGCGGGGCAAAGAGAACGAGCTGGCCCGCAACCTGCCTTATGGAGAACAGCGACGCCTGGAGATCGCGCGCGCGATGGCCACGCGACCCAAGCTGCTGTTGCTGGATGAGCCAGCGGCGGGCATGAACCCAATCGAGACGGCCGCCCTGGCAGAGACCGTCAAGCGCATCCGGCGCGACTTCGACCTTTCGGTGCTTCTGATCGAGCATGACATGTCGTTTGTGATGAATATCTGCGAGCGCATATACGTGCTCGACCATGGGGCGCTGATCGCAGAGGGTACGCCCGCAGAGATCCAGAGCGACCCTCGGGTCATCGAGGCCTACCTGGGAGACGACGATGATATTTGAGTTGAAGGACCTGGAGGTCAACTACGGCGTCATCCGCGCGCTCAAAGGCATCAGCCTGGAAGTCGAGACCGGCGAGATCGTTACGCTCATCGGGGCGAACGGCGCTGGCAAGTCGACCACGCTGCGCACGATCTCAGGCCTGATCAAACCTAAGTCGGGACAGGTCATCTTCGATGGCGCCGACATCACCCATCTTTCCGCGTCCAAGCGTGTTTCCGCGGGTATCTCGCAAGCGCCGGAGGGGCGGCGCATCTTCGCCGAGATGACCACGACGGAGAACCTCGAGATGGGGGCTTTCCTGCGCAGCGACAAAGCAGAGATCCGCAAGGACATGGCCGATGTCTTCGAGCGCTTCCCGATCCTGGGGCAGCGCAGCAAACAGCAGGCCGGGACGCTCTCGGGCGGCGAGCAGCAGATGCTTGCGATCGGGCGCGCACTGATGGCCAAGCCGCGCCTGATGCTGCTTGACGAACCCTCGCTGGGCCTGGCGCCCATCGTGGTCAAGGAGATATTTGCGATCATCCGCGAGATCAACCAGGCTGGTACAACGATCTTTCTGGTGGAGCAGAACGCGCGCATGGCGCTCAAAATCGCTGACCGCGGCTATGTGCTGGAGACCGGCGAGATCACCCTGTCTGGCACCGGCGAAGAACTCGCGGCGAGCGACGAAGTCCAGCGCTCCTACCTGGGCCGCACGTAAAATTGCGCTTAGCACATTATCTAAATTATTTTTCAAAATCCCCTTGTGTGCTGCAGCTAGTATAGTTCATAATATTCTCATTCAGAGGAAGCGCCCACCAGAACCCAGCCACCACCTAGTCTGAATCTCAAATTCAGAAGAAAGAGCGAGGCCGCTATGGGGGAGTTCAACCACCAATTACTACCACCAGAAGGTGGAGTTTGCTTAAAGGGCAATAATTTCGCCCAACCCCCTCCTCCTGAGATCGATCTTACTATTGTTAGACCATTACTTTTGCCGGCACGCTTTGTTGTGTGCCGGTTTTTTTGTGAGTAAAGCCTAGTGGTCATAATGGGAGGAAATGCCATGAAAAGATTCTCAAAAGTAATCTCTATCACTCTTGTTATTGCGTTACTAGTGGCGATTCTCCCGTCGCCTGTTGCGGTTGCTTTTCCTGATACAGCAGAGACGCAATACAGCGGACCGGCGATCAATGATCAAGGTGGACAGATGCAGTCAGTAGCTTCCACCCTAACGACGCAACAAGCAACTATAGATAGTCAACAAACCGGGGAAGAGTCCTATCAGACGTCTGAAATCGTAGGCGAAGAGACTGACATGCGCACCGAGACCGGAACGTGCTTTCGCAATGCCGACGGAACATCGGTGGCGGTAGATTATGGCTATCCTGTCCACTACAAACGCTTTACTAATGGCCCTTGGGAGCCGATGGATTATTCCTTGGTAGATAATGTACTGCGGTGAAAATGCGTTAGTGGGTTCTGTTGTCGTATATGCATACAATAAAGGCAATCGACAACGAGAGGAAAAACAGACATGCCCAGTAACAACAGTAAGTATTCCCCGGAGTTTCG
>Ga0123354_10000527_pt1 | contig 38977 bp, 16 predicted proteins | sample TergutLab28metaG_2_FD_97872 | JGI IMG/M metagenome (GOLD analysis project Ga0123354, IMG submission 97872) | Labiotermes labralis P4 segment gut microbial communities from Petit-Saut dam, French Guiana - Lab288 P4 | ecosystem: Host-associated > Arthropoda: Insects > Digestive system > Gut ... | reverse complement strand
TGTGTGTGTGTGTGATTGTGTGCGTGCGTGCTCGTATGGGTTGCTTTCCTGTGCCCCCAATTTCGACTGAAGCTGATTTTCCTTCGTTACGCTATTGGTGACCACACCCCAGCTCTCTTCTTCATAATTTTCTGCAGCTTATAGTGATAGTACGATTGATGCGCCAGTTCGTAAAACGGAAGGAATAGTAGGTCCATGAGGGCTTTTTAGGCGAGTTTAAGGGGTCCGCGAGCACATTTTCGTTTGTAATAAAATTCGTAAATATAATTCTGCCGACGTGTAGCTTCATATTTTGTTTTTCTCCCCATCCTTACGTATAATCGGCGCTTGTTTCACGTTCGGTGTAAATCGCCAGTAATGAAAACTCGTTTTTCAGAGGTGTGCATAAATGTTGAAGGTGTCCTTCTAGGGGTTCCTAGAAAATTCAGATTTAGTCACACAGATTCCACAGATATTAACATAGTTTTAATAAAATTTGGTTATTTGGTAAGCTCCTGACACATATAAAACGAAACAACAAAAATGTTACTAAAATTCACATCCTCTAGAGCTAGATACCTTTGCAATAGGACCAAAAGATTAAGTTCTGTTCAGAAACTTTGTAGTAAATGGTTTTTAATTCCTGTCCCAATTCCAAAGCTGGATGATCATTTCTTGATGATGGGTGAACTTATGTAACCAGGATCTTAATCGTTTTTACTCTTTGCCATATAGCAGGGAGATACATATTGTTCCCGATTTATCTTTAAGGTACAGAGTAAAATTATCCTCAAGCTTAATAAAGTATGGTACTATGAAGTATAAAGACATACTATGGCAGAGTGCAGGCATAGCTTTACACATTCTTATCCTCATCAGTGGATGTATACCCCAGATACCTCACTCCCAGGAAGGAGATCCCAGATACCTGTTGAGTGGAGGGTAGTGTGAACCCCAGTTCCGACCTGGAGAAGATGAAACTCAATTCCCTGTGCTGCAAATCAAACCTCCATTCCTCTCTTCTGGCCTCATCATTCTGCCAGTTGAGCTCTTTCCTTATTACAAAACTGAATGTCAACCATTTAGCTGAAGGTAAACTTATACTTTTAATGTGTTTTTTGTACCTTCAGGTATAATGTTTCTGATAGTGCACTTTGCACTGGGTAGGCATGATTCATCCAGTCACCTGCATATGGCATAAATTTGTGGTATGTATGTGTTGTAAACTTTGTCCATCACTTAATGCCAAAGGAAGAAGTCCAAAAGTGGGGCCATGGAATTAGGCCCATCATGTTCTACCCAGTGTACTGGAATGGTTTTTAGAAATTACTGTACAGCTGAATTTCAGTGTGGCGAGGCACGGATTTGTTGGCAGATAATTAAAGGCACAGTTCCAGCACTTGTGCTACACCCAATCTCAGTATGTCCAGAGAGACTTGTTCATATATGGCTTCCTTATGAAAAAGTCGTTAGAATTGCCTGAGTTCAATTCAGCTGAAATGGCTTCAGAGGTTTTTTTTTTTTTTAATTCTCCATTATCAGATTTCAGTGTTTCTTGAGTTGTTACATGTGTACAGAGAGGTGGAAAGTGATTTTGATTGGTGTTATGCAGGAATGTAGAGTCTTCTAAACAAGGAATATTTACAAAAATTGACTGTACCCTTGACCATTGCTTGATTATGTTCATGTATGTATGTAGACAAGGAAATAGTATGAAGTGCCAGACATTGTCAGTTGTGTTTCAAGAGTTCAAGTCAATTAAAGTAATGACAATAATTTGACACAAGTGATATTATTTGCTGTAATGTTATATGTGTGTATGGTTGTGTGATATTTGCAGGCAGTGGTATTGGAAGGAAAATACTGGAAGCGTAAACTGGCAGCAGTTACTGCAGAGTACAAGAAATGGCGAATGTTTTATCGCAACAAGAACATGGGCTGGTCACCCAGAGATGGCAGTGACATGGTGTGTATTTCATGGCTGTTATATGACAATTCTAGATATTAATGAGCAGGAGAAAAAAAGTGCAGACAGTGGGATCCCTTGTAGTTCAGGGAACCTCGTCTGAGGCCACCTCAGAGTACTGAAATCTAAAATAACAAAAACGTAACAATTTTATAATTTTTTTAATTTAATGATAGCATATAGCAGTGGTTCCCAAAGTATGCTCTGTGGAGGGTTCCATGGATACATTTTTGTAATGAGTACTTTAAAGTTTACTTATTTTTTAATGAAAGGAATAATATTTTGTTAAAAATAATCATGGAACATCTTTAATTGGTGATATATTTATTTCATATGACCATTAAAATGTCTAAAAAAACTTCCTGTACCCACAAGTGAGCGAGTATCTATCTAAAATCAGTTCTGAGGTATAAATTATTAATTTTGGATACATACTATCCATACACTCTATATGTACATGAGCAAGGATGCGAGGATCCATAGTCACGTTTTGAGGCCAGAAGGGGTCTGCGAGTAAAAAAGTTTGTGAAACACTGGCATGTAACAAAACTTTGAAAAGTAGTATTTATGAAACAGAATACAATACAGTAGTGGATACAGTGTATGTGTATGTGCATAATATGTTGAAAATACTGTATATATTTTTATAATTTCCTCTTTTGTATGCAATAATGAAAGTATAGTGTGTGTACATTGGAGCCTAATAAGTTACATTGTTCGGAAGAGCCTGCTGTCAGCTTCTCCAGCACTTAAAAGAGAACCCAGTTAGTATGAGCTATTATATTGGTAAGTCACACTGCAGATAATTTACCCATTATCAGCCATGGAGTGAACAAATTTGTAACAGTGATACACCAATATTATTCTATCGAACACAACTATGATTTAGTCACATATTTGAACAATATGTCTTGTGTCTGATGGAAGTATAGTGGTCTTTTGTTGTCATTGTATACACAGCACCATGAAATCACCACCAGGAAAAAGTTTTGAATTCTTCCAACAGCAAAACAGTCATAACACTAAAACATTTTAACTAATGGTATAAATGAGTCTCTAGATGTGTTTGAGTAGAGCTGCTTAACTATCTTTTACTTTATCTGACTTAATATCCCAGACTCATATCACACTGTAGGTTTTTTTTAAGGAAGAGAACTAGATGCCATATAGTAGTCGCATATGAACATGTACTGAAAATTAATATGTTAAGAATGTACCATCTTCTCTTACATTCTGCAAGTAGTTGCAGTGTTTGTGGATTGACACATTGAGAGTGCCATTTAAGAGGTCCTGATATCCCATACCTTTTCTGAAATTGCATTTTCTTCCCCATTATTGTCCATGGTGTTTGGTGCATCTTTAATTCAGTCCAACCAATAGGTTCATGATTTTTACAGCAATATGTTTTCATGTCTGTGTATTTCCTGTGTTTTACCCAGGAATCTATGCACATTTATCTTCATGTACATTATTGTGTTATGAACAGTGCTTTGTCTTTGGCCAAATACTGAATGTGTGTCTCTCAGGCTCCTCACTCCCACTTACAAGACCTGCCCTTGCCCTTGGCATATCTACAAAGATTGCCAGGGGAGTGATCAGGGGCTGGACAAGCAGGAAAGACAAGGAGTATTGGCAGTCCATTCATGGAGGGAGGCAGGTTAAAAGATCATCTGCTAAAATAACTAGGGAATTGCTCAGCTTGAGCAGGAACCAGCTAAGAATAATGACAGGACTGCTAACAGGACACTGCCATTTAAAAGGACAACTATTTAAACTGGGATTGGTAGATAGTCCCTGGTGTGATGTATGCCAACAGGCATCTGAAGTGGCCTGACATGTTTTTTGTGCCTATGAGGCACAGGCAGTTTTAGCCACCTGGGCCATCGGTTCTTAAAATCAGATAATTTACTGACGTCTCTGTCAGCAGGGTACTGCACTTTGTTGAAAATGCAGGGCTGCTGTATGCTTAGGCAAAGGGTTGCACAAAAAAGTCGGAAATGGCCGAGGTGCAAGGATCACTGCAGGTCCCTCCCATCCTACTGTACCCTACTCTTCTTCTCTTGGTTTTCTTTTCAGTGCCATCACATTGGAGGATGTGCTTGGTAGCTTAGCACATTGGCCTGAGAGCAAAACTGAAATACGGACTGTCATTGCGTAATGTTTCTTTGAACAGTGTTCCACTTTTTCTTTGGCAAATTTTGTGACCAAAGATTCAGTGAACATTGCCTAGGCCCAGATTAACATTTTTTTTCACTAGCAGCTGGCATGATCTTCAGCAGCTGGAATGTCAGTTATTTCAGATAATCGTTGTGGGAGACACCTTTTCCATTCTGCGTTGTTTGAATAATATTGGTATTTGCATAAATGTAACCCAGCATCAAGCAAGGGCTCACTGTACCCTGATTTACAAACAGAATTGTGTCCATATATCATCATATAACAGTTACTGGGACCGAGTGCCAGTTACTCGCAAATGCAGATGCACCACCCTCTTTTACCTGTATTATTTGTTATACAAACATGTGGAAGCTCCTTGGTGGTACAGGAGCACAAACACATTGTGAGGATTTATAAATAGCATATTTATCAATACATAATACAGTTATAGCTGAAAAATAATGATAACAAGAACATTTATCTCTCTCCCTTATCACAACCAAAACAGATCTGATCACTGTTGTGTTAGAAGAAAGAAATACTCAAAAAACAAAGTAATGTAACTGAACCCCATGACACTGAAGTAGGGGTTCTGTCATGTCTCCTTTGGATAGTCCTAAAGGGAATTTGGACACAGCACCATACTAAAATTTAAATGTATCTCTGTGGAGAGACCATCACAGAATCTGAAGTTTCCGGGCAGATGAGTCAGAAGGAAGGTTCGAGTAGGGTTGAAGGAAGGGCAGATAAAGTAGACGGCAGTATGAGTGGTACAACCAACGCCATCGTGAGTCTGTGTTCCAGAAGCTGAACATGACACACAGAGAAATCGAGAATAGGCCTGCGTCTGTTCATGCACTGTACTGAGCTACAAAATTTAGGTTAACATAAAAGTGCATAGTTTTAATTGGTATGCTTACTGTAACTTCATTCATGAAATAATGTTGGACCTAACCCTGCTATGTTAGTAGGAATGGAAGAATCTTCTGTTGTGTTGCTGTGAATATTGTAAGGCAGATTGATTGTTTCGGTCATTTGACTTGATTTTCTACTGCAGATAGGACCTTTGTAATGATAGAATTGAGTGGGAAATGGATATACAGCTGTTGAGTAGTCGATGTTATGCAGCAGATGCTCTTTGAGGGGATGTGACTAAAGTATACGATGTTTACTGTGGCTTCACAGTCCTTTTTATTGGGCATAGGGTTGTGTTATGATAAGTGATGATATTGGTTTATACCTCTAAAATACACACACAAAGTATGTAAGCATTTACCTTGCTGAAAGACTGGTGCCTCATCACGTACCTCTTGGACACATTGTGTGAGGCTATATACTTGAAATAATTTTTGGGCATCCTGTGTAACTGGCTTTTTATTCATTTATTTACTGTGTGACATGTTGTGTCTAGCTTATATAATGTTGACTGACAGGATGGTTCTAACTGATGCATTTGAACATACCTGTCATTTTTAAAGCATTATCCCAGAATTTTTACTTTCAGGTAAACTGTAACCGAACATCTGTCTGAATAGTTGGTCTGTTGATTGGTATTCGTACCCAGGCCTCATAATTGTAAAGCATGAATGTTGAACACTGCATTTTGAGGAAAGATTTGAGGCTGTAACGTGATAACTTGAGGGTTTTTCACAATGTAATCTGTTCTTTAGGTTGTGATGCTATGTAATCTGGTAGGTAGTTACCAGGGTTGTGAAGGAACTATGGACTTAACCTTCAGGGTAGGGATGTTGGAGGAAATAGGTTGTCCGAAAACTGTGGTAGGTAGTCATCAGATTACAATGCCGTGCATCCCAGCAGGCAGTAAGCACCTTTGTACTGTAATATGTGGTAGCAGCTGTGTATGTTGATGGTACCATCATATGATAAACAGATAATTAGTAAGTTGAAAAGGTAATCTCACTCAAAGAATGGGGTTTGGGCCTTACCACGGAAAGTAAAATAATTAAATATCATTTTAAATGAAGAGGCAACTTAGGAAAACTTGGAAGGGTAGGTACTATGATGGTAATAAAGGGGGCATACATAGTGCATGTGATATTGGTATTTTGCTGCAGATAACTGACGTGTTCGACTGGCAGCCACACAGCAATGACAGTGTTCATTCAATGGGCTCAATGATGGTGGATGAAGACTACATGGAGTTCATGTCAGACACACTATTTTCTACTATCTCAGCCAATCAACCATATGCCTTTCCTGATCAACGTGAAATAAGTATGTTGCTTGCACTGCTTTACTTTAAGAACCATGTTGTCAGTTTGTGTGTGTGTGTGTGTGTGTGTGTGTGTGTGTGTGTCTGAAAGCGCATGCATGTCTTGTGGCCACTATAGAGCATGTGGAGACATTTTGGAAATATTTCTAAAATACACTTTGGTAAGGGTGGGTAAATGTGCATTTGGTGAAGGTCTGTTATAGGGGCCCTTATAGACTTCAGAGTATATTGTGTTTTGCAGTGATCATCTTCATGTTCATACTTTAGGCTTAGGTATGGCTTATTTTGTCCTCTTGGAGAGCATTTAGATCTTGTCTGTTGAGATATATATATATATATATTGCAAAATTCAGTATTTGAAACCGGAGATTTCCTTTTCAGTTTATAGCACTGTATTTTTAAAATTAACATTTCACTTTATATGGTCAGTTATTACATATGATTACAACCATTTATGTATTTTTTAACTTCTTTCATCTTCAGAAGACTCTTCTTGCCATGCAAGGTACTAAAAGTTCTCATCAAATATTACTTTACAAGTTTCAGGTGCTTCAGTAATGAATGTACTGTATAATTAAACACTTTATTATCCAACTAATGCACTAGTATATAATTTGTAGATACAATTAAAATTATAAAATATTTAAAAGTGCTCCAAAATGTTTCGGATCACAGAGGATCCATCATCAGGGAGCCTTGTACAGTGCTTGGCTAAAATTACAAGTATGGTTCTGTCGTGTTGACATGGACGTGGTCCATGTCAATGGACACAGTAGAACTGTGTGTGTGTGTGTGTGTGTGTGTGTGTTTTATTTAATTTCTTTGACAGTTGCAGAGTGGTTATGGTGATATATACGAAAAGTGAATCATTGCTAACTGAGGCAAGTTCCAGGCACAGGACTAGTTATGTATAAAATTAAGAATTCATCCTTGCCATTAAATACATGATTTAAACATTTATTCCAATGTGGATTTATTGTAATTTGGTTAGCATATGTCAACATAGGCAAATAATCTGTTTTGGCAATAGCATTACCTGTGGATCATATTTGTTTCACTATTGTCTATCCCAATCGGTGTGTAGTTTTGGAAGTGAAAGAAACATGCAGGCAGGCAGGCAGAAAGAGAGATGATGCAGATTTACAGTTGTGCATCACTTAATAACAGGGATGCATTCTGAGAAATGCGTCGTTAGGCGATTTTGTTATTGTGCAAATGACAGACTGTACTTACACAAACCTAGATAGTATAGCCTACAACACACCTAGGCTATATGGTATAGCCTATTACTCCTAGGCTACAAACCTGTATGGCATGTTACTGTACTGAATACTGTAGGCAACACAATGGTATTATAATATTATATTATAATATTATAATTTTATGGGACCACCGTTGTATATGCAGTCTGTCATTGACCAGAACATCGGTGTGCAGCACATGACTGTAGTCTGAACTTGGGGAAGTGTACACTTCCAGTTATAATCTGTGCATCAGGATACAAAGTCATTACTACCACCACCACCACCACCACCGCCACTGCCACCAGCTTAACTGATCTTCACTGGTCTGCTGTCATTATTTGAAGATGCTGTTGCACACCTGCACCTTACATCTTATCCTATTTGTAGTGTAGTTGGTAAGGTATAAACTTACATGAATGAGATTGAACCTACATATTTATTTCTTTTGAGTTGATTGTTGACACTGTTTCAAGTGCATAGGTTATACAGTGTTGAGGGCAGTGTATGTGGTTAGCAGTGCCAAACATCGTTGATTCTCACAATCACAAGAAAGAACTGAGTGTAAGGGATAACGGAAACTTGTCATATTTTTGCAGCTCGTAATGCTGGTGGTATTGCTGACTTCATTCAGCCCACCCTTGTTCAACTCCAGCCAAATCTTGAGGACTTTATGGATACGTTGGAACCTCTCCAAGGTAAGGACAAATGTTGTTCATTCCATTTATGTGCATTGAGGTAATATGAGGCAGCAGTGCCAGGCCTGTTTCAACTTACGAAGACTGGCTACATGGTCAGCCATCCCACTTGTTCCCATTAACACATCTATGAAAAGCTGATACTGTCCACACACCAGGAGACAATCCTTGCTAGAAAATTGACAGATGTGCATGTGCAAGATTTCGTCACAAATGACAAATTACTAGTACCCTTCCTAAGGGCATTTACACAGTGTACTCACTTACTACACACTGCTCAATATCCTTTATGTTTTAAGTCCTTGTGTGCTAGTATAACAGTTCATTGTTCCAACAAGTAGAGGTCCAGTAGTCTTTGTGTAGCCACACCGCACTCTGTCCCTCCAAAATGTGGGGTTCTTCTGCCAATCTGTGGTATGTACCCATGCCTGAAGGTTGTAAGGTTCTGAGTGTAGAGCAATGTCCAAGAATGGTTTTATTTACATCCTCACCAGTGCATTATCACTGTTATTGAAACATAATCAGTTTTTTTGTCAGCACTCTGTCTTGTGTGTGGATTTGAAACATTGATGTTGTCATTACAAACTGCATACCCATTATCATTGTTATCAGAATTATTTATATCCATATCTGAATTTTTGGCATCAGCTAACTTTCTTTATAAACACAACTTTTTATTTTGACTCCAGTGCAGTTTCAGTGTGTTTGCTCTTCCATACCACATGCACTGGAGATATTGGAGCTGTTCAGAGTCTGTGGCTTCTGTAAGAGGTCGATCCATAAAGTAAGGAGTAACTATTGCTGATAGAGAGTTAAAATGTGTAGAAACCTGGCATGCGTGAGGGAACAAGATTGTGATACTGTTTGGCCAACATAGGGTTTTGTAGAATATAATAATGCATTAGAAGTTCTCGTGATGTTTGTTGTGTCTCACCAGTGAATAGCAATCCATTTATGGAGCAGAATTTTTCTAATAGTCACTCGGCTAATCATGAAATTTCTCATGTTTTGTGGAATTGAAAGTTTCATTATGCTGTTCACAGACACTTGCCATTGGGTCCTGTTTTGAACCAGATGAGTTCTGTCTGCCGAATTTCCATTAGACCTATTTTAAAATTAACCTTACATCTGTGATTGCATCCCAAGTGTTTTCTTGCCTTCAGGTTTTCTAGAGAATCTAAGTACGCACTTCTCTCCACTCATGCAGGCTACTTGTGCTTGCGGTCTTTTACTCTTTGATTTGATCATGCTAATCATTATTAATAAAAATCCAACCAGATACAACAGCATGCAGATATTTATTTACTGCAAAGTCACTCTACATGTTTCAGGTGTCACAGCACCCATCATCAAGGGTACTAAAAACTGGTCATAATACTGGTACAGCTACTTCCCTCCAACGTGGCCCGATTGGGCCACGTTGGAGGGAAGTAGCTGTACCAATATTATGACCTGTACCAGAGGCTGCAGTTACAGTTTTTAGTACTCTTGATGATGGGTACTGTGACACCTGAAACATGTAGAGTGACTTTGCAGTAAATAAATATCTGCATACTGTTGCGTCTGGTTGGATTTTTATTAACATTGAATTACGATGCACGGAACCATGAGTTTAAAATTCATGCTAATCATATTTGGTGAAGAACACAAATTTTGAAGCTCTTCAATTCTCATTTTTCTCCATCACAACTGTTAATTCCTCCTCCTTTTCACTTACATTCCTCACTATCTATTTCCTGCCCACCCATGTTCTTTACCTTACTGCAGAGCAGGCATAGGCCACCACCTATGTAGTGCGGTTAAGTTTGGCAAAATTGGAGCTGCATGCGGACAGCATGAAAGTTGATACAAAATGAAGAATGAATAAGTATATATAAAATTATATCCATAATTTTACCATTGTATTTTTCTATACATCTTTTGCAATAAAAATATACTGATGTTAGCAGGAAAAATGTATTAAAAATGGAAATTGTGACCTAGGCTAGGATGTGAACTATTTTAGCACATTTCTACAAAGTGAATTACTGATGTATGTAGTATATGGCTCCATAGATAAACAACTCACACATTTTAAAAATTGCATTGCCATTCTAACTTGGCTTTGCCAAGGAAAGGGTTTATAGACATTTTCTCATTTCAAGTGTCATGTTGCCCACTAGCTAGTGGTTGAGTGGTCCCACCTCAGAGTGAAAATCAAGGAATGCTTCAGTTATGTATTTTGAGATAGTAATCAAATAATTCGGATGCTCCTCTTACAAATAAATCACAGTTTTATACCCATACAGGCCTAGTTATGTTGTTCAACTTTTAATTATATGTAGGCTTATGGTAACTTGTATATTATGCTGTGTTAAAGCAGTGCAGTCTGTTACATTCTTTATCAGTTACAGGTTTTTCAGCAGAACATGGTATTAAGTTTCCTTTGTCAGGGGGAGAGATGATGAATAATTGGCACTAGTGCCAATTTCAAGTTTAGGGTATACCAATGTTTTGGCTTGTACCAGTGATGCATGTTTGTTATGTATACTAACATCTGGAGCCACTTGTAGATTGAGAAACTTGCCAAGCCAAAGTTTGATGTAAAATTCATTTTTCTGTTTGTTTATTCTGCCACCCTAAATAGCTAAAAGTAGGGTGATTTACAGAAAAAATCTGAGTGTAAACGGTGTGTACGTTCTTCTTGATATCACTTATTAACTGATTTTTCTTATCTGTAAAACACCTGCTCAAAACATCCACATAAAAACAGGAACTGAATAACTGTCTGAAATTTGCACTAGGAGATGCCACATTAAGGCCACCAGTGTAGTACTGCAGCACTGAGAATGGTTGTTACCACTTAGTGGTAACACATTTTTTGAATTTGGCAACAAGCAGTGAAGAGATTCATCACCTGCATCATGGCCAAAGATGGAAGGTTAACATGTTCATGCATTGTTACATTTGTTTATATGTACCTTACAAGTGGAGAACATAATTTTCAAATCCTGAGAACGAAGAGCTGTATTTATAACTGGGAGAGATGAAGGGTAAAAAAGCTGCAGACAGTTACAGAATGAGGAGACTTGTAATTTTTCATTGTTATTTCATGTTCATAGCAGCCACTGTTTAACAGAATCTTGCTGTCTCCCTCTGCAGGCTTGAGGCGAGTGGAGTGTGAATGTGGTCATTTTATACATGCAGGTTGTATGGAAGGCTTTCACTAGACCCAAGGGGACAAGAAAAGTAAATAATGCACTACATTCATCTGTAAAGATGGAGGCAGCTTGCTTCTTTGAAATGTTCATACCCTCTGATGTAACAGGGGTGTCATAACTTGGAGACCATTGCAAAATAACACTGTCATGGAAATATTAAATTACACCTAATCTTGTTCAGATTATTGCACCAGACCTGGGAATTTATGTAGAACATTAAAAGAAATTTAATAGAAATGGCTTGTGAATATGTGAAGTGGATTGAATTGACTCAGGGTACAGTCCAGTGGCAAAATTTTATGAACATGATGGTGACCTTTTGGGTTTTGTAATAGTAGGAGATGTTTTGATAACTGTCATTTTTCAAGAAATACATTATGTAGTGGAGCTGATCAGTTCCTCAGGGAGGTAATGATTCTGGCATTGAGCAAAGGTTGACTTGTGATGTTAATTGAATTGCTCTGCACATTTTTCCTCAGATTTGTTAAATGCAAAATTACCATCTGTTCCCGAGGAATATATCCCAGATGATATATTCCGTGGAAGGGGCGTGGGATTGGACCTTTTGACAATACAGCAAGCAGTCACAGTGCCACAGGTGCAGGTGTTGCAGTCTCAACCTGTAGTGCAGCAGGACCTGCAGCAGCTGCCCCCAGACAGTCCACTGCAGTACACTGCCACCATCTTTGCTCAAACAGAAACGGACACAAACTTCCAAACTTCTGGCCTCAGCAATTTCCAGCAAGGTACATTTGTTTTATATATATATTACAGGAACATATTTGTGTTTGTTAATTTAGTTTGTTAATTAATGTAATCATTCCTAAACAGTTGGAAAATGTGCCAAGTGTGTTGGTGTAGTGAAAATTAGCACAGTTTATGTTTGAGGGGTACCCAGTTTGAATCTGAGCCATATTACTCTCTTATGACTTCATGTAATTTTCCTCAGGTTTCCCAGGTGAATGTGAGATTGGTACCTTAAATACATACATCTGCATCCTTCAGGTTGTGTAAATACTCACCATAATGATCATGTGCTTATCTTGTCATGCTGTATAACTTCTGCAGCTGAAGGGCATCATTGATTAACCAACACTTACTCAGCCTGTGGAACCTCAAGGATTCTGGCCTGTCAAGGCAGATTTCAGTATGATCAACACACTTAAGTACATGGAAGGGATGCAGGTTTCTATTTGTTGTTACCACATTGCTGTCACAGATGAAGCTGAGTATGTCTTTGTTCTTTCTTCTGTACAAATGATGTTCATAACCCCCCCCCCCTTTTTTTTTTGCCAACGTAGTGTTTCCCATTGCCAAATTGTAGTTCAAACTGTATCATATTAATACAGCACACCGTACAATGAAACATTTCAAACAGTGTCAGCATTGTATGCTCTTCCCGTAACACTGTGTTTGTGATGTGTGCATTAACCAATTAGTCGTTTTTATATACATATTCTTACATTGATTTTGTTAATTTATTTTGTGACTGGGATTCTGTCGTTATTTTCAAGTTTCAAAGAGTGCACTCAGAAAATGCTGAAATTGCAGCATTTACATATTCACATTGAAAATGTTAATAGGAAGTTGTTGTATATGGACTTGCTTTTTGACAGCTGCTGGCCAGACCAGGTATGAAGACGTTTCCCCAGTTGCAAAGGCCCGTACTCTACGCACGTCACGGCGAAGTCATCCCCAACTTCACCCACCTCAGCAGCAGAAACAGCAGACTCAATCAATGCCACCACCCATGCCTCAGCAGTCTAATGTGTTATTTCAGCAGCCATCTCCTGCATCACAGCAGCAGCAGCACCAACAGCAAGTTGTTCTTTGTGCATCACCGCAATACCAGACCTTCAGTATCGGTGATTTAGGTTCATCCACTTCTCCTAGTCATTCACCTCCACAACCTCCAGCACAAACCCAACTGCCCAGTTATTCGCATTCTCTAGGAGTCCAGAATTACAAGCAAGTGTACCACCGGACTAGTCCCCAACAGCAGGCCGGTTTCTCAAGTTTTTGTCTCCCAACCTCTTCAGGCACTGTTTCACATAGTCCCACCCCAGGTTCAGAGCCATCCACTCTTCGCCAGTCTGTTGCAGCAGCACCCACCCTCAAGACCTCATCACTTCGATCCAACAGTCTGCCTGGACTGCAGGATGATACATTTGTTATGCCCAAAGTAAGTACTTTGATTATTTTAGTGTGCGTTGCATGTTTATGTGACATCTGCATTGTGACATATGCTGTGAGCCATGGTTGTGCATTTGTGAAGTATGCAGATGCTTTTATGGACATTTTGGATGCTTTGCTTACCCTAAGTTGTTAATTTTGTTTGTTAATGATTTTGTAAGCTGATTTTCAGGGTTGTATAAATTTTCTGATTGTCAGTATTGTCATTAGGTTCAGGGAAGTTGGCAGTCTTCATGTTACCTCCCTTCTGCAATACTGGATTTTAATCTTAGTAAAGAGATTTCTTCTGTTGCTTATTTCTAACTAGAACCCAGATGTGATTGGAGGGTAGTGTAATAGAACACACGTAAGCTAATCCTGATACACAAGTTTTTGGTGTAGGTTCCCACTAATTATTTAAAACACCTGTGGAAAATATTTGGGTATAAGAAATGAAACATTATAAAAATAAAAAAGTTATATAACATGGGGCTGTCAGTTTATACTCTTGCGCTAGGATTGTTAGGGCATTTGAAGGAAATTATAATGGGCTGGTCACATAACATGGATGCAAGAAAAATAAATTAACAAAGGAAACCTCTTAGCAGTCACAGTTTGGAAGACGAGAAGACCAAGAAGATGATATTAAAACGTATCTTAGGAGAGATTGGTGGTAAACTGTGCACATGTGGTGCACACTTGTATCCGCTGTGTTTTGCTGTTCATGTGTTGTTACAATGAGTCTACATTTGCGTATGCTTTTGTGTTCATTAACAGACCTATATTGTGCATTGTGTTCTGCAAAGTTAATTTCTTATATATGCATAATGATGAGATGTAAATGTGTCACATGTGGAGCACATTTACAGGGGGCCAGAAATCCAAAGAACCCCCTATATTTGAAAGTGACAGCCACTGTGTTGTATACTTGTGTGCTTTGTGGACTGTGGATGTTCGTGTTGGTACTACTTGAAGGCTCAATTAAGGAAGATGTGTATCTGATGAGAACACTCACAAAAACAGATTTTATGTTGAGATTAGTAATGGAATAAATAGAAAATTCTTCTTCCTTCTCGGTTCAAAAATCATTATTTTCCAATTTGCTTTTTAAAATACTGAAGTATAATTTATCCAGCTTGGGGAGAAAGTGTGATATCAGATTACAGAGAGTTATACCATAATAGGTTGGAGGGTCTAAGTACGTAGGATGACTACAAACCAGGAGGGAACACAGCAGTGGCAAGTACCAGTATTTCCACCAAAAAAAAAATGCGATTTTTTAAATTAGAAGTTACCTATAAAATTAATGTAATTGAACAGAGGTGTCAGTTTATTAAACTACAGTTGTGGATGAGAAGGAAACTAGAAACTAGAAATAATGAAATTAAAAGTAAATAATAAAAAAGTTCTAGGTGATAAACCATTAAAGGAAATTTTATAAAATTAATGACTCACATGTTGTGGATGTGTGTAAACAAAGTGAGACCCTAAAGAGCATGGTAGGTACAACAAACAAGATGTTAATTCATATAAAAGGACATATTGAGACCAAGAAGGATTGGAAAACTGAGGCCAAAATTTGATCCAGTGGTAAGAGAACATTAATATCTCTTTGCAGTACTTACACACTTTGACTATTAAGTGCAAGGAAAGTAGAGATATGCAGTGTGTTCTTCCGTTCACCGTGAGGTGGGAGAAATGTGTTGGATATGTAAATTTAGGGTTGAAAAAAAAGGGTTAAGTGACTTAAGTTTGCTGGATTGAAATGGATCTGAAAGAATGGTTAGGCAATGTGAACTGGGTTGAACTGGCTGAAGGTATTATCCAGTGGTGGGCTTGTGTACTGAAAGTGATGAAGGTTTTGGTTCAGTAACAACCAAACCTTCAGGGGTACACGGTGGTGCAGTTTGTTGAGGCACTGCGCTACAAGCCGAAGGTCGCGGGTTTGATTCCCGATGGTGTCATTGGAATTTTTCATTGACATAATCCTTCCGGCCACACTATGGCCCTGACGTCTACTCGGCCTCTAACAGAAATGAGTACCAGTAATTTCCTGGGGGGTAAGGCGGCCGGTGCGTAGGGCTGACAATCTTACCACTTTCATGTGCCGACTGTCTTGAAATCTGGTAGCCTCAACCTCCTGGAACCCTATGGGCCTGTCCAGGCCTGTAATGGGATTGCTGTTCCTTTAACTTTTAACAACCAAACCTTCATTATGTAATATGTGATGGCAAGATAATAGGAGCATATTTCTCAGTCTTTGTACTGTAAGCCCTTCTCTGAACAGCATGGTACTTGTTGTAGTCACACTATCGATGTGGTAGGTTAAAGGTACATGGACGCATGCACACACACACACATATGCACAAAGGCTGTCCCTGCAAGGAATTTGAGCCCTGTATCTTTTATAACAGCGTATTAAAATCATGTAATATATCATAAGAAAAGCTTAAATTTTTAGGGCACATCTTCCTTGAATAGCCATTGTGGTTCTATTTAGTAACATCAATAGAAACGTCATCTTCTTAGGTCGAAGTGTTCGGAGACTATTCATCTGTTGGTTTCACTGTACCTGACAAGAGGGTAACAAGTCGTCCTTTCTTCCGATTTGATGACTGTACTGACAATCGGACAGACTTACAGCCTGGGAAAAGCCAGCAGTTTGCAGGTAATGTGTGACCAGAGTAAAGCTTTCTTCTAGACTATAATAAATGTGTTGAACTGACACTGTTACAGTACAACCAACTGAAGCAGCGTAATCGCTCAAGGAGCGGCTCGTCACTGGTGTCAGTTGGTGGACAACAGCGTCAGCATCCACCCCCTCTTGTATCTCATGCCAGTGATCCTGCCCTTGCTACTTCCTTACCATTGATAAGTACAAACCCTTCCTCTCCATCAGCTAGCACCAGCACCCTTCAGCCTCTGCTTGCACAACTTCTTACAACAAGTAAGTAATTAGAATTTGTTGTATTGGCTAGGAATTGAATTTTTTGTGACCATGACAATTTTCAGGGAAGCATTGGTGTTCAATGTTGTATCAGAGTTTGCTGTTCAAGAGAGAATTGTAGCTGGGTTGCCAAGTGCATTGCTTCCTGTTTTTGATGATGGTATTTCTCACTATGCAGGGGTTAAAATGGGTTAGATTAGTGGCCCCACTTCTTTGACATTAAAGCTTGCAAAGTATGGGAATGCTTTATGGTTGAAAGTGTGTTAAGAAATGCCCACAAGTTGCATATGTTTAATTAGGAGAGAGCAGATTACCATTATGTAACTTTTGACAAATGGGCACAGGCCTAAAATGGCAAATGAACTTAACTGGAAAAGTCATATAAGCATAAGGCACTGATTAAATTGAAAATCAAACATTTGTGGCTGGCTTATGTACCTTATGGCCCTGCTGTACAGTATTCTGCATTTTGTTTTCAAGATTTGGTATAAGGGATAAATGTCCAGGTTGTTCATTTTCTTTGTGCACCGTACATGTCACTGCTCTTTGTGTCTTTCTACTTCCTTATGTACTTTCCTTGAGGAGTGTACACATTTCATCAACACCCACCCTCTTGTTATATGCATGTTGAAAGCTTCCACCTGAAATACACTGCAGAGAGTCCTCATTATCCATGGTCAATTGTGACCAGAAAAATGACACCTAAAATTAATCCCCTTTGAGTGGAGATTTTCTGCCCACAAGAGGTAATGGAAATATGGGTTATTGAGGACTGGGTTGATGTGTACAGTACTTTTTACAAATCATGTGCACACAAGCTTGTGTCATGAGCTAGAGAGTGGTAGGAAATGTCAGTTGCTTGCATGCATGGAAGTGTTTCTCCTGGAAAATTTGTGGTCTGCAGATGTAATCCCTGGAAGTGTGAAGAATTTTAAGTATATTTCATCAAAAATTTGCTCTGTATATTCAGGGAAATTGTTACCAGAGACTTGAATAACTGAGACCTCCTGTACCAGACTTTATACATTACCTATGACATATGCATGTTACTTTATTTCAGGAACCTATCTACTTTCTGAAAATATGTATTTTTGTGCTGGATAACATTGGACAAAGACATGCATTTACACACATATCTCAAGCTTAACTTGCACATGACATACTCAGTATTTACCAGGAAAATATTTTTGAAAAAAATAGAACACATTGTATGCTCAGTGCCATACCACAAGCGTTAAGTTTTTTAGGTATTGAAGTAGACAGGAGCCAGCACACCAGAACTGTTACACTGTGGATACATTCCCTAACTTTTTTGTACTACTAATATGAATGTTTCAGCTAAAGCCCTTGAATTTGCAATATGGTCATGAGCCTTTGCATACAGTGATTGAAGGTAGTTATGCATGAAACATCAATTGTATTCTCTTTTTTTATATATATATAATTTTGTGTGTGTGTGTGTGTGTGTGTGTGAGAGAGAGGAGGCAGGTTAGCTTAGTTTATGTACTGACTGGACACAGCTGGATGACGGGAGTGAGCTTCCAGCAGTGTCGGAAATTTGTCTTCACCACCACACTGAGACTACTTCTGGGGTCCTGGCAGTGTTTACTCAAGGGGTATTGGGGGCTGTTTTTGTGAGACATGAAGCTAACCACTCCCCTTTATACAGTGCCAACTTCAAGGGAGCTTTGGACTTTACCTCCACTGTCTCAGTGCAATTTACTACTGTTGTGTTTACATATCACCACAATTTTCTTTTTGGTCTATTTTTTGTAGTGTTATCTGACATTTGTGTCCATCGTATTTATTCATTCTTTGGAATATTTCAGATTCGGTGGGTATTTACAATTTTACTGGTCCCATAGACAAAGGAATTGGCAGGACCCAGTCAGTAGTTCCCATACTTCCAGCACCCAGTCCTGTATCATCACAGCCTGCAACAGCTCTTCTCATTACTACCTCAACTCCAGTCACGATGGGACAGTCGGTGTCACATCCTCCCAGCCAGGTCTGTATACTACTGCTCATATTTAACCCAGCAGCACTGGATTGTCTTTCCCTGGTTTTGTTGCACTAATGTAAGATATTTTTGATTGCCTGAGGTATATTTAATGTACGTGACATTTCAAGAGTAGGCTGTTCCCTAGTCTTCAGGTCTGACAGGTACGTATATGTAATTGACATTGCTGTGGTTTAGATCAGTCCTGGAACCCTATAGGGGTGAATTTTTGAGTGTGTTGTTTAAAAGTGCTGTCATTTTTTAAGATTATATGGCATCATTGTAGGTGAGTGAATGGGTATAGAGTATTTGTAGAATGATACTGACAGTAAAATTTAAGTACTAGGAGGAAAACCTGTCCCATCACCACTTGTTCACTACAGGTCCCACACAGATTGGCCTGTGATTAAACGTGGGGCCTCTGTGGTGAGAGACCAGTGACTGACTGCCTGAGCTATGGTGTAGGCCTTTAGATGTGAAGTGTGTATCCCAAATGAGAGGTTAGACTACTGATAGTGTGTTGTGAATTCTGTTTGTTTTGTCAAAATGTTGGTGGTATCGGAGTGCCATGAAGCACTGAGTACAGAAAATTTTAGAACACACCCAAAGGATGAAATGCAGAGATTATTCCTCCATGGTAAAGTGTTAAAATAGGCTCACAATACAGACTGTCCCTAGGAGCATCTGCCAAACTGCTGATGGCTGATTTTGAGTGAAACATTATATCAATGTGCATTTTAATATCTTTCTTTATGGTCACTTCTACCATAATTTGTGACTTAATATGTGTACTTAAGCAGCTGCTTGTTCAAAATAATGTGGCCGAACACTGCATTATACATTTGTTTGTGAGGTAAAATTATTGCTAGCCCTCAGTTACAGGCAGTACAGAGAAATCTGTATACATTAGAAACACAATTCAGTATAGTACACATAACTCAGGTCCTTGCCATCCATCATAAAACTGACAGGGAAGGTTCATTCAAGAAAACTGCGCTGAGGGACAGAAGGTCATTGCTCCAGAAATCTTTGAGGTTCAAATACCCTGTGAGAAACCGTTAAAGGAAAGATTCTTGAGGCACAACATGAAGTACTCATAATTTACTATAGGATGCAAGGGAAATCACTTGACATCAGTAAACGATGAACCCAAGCTGACAAAAGAAGATTCCATACTGACCAATGAGAGTTCAACTCTGTCATTCAAGTAAATTCTTTAACCATGATTGGACATTCTGATATATGAAGGAAGCAGTCCAAGTTTATAACATTCAAGGAAATGTCATAGTGAGATGTTCTCACATGAATCTGGGTATGGTCAGCATTAACAGATAAGGGGGACAGGTTTTACTGAAGAGTGCTAGTGATCAGACCGTAGGCACACAGTTGTAGTGATTATAGATGTACCACCTTATTCCTAAAGCAGTTAACCAGACTCCATAAACAGAAAGATAGTGGTAATAAAGTAAAAATTCAGCTGTAGCCAACAGAAAACTGTATCAGATTTGATGAGCACACCCTTATCCCAAAGAGGTCTCACCGTACTGAGCTAGACAGGGGCACAAAATGTTCATAGGCGATGAGCGGGTACTATAATTTTTTACATTGGCTTAGGTCAAGCGATTTTATTTTACAACAGCTTTCTGTATGTCTTCACGATTGTTCAGTACGAGAGCAGTACCATTCTTGATGTACCAGTGAAGTCCATCATATATCTGCAGTTTTTGCTGATTCACCAACTCCTTTGTGTTTCCCTGCAAGTAGAAATTGAGTGGTGGCCAGGCATCAGATGTCTTCGTCCAGTCTAGTAATTTCCTTATCAGTGGTTTGAGCACTGTGTTAACTTGTTGATGGAAATGAGGTTGGAAGCTGTTATGTTGCAACCACATGCTTAATCTGACCTGGAGGGGAGCATCTTCCAAAATTTGTGGTAGCTCATCCTGTAGGTAATAGTTGTGATGGTCTCATGTTAAATGTCCTGGATAGGACAACACCACATACATTCACTGTCAATGATGTTGGAAGTTGTTTACAGTGGAATGGTGAGGTTTACTGGAGACCATAAATGGATGTTGTGGCAGTTAATTATCCCATGTAACCACATCGAGCAGAATTAGTCTTGAGAAGATGGTAGCTAGTCGGTAAATTCCCCACATTTTTTTAAACCTGATGGTTCATTACAGTCTTTACAAGAGCTTGCCACTTGTTCCTAACCTGGGTTTGATGAATCCAGTCCATACCACCTCAGCCAGTTTCTTTTAAGATAATGTTACCCTCACATATATGTCTGTGTGTATGTGTGGGTGCGTGTGTAAGGGAGGCCATGGCCAGTAAACATGCGGAACAGCCCTAAGAGGAAGAAAGAGGAGGAGGAGGAGGAGAATGTGTTTAGATCTTGCACGTGTCTCTTTCATTCAGACTTCCCCATCAAAACACTGTGGGCGTTTCTCTTCTCACCCCTACTTGTTCATTCCCTGCCCATCTCATTGTCCTTGTTTTGGCCACCCTAACAATATAAGGCGAGGAATATAAATTATAAATATATTCAACCTGAATACTCCTAGGGTTGGAGTGCATAATACCTTGGCAATGGTTTGGTTACAGACCTTCAGCGTACCTGTTCTCAGGGTGTGTGCATTTAATATAATATTTGGCAAACAGTGACTTGTGAGCTTCTGGGCCCTTTGCCATATCATTTTTTGGCCATAAATGTGTTCTCATATGCTACATGATGGGAGCTGCTGATGTTGTGATGGAAACTGATGCCTGTAGTCTTCACTTCTGCCTGTGCATTTCAGTCATTCTTTGAATTTGTCAACTGAATTGGGTAGTGGAATTTTCTCCATATTTGTTGCTGATTGTAAGATTTACAGAAACTTTGGAGGAATATTGAGGTATCACTTGAAACTTAGTGTATATTAAAACAGAAGGAGGTTTGTTTGTGATGTGTCATACTGCTTATACCAAGATCCAGCACTTTATACATGTATGCAATGTCACAGATAAGACTGCTGTGGACCCCATGTTGTGGGAGAGGGGCCAGAACATACCAAATACTGAGGTGTAGTCTATATTTATTTTTTTCTGGACTGAATTCTAATCTCCTTACAGAAGCAGTATGCTGAGAGATCTGGGAGTAACTTCACTAATTATTATTGGAAATCCTTGAGATAATGGGGTCGAGGGGGTCCTCACTGGTTATCTGTGTCACAGTGTTTGTGAGAAAAAGGTTTCTGCTTCTGTGGCCCAATTACTAGCCAGTAGGAAAGAAGAGTTTTGCCTTGTATACTTTGCCGCAGTTCCATTATTGGTGTTCATTTGTTTCTTAGTAGATGTCTGTGGCTTATGCCTGCTTTGAAAGCTTACATATCGAGCAGCAGGCATCATTACAAACAAAATTTATCATGGTAAGTTGTGCGGGAGTAAAGGTAGAGAGCAGTCTAAAGTTAGTTCCTTCATCTTCTTGAGACTTAGTGCAGATAGAAGAGATTTATTTACTCACAGGAACACAAAATTTGAACAAAACTTATCTGATAGACTGCATTTGTGGCGGTTCAAATATTGCACACTGTAGTGTGCATTTAGAGCTTTTAGGTTGGAGAACTTTGCTGGATGCAGTTGCTGTATAAGGATTGAATCTTTGTTACATTTTGAGAATCATAACAGTGTATGTGTTTGAACTGTGCATTGTTGTAGTTGTTGCTTGGTCCATTGGATGGTGGAGGTGGGGGGAGTGGAGGGAAGGGACCTGATTCACCCAATGACAGTTCAGCTGTGACATCCCCTGCAGCAATGAGCCTTTCACCCCTTTCATCACCCCTGAACCTGGCATCAGTGAGCAGTCCAGGCCCTCTCTCACCTTCTAGGTCAGGGTCTCTGCCTGCAACAGCAGAGGCAGATCAGCGCGCACGGTTACGCCGAAAAATCAACACTCCACCTAAGGTAGCTTGGTGTCAGTTTTCTCACTGCTGCAGTTATAGGGTATCTGTTGTTTATTCCAAGTTTAAAGGGCTGTCACTGCAAACACAGTGTGTAAAGTCTTAGGCTTACTTCTTCTGACAGGCTTTTCCAGTCTTGTATATCTTGCATTATTAGTATCAATTTTACATAATATAAATTTATAGTCTCTACAGTGACATGGCAGTGTGGGCCATGCATAGCACGTTGGGCTAGTACACAGATTTCTGTGATAGAATCCTAGTCTATTTAGAACATTTTTTTATCATTTGTAAGTGTCCGTATGGTATAGTCTGTTTCTGCTGCTGCTCCTCCTGCTGCTGCTGCTGCTGCTGCTAATACTACTTGTGCTACCCAAATCACCACTACCACTTCCACTTCCACTTCTTATTTGTGTAAAAGTTGCCATAAAGTTTTTCAGCGTGACATATTTTCTGTTATTCACTAAAAACAATCTAATGTGGAACTTGTAGGTGTGTTTATGATTTGCTTCAATACCAAACCTTTAGCCATTTTATTCATCATTGCCATAAAACCAGAAACAAAACATAGGTTTCATGCAGGTGTTACTTTGTTGTTTTTCATTTTTCAAAATATTACTGCCAGAAAAGTTGTGTATTTTTCAGCTGTATTTCTGTACATAATTTCTGGACCCTAGATTAAGTGGCACTGATGTCGCTTGCATTTAACAAGTTAACATGTCTGTTGTTTCTTCCTAACAGTAATGGGAAATTAGAAGCTGAGAGTTTGAGGTGACCTCCAATAGCATAGTTTTTACACCAGACTTAGGGTAAAAGTGTCATCTTATTCAGAAGTTGAGGTGGAAGTTGGGGGGGGGGGAGGGGGCACAGTTATTTATTAAGGAAGGAATTACTTCCTAAACAAGAAAAGTAAGCCAAAAATATGTATTTCTACTAACCAGTAAGAGCAACTGAGAGAGTCAAGCGAGTTAAGTAGCATCTGCGGGTTTGATTCCTGACAGTGATGGCTCTTGTTTTTCATCACTATGTCCAGAATGGCTCTGGTGCTTACCCAGCCCTTTGTTGAATAGGGGGAAAATGTTCTTTCCTTTGGGATAGGTTGAAATGTGCAGAGTGCACAGTAAGCCACACATCTCGGTTTTGAGTGAAAATAAAAATAAAGTAAGTCAAAACAGAACTAGTTTTATTGGATGTTAATGGAACGACATGTTTCGGCCTCCTTGGCCATCATCAGGTTGCAAAGTTCTACGAGACTAAATATTGTTGTATGTGGAGGATTTTGAGATCTCAACATCTGCCACTTTGCAACCTGATGATGGCCAAGGAGGCTGAAATGTGTCGTTCCATTAACATGCGATAAAAGTAGTTGTGTTTTGACTTACTTTATCTTTATTTTTATTTTTATTGTTACACACACAACAGGGATGCCTCAACTACAGATTGGTTTTGAGTAATCATGTCTCCTATTCATCCATCCTTCTGCCAGCCATTCTGAATGTAATACATGTGTAATCATTAGTGTTGTTTTAGTAACTGTTTAATGTAACTGTAAAATATGCTTTAATGTCCAAATTATTTTAATATATATGCAGCCTAATGTTTTCATAAGAGTTTTCAAATGTTTGCAGAAATTATGTTAAAAAATTTAATGATTCAAATATAAGATCTTACTGAAGAGGGACTGAAGTTGTCTGTTCTCTTACAGGATCGACGCACATGCCACATCAATGCAGAACAGAAGCGAAGGTGCAATATCAAGAATGGATTTGACATGCTCCATTCCTTAATACCACAGCTTAATCAGAACCCTAATGCAAAGGTAAACACCTTTTTTCATATCTACGGATATTGCTTGTAAGGGATAGGAAGCCCTTTCTGCTGAAATTTTATTTTTTACTGCTGGAATGTTTTATGGTTTCAAGTGTGTGTCCCTTCACTGTAGAAACACAGACTGTTTGCTGGGTCTGCATGGTAAGGTGTTCAACAAGTAACTACAGTGATGTAATTTTACCTACTTTCCTCACCAAATTCAAAGCCATGAATGAACTGAGTTTTATACTTGCTGTTTTCTTGAACTGTCTTAATTCATCAGTCACTTCCCTTTGTACCAACTTCATATGAGGCATTTCTCAGACATGTGTGGCTGCTATGAGTTATTTGGGCTCACATTTTTTTTTTGGTAACAGTTTCCGTGTTATGAGACAGTTTGTTTCTATAGTAGATACAATTCTGTACCAATTTTAAGCTTGATCATGTAATAAGAAAAGTACTGGTGTTTGTTGACTGTGGCTACTCTGGAATGTCAACTTGAAACTATCTGCAGATTGAAGCCACCATATATTGTCAGTTAAATTCAAGAATTGAAATGGGAGATAATTTTGTCTTGCTGTAAGTGGATGAGTGTCATCCATTGCTTTAAGCAGCAGGTTTCCTGGATTACACAAAGCAGTGAGCTGCAAATGCACCCACATTTGTCTAATTCCATATGGACCTGCTCAGTTGAACAGAAACTTTTCACCCAGGTACAGCAAAATTTCTTTAATCCCTCATCTGATAATCTGAAAATTCTGATACTCCAGCACTAGAGCAGATAGTCCCATGACCAGAAGTTTTGTATTTGATTGATATATTTGTTAACTGCAATTGGGTTGACACCCAGTGGCAGAAGTACAGTACACATTTACACACAAACAGTACATAGAACAACACAATTAACAACTTTGGTTTCAAGGCTTTCTGGGATTCGAGCCCATAGTGGTCAAACTAAAATTAATGAGGAACTAATCACTTTGAAATTATCGCCTAATTGGGAAGAGTGCAGGCCATGCCCCAGCTTTGCGAGTTATACCCTGGCAATTGCCTTACAACTGAGGAAAAAGCACGGGAAAACCTCAGTCAGGATAGCCAAAGAGTGCCAGTTGGCATGATGAAAATGGAATATACAGAACAGAATGTACATAACAATAAAAATATGTAATTGTATAGTATCAGGGAAAAAAAAAACCTCATGAATGAAACAGGCAGGTCTCAGGAACATTTCAGAAAGGCCTCCAGTAGTGTCTGTACATCAACTATATTGGTATCTTCTGGACCCTTGTCCCATATTCCATCAATTTCTTTAGCTATGAAGGCTGCAGAAAATGTGTAAGGGGACCCTGATAATCCTCAACCTGCAGATGAAAGAGATATCCAGCTGGAATACTCCCTTGATAGTTATGCAGCCTCAGTATATGAGCGGTCAGAACTTAGGTCAGCATAGGTACTGTCTGATAATCTGGAATATCACATAATCTGGCATCTGTCCAATCCAGTAGGTGCCACATTAATGGCATCTTACAGTGTATTCATTCACAAGTATTTAAATTCAAGATTTAGCAGAATGTGCCTCTGGAAGGAAAGTGTTGGAACTAGCTACTGAACTGATCGAAGTACCAAACAGATTTCAACAATGCAGATTAATCTAATTGTAATTTCATATATAGTTCTGTGTTTGTGTACATGTGTTTCTATTTTAATAAATGTGGAAGTATCATGTGGACTGTGTGTGTATTCTTATATGTTAATAATGAGTTAAAGTGTAGAATTCATCGGTACTGGTATTTATTTGGGTTATCAGTATAGATTATAAGTTGCAATGTGTGACACATCGAGGACCATAGGGTTACTGGATGCTGTAAGTTTCTGGATATTAGAATATGACACCTAATGTGTCTCTTAATACACCTAGTGACCTCATTGCCAGACCTAACCACTTAATTTGTCACTTGGTGTCCTGTCCAGTTTCCCCTGCCACACTTTATGTCAAATTTTCATCATTGCTTGTGTTACACTGTGTGTGTGTGTGTGTGTGCATATGTGATCAAGAACCAATAAGAAAGCCATATGTCACTCTTTAAATAATGACCTTCACAGTGCTGCTGCCAGTTGATGGGAATAGTGAATATAACGGGCATCGTAGTCGTTTTCCAGTTAACTGAGCATTCAAGATCATGGGGTGCTGGATATTGCAGCTGTTGCTGTAGTAATGAACATATTTTAATTTAAGTGCAGTTTTAAGTATTTCTAAACACACTATAATTTTGAAGGAAGTATTAGTAGTAGTGTAATTATGTATGTGATTAATTAGGGTACAATAGTACAGTTTGTTTCTGTTTATATATAAATATATATATATATATTTTTTTTTTTTTTTCTGAATGTGTTATATTGTACTCTGACCTGCTTTACAGCATAGCTACTAAGATTAGTCTTTATTTGTCTGTATACATATATGTGTAGTAATTGTATGCTTTTACAGCTGAGTAAAGCAGCAATGCTGCAGAAAGGTGCTGATTACATTCGACAGCTTCGGACTGAGAGGTCTCAGCTCCGTGATGAGATGGACAGCTTGCGACAGCAAATTGAGTGCCTCAACACTGCTATAAGGTACCCATCAATTGTAATTAGAGTAGGACACATTTCTTCTGTATGGCTTGTAGTGCTTCAGGGACATGCTTAGATGTCTGGATGCTGTCAGAACTCCGATCATGGACACTGGCCATGTTTGGATGTGGATTGGCAGAAGACTGCAGTGTATGGTCTTTAGATGACTTACAACACCAATATATGGATCTCAATGTGTAGACCATCCTGCTTAATGAGCACTAGTATTTGTACTTGGGTTCACAATAGAAGGACTAATGGGAGTGATACTTGAGGAATTTTTAGACTAATTTGTCATGATGAGTATATAAAATAATGTGTAAATATACTATTTTGATCTTCCTGTAGTAGAGTAAGTCTGTTTAAGTGGATAAAATGAATGCCATAACTTTATGTATAGAAGTGTATTGCACTTAGCAGGTTGATGTTGCAGTAGTGTTTTAAATGTATTCAGGAGGTGTCTGGCACAGGTCTGGACAGCCTTTATGGGTTTACAGGTGAGTCCCCATGCCTGTCTTCTTTCAGATATTATGTGCTCATTATTCATGTTTATCTTTCCATTTGATTTGACACTGTGTAACCTGTACAGTAGAAGCAGAGTCATTGTTAACCCATACACTGTGTTAGCTCATTTAAGTATTCCTGTAAAGTACCATTCTTCTGCCTTTTTATTGTTAACGTATTTTCACATGAAATGTGGGCCTTTCTCAAGATGAGCTTCTCATAACTTGTATGAAAGCTTGAATTCTACACACTGTATTCCATTCAGTTTCTTGGTGGCATGTGAAAAAAATTATTTAGCTGTAGCTGATAAAAACTGATGAATATAGTGTGTGTGTTTCTGCGTTAGAGATGGCTGGTTAATTCAAGCATGTGATTTGGAATTTTCTCCTATGACAGATGAAGAAGTCAGTGGGAAGAAACACTCAATAAAGGCATGTTACATACCTTGAGTAATGTCATCTTTGTAGGGTATTTGAGCCAGCACATCATTATTTGTGTTCCTGTTATGATCCTGAACAATGCAGCTTATAGCTGTTTGGAGAGAGAGGAGTGACGATGAGCTTTCGTTTCACCAAAATGGCAGAAGGAAGGCACCATGACATAAAACCAGGCTTGAAAATATTTATAGTTGTGAAGAAATCCTTGTAATTGTCAGAGAATACAAATTGACTGAAGGGTGAGATTTTGTGACGTATCGGTATCGGTAACTGCTGTTTAGTAGGAGAGAATTCTGTTCTTCTGGATTGTGCATAGTGTCAGAACACCTGTTTAATATTTTGCTAATGCAAGAGTTTGCAATTATCATATGGCCACTTACATGTGGCTGCTGGACTGTTCATTTTAAATGTCCACCGTGGGACAGTGTTTTCCTGTATGGATGGCAGGGTTTACATTCACCGGGATAGCTTTGCCCTGTTCATTCAGTTGAAAGGGTAAAGAAAATTTCTGTTGGATACATGGGTTCATGACCTACAAAGAGATGGAATGAGTTGTAAGTGCCATACTTTCATAAGAAAGATTTGATGTCTTTTGATGTTTTCAGTGTTGCACAAATCCTGGTTGCCTAATATTTATGGGTTGTCCATGTGGAACATTCTTTATGTCACCCTTCTATCACTTAGAATTTAAAGTGGCTCTAGATTTGTGGAAAATTTGTGGACTTCTGGAGTTTATAAAAATTTTAGTTTGTTACAATCCTACTTACACACATAATAAAATTAACAGCAATAAGAAACTAGCAATAAATGAACCAGAAACATTGTGAGTCGGCTGTCACAATTTTCTGTGTTGGTTAACTGTGTCTTGTTGAAATTCACTGATTGCTGATCACTTTCTTTTAAATGCATCCTGTTGTCTTGTGTTTATCCAGTGTATAGTGATCTCAGTGAGGTACTGCCCCCCCATGGAAAATTTCAGTAGTGACTTCAAAAGTAATTTGTCAGATTTGTGTTTATCATGGTGCAAGACCCTGAAGATTGCTTTCTTCTGTGATATGATACCTTGTAATCTGGTAGCGGGTAGTCAGTGTTGTGGGGGAACTTCCTGCTGTCATCTCAGAAGTGGCTGATATTTTAGTAGTTCTATGTTACTTTCATAATGCTTAGCAGAAATAAATGGAACTTGAAATGAAACTTTTATTACAAAAATAAAAACTGCTTAAAACATCTGGTATGATACATGATTGCTTATCTGGAAGTTTGTTCATTTGTAGACGTTCATTACGTGGAACACTCATGCAGTCATGCAACTAACTCTCTATCCAAGAATTTTAATAATAATCCTAAACTGTTGACCTCTTTCAGTTGCAAGAGGATCAAATATGGTCTGTTTTCTTTGTTATGTGCTTATACTGATTTTGCTTGAAATTTTTTAGTAGCTGTCCATATTAAATGGAAGGAATAATACATTACGTGTATACCCGTGATTGAAATTTGTACCATAATTACACTATAACTCTCCAGGATTACCATCCCAGTGTTTGTAATGCATCCATTTTCAAGAATTTTTTAACCAACACATCCAAATGAAAAGGGATTTTTATAACCAGAATTTGTGAATTTTTGTCTTCTGTGCAGTAAAATACCTTATCAGGATTTCTTAGGATTTTTTTTAAGGATAAACTGAGGTGCGCTTTAAATGGTAATTCTTGTGAAATTTGAGGTTCTTACAGCAGTCATTCTGAAGGATACTGTTTTGTGGGACACAGTGCTGTGTGGTCAGTATTATTGATGGGGGCATCCTTAAGGTGGGGTCTTAATTGACATGCAAGTTTGTATGAGGGAACGTTGTATAATTCTATTGTTTACAGAAAAGGTTGTTAAATATTCTGTTACCACTAGTTAAATGAATTTGTGGGCATTTGAAAACAGGATGTGAACTGAATGTTTGGACCTGAGGGAGAGGAAATAAAAGGTGGATGGAGAAACTTCATTTTGCATTCACCATAAATCATTATTATGTTTATTACATCATGAAGGATAGAGTGTGTGGGGGCATTGTAGCATGCATGGAATTGATGACTGTATAGAAGAGTTCAGTAGACCCATAGAGAAGAATGTGGTGTAAATGGGACAATAATATTGATAGGAATGTTGCAGAAATAAGGTATGGATATGTGTACTGGTTTCGTCTGGCTCAAAATAGGATCTTGTGGCAGATTGTTGTGAACACAGTAATGTACCTTTGGGTTCGATGAGAGGTTGGGAATTTTGAGACTAACTTTGCTTTTATCAGTTTCTCATAATGAAATGTGGCACATGGAAGCACCACGTATGGTAGGATTCACGGAAATGCTCTCTGGCTGTCAACTGCATTATAGGTGAGCCAGAATCTGGTGTTCCAGACACCTGATCTTTCCGTCATCATGAGGATCAATGTGGTGAGAAACTGCCAGTTGACCGGTCAGCAAACATCTCTTCCTCACCACAACCCTGATAATGGAGACAGATTAATTCTCTTAGGTCTTGGATTTCAACCCAGTTAGGACACAGCTGACAGCATGAAAACATTTTAGTGAATTCATGTGCCATGAAGGCTTCAAGTCTTACATGTAAATAATTGATCAAGAAAGATGTGAGCAATGTTATGTTGTTTCCTGGCATCAGTGTTATATGGATAACAGAAAAGTAAATATGAAGTTTTCATCTGTGTTATATTACAGCAACTGCCAGGCAATGCTGCCAGCTACAGGTGCACCAGTATCACGTCAGCGGGCCAGCAAGATGAGGGAGATGTTTGATGAATATGTGCGGATACGAACACTTGAGAACTGGAAGTTCTGGATTGTATCCTTTACATCATTACAGATAAGATTTGGTGGGAAACGGTATGTCCAGCAGTGTGTTTATTTCTTTGTCCACTTTGAAGGCCCTTCTTCAGCAGATTATATTCATCTTGTCAAGAACTGTGCTGATTGTATGGAGTCCTATAGATCCATCACCATTTTCTAATGCAGTGTTTATTGTGTACCATAAAATTAAATGACAAAATACACAAGTTACCAGTTGATACCTTGTGTACTTTGTTGGTTACATGTCAGTTCAGCACAATATTTACGAATCCCAAATTGTTCTCAGTCACTTTTGTGCAGTCCGTGGTATTGCACCATGTTTTTCCAAGATAAAATATAATATGGGGGGACCGCGGTAGCACAGTGGTTAAGGTGCTGTGCTACAAATCAGAAGATTGCTGGTTCGATCCCAGCTGTTGTCATTGGATTTTTCATTGACATAAAATCCTTCCGATCGCAATATGGCCCTGGGGTCGACTCAGCCTCTAACATAAATGAGTACCAGGAGTATTTCCTTGGGGTAAAGGCGGCCGGTGCGTAAGGCAGACAACCTACCACCATCCTGTGCCGTTGTCATGAAATCTGGGAACCTTAACTTCCTGGAACCCTGTGGGCCACTCCAGGCCTGTAATGGGACTGCTTTACCTTTTTACAATATAATATCCTCGTACCTATTCATGTGTTTTCCAAGCAGTTTGTTCCCTCAAGTTTTCCAATCTAAGACTTTGTATCCATTTTTGATTTGCTCCATTCATGTTTTATGTTACACTGATCTCATCACTCACGATTATGGTATTACATATTATGAAGCTCCTTATTTTGTAAGTTTTTGTGTTGCTGTTTTCATCTTCGTAGCTGTGTTCCTCGGCATCTGTTAATTCACTGGCACACAGTTTCCTCTTTTCATACTTCGACTTTGAGTCTTTTCTTGGTGTGAATTTTTTGGCACAGGTGGATAGAGAAGATTGTGTGACTGTAATTTGTATCACATTAAAAGGTAACTAGGTACTAAGTCTTTGGTGCATCTTTCTGGTGAAGGTAAGCTCTGTGCTTCTTATAACAACCCCAAAAGTGACAAGTTTAAAACTCAAGGAAAGGTAAAGGCAAATGAAGGAAAGAATTATTTTACTGAGCAAATAATTCTAATTATTTAATCATATACATAATCCACTTCTTTAAATAGAGATCAGAAGCTGGCTTGAATCTTGAATTTGAGTGGAATGGTGGTTTCATAATTATTTAACCATTTCTAACAGGATATTGGATGCAGCTTTTCTCATAGGCTGTAACAGTACCAACATGGATGATGATGATGATGATTGATGATGTGAGCATGGACAACAACAAAAATAAAACATAAGTATAAATTATAGGAGGGGGAACAAAGGGTGGGTTTATTATCCACATTAGCACATATTGTGATCTTTAGTGCAGTAGTTTTGTGTAGCCTTAACATGAGTACAGTTAAGCATCTTACTGGAGCCTCTTCTTGCATCATACAATACAGCTGTCTCAACAGCTAGCCTGGAGGATCTCTATCGTTCAACACTGCTCTGGGTGGAGCAGCATTGTTCCCTCGCAGATCTTCGACCAGGTAACAGTTTCTTCCATGACATTAACTCTTCAGTGGCTGACAACTTTTTATGTCCAGTTTAATCTTTTTACACTTACATTGTGCAATTCAGCCATACAGAGGGGTTTCATGCCTTTTTACATCTGTACTGTTTCATGTTCTAGCTGTGTTGAACTCACTGCGGTATCTGTGTACCACTACAGATATCTTGACTGATCCTTCGCGACTTCCTGATGAGGCAAGGCAGGCAGTGAGCAAGCACCAACAAGACCAACAGTCTGATGGGACTCGTTGACCTTAAGTTGTGACTTGGGTGGTAGCAGCAGTACCAGCCTGTAATGACTGGTATTTGCCAAGCAGATGCTACAGGTACCTTGGGCAGAGACACATTTCCCCCATTATTTGGTGCACAGCAGTACACTGGACAGTGAAGCCAAATGTACTGTTAATTTTGTAGTTTAATACAATATTTATTTGCTACAAGGTTAATTAATGGTGGCAGTGGTTGATAGTAATTTACAAGAGGATTATACCTAGTCTCCATTTTTGTCGCGAGATTGAGAAAAGCCATGTAACCTCCCAGACAGGATACCCAACCACATTTTGTAACCTCGTGTGTTAAATTTAATTTGTTCACTGCCGTTTTCAAGTTTATATATGTGTGGCAGTGAGATTAATGTTGATAAGCCTGTAGTTTAGCTTGTTATTCAGTGAGCTGAATGAAGTGCATCGCACACTGTTAAAAATGAGATTACAACTCTGAGTCAGCAGCACTCACAGCCCCATATTGGCCTTGTCATTGAAGCATTTCAGGATGCTGTATGTAGTAATACTATACGCATTAAGAATGGTCTTCTGTTTTAGGAGAGAATCCACATCAAATCGAAGGGAGCTGTAGTTCATTAAGTACAAGTGTAATGCCATTACAAGATCTCTTACCAGTAGAATAAACTGTTTCGTTTTACCCAGTAACACTGAATTTATAAACTTATTTCCAGTCCCATAATTGATATCCTGTTTGCAGGGATGTATATTGAAGCGCCACACTTGCAGTTGGGTGGTTCTTTTGGATCTGTAATCATTGGTAAAGATGACAGTAGCTTGTAGCTATTTTCACATATAAATGCTGTGTACAGTTTATTTTAGGACATCTTTACTTACTCCTTTATAATGGGTTGAACTGTATTATTTTCTTTTTCTTCCTGTGGAATTTGACCCAGTTGAAATGTATGTACAGTTAATGTGTAAGTAATTAGTCCAGCGATACTTTGTGATTGTCCGTAGTGCCATGGTGCCATAGTGAAATTTACATGGAGTAACTTCAGTTAATGTGAAATATGTATACAGTTTTATAACATATTATGTGATAGTTTTTCTCAAAAGTTTCAGACATCAGCTTATTATTTATATGTGGAGGTTTAAAGAACTTAATGATTTGTTGTTATTTTTAATTTTTATACAAAGAATATCCCTCTTCAGTGTCTTTCTGCAAAATGTTTTGTTATTGCACAAATTGTACATTATATACTACGTATGATGATTGTCTTGCAGGTACAGATTTTTCTATCCATAAGCAGAGTAGTTTGAATATATAAACAGGGTCTTTAACTGAAATAGATTTCTGACTGAACAGAGTATGGTTAATGTGTGAAGCTGACTACTTCATTCATTACCGTACCAGTTTCAAATGTGTGGAGATTTACCTGCATGTTTCCTGTAATCTGTTACACTAGTGGCTGTTTGGAGAAATAATGTGAGCCGAAATGCTAGCCAAAAACTGGGTTGATTTATTTATTGTTTGTGCAGAGGATCAGGTTGGTTCAAGTCCCTGTTATGTAAGTGACTGTCACTTCTGAGGTAAGTTTTTCGCATTGTGCAGATGTACAAGGTGATTTTAAGCTATTAAAGGAAAGTGTGTAATTTAGGTATTTTAATTGTTAGATTAGTTGTTTGCATTTATCATGTCAGATGATGGCAAGCATTTCGTAGACCTTGTGGGCAGCACTAATAATTATTGCTGTTTCCAACGTTAGATAAAAGAGCATTGTGTACATACAGTGGCAAGCATTAAAAACTGAAAGAAATTATGCTGTGTCCATAAACTTCACTACAATGTACTTCAGCTTCAGTTAAAACTGAACTTATACGCTAACATTGTATATTCAACATAGATTTTTTTAAATGTTATATAATCTAGAATAAGATGTTTTATTGAAGAAGTTTTGAACAGTGCTGTTAATGATGTATAAGAGTGAACTGTATGATATGAATGAATGTGCTTGTGAATCCATTTTTATACTGTTCAAATGAAACCGTCTCTTTGGTATTATATATATTTCTCTCATTACTTGCTTGAAGCTGCATACCATATTTTAATAGACCACATCCCATTGTGTTGTTAATACTCAAAATAAAATAGATTTAGTTCATTGAAACACAACAATAGCATAAAATCATCACCACCCTAGTATGGCATACTAGGTTTGCTGATGGTTGTATGTTATTGTTGTGTTTCGATGGAATAAAACTATTTTATTTTGTGTATACCATATGATAACATGTGGCTACTTAACCCTTTTAACCAAGATGGCTGTGTCCATTCACTGTGTACCTGGTCACTCTTGTAACCAAGATTACAGTTTCCTTCTCTGGATACCGTCTAACTCCTGTAACCACGATGCCTGTTTCTCCATATACCTACTGACTCCTGTAACCAAGATGACTTGTCTCCGTATAAGTACTCACTCCTATAACAAAGATGACTGTTATCTCCATATAGCTGCTCACTCTTATAACTAATACAGTTCTTGTCTCCATGTACTTAGACACTTATATAATCGAGATGACTGTTGTCTTCTCCATACACTTTGTCACTCCTGGAACCAGAACATGATGGGCAAATTACGTGTAACATTACATTGAGGCACATTCACAAAACCATTTTGCCATGGAAAAGCGGCAAGTATTACATATTCTGATCGTGTGTTTTAGCCTAATTTACAGACATGTACAGCACATGTGCCATATTGTCGTTGATGGCGTGTCTGGCTCTACAATATTTTTGCTCATTATTTAATAAATGGCACAATTTTGGGAAACAGTAATTGAACATAAAATGTGTGTTTTAATTTTTTCTACAACATTTGTCTGAAACATTTCTCATTCTAAGAAGAAATTCGGCGATCTGCTATCATAAATGTACGTAAGTCATCAGTAAAATACCCGTTATTCTTGCCACATTTCCTTGAAACTTGAATTTCCTTCACTTATTTTTAAAAAATACTCAAATATGAAATTTTCAGAAAATTTGGCCAGTGGTTGCTGAGTTGTTTCATACAGATGGGCAGACATGGTGAAGCTGATAGTCACTTTTCACAATTGTGTGAACAGATCTAATGACAGTCGTTTTATCAGTAAACAAGGTTTCTCTTCTCATCACCATGTACCTACTTACTCCTGTAACCAAGATGACTGCTGTCTTCCCTATGCATCATGCACATTCTGCATGCTGTGTGGATCTTCTCAGCGCCCAAAAGTGATGAAAAATGCACATGTGCCACGATGCTGATTGGTAATGTTTGGTTAATTTTATTTGTAGGTGTTTTATAGTATAGATCATGGCGAGATGGGAGGGTGCACTTTGCTTCCAATACAGAATGCCCATTCACTTGCTATGCAAGCCAGATAGGATATTGGCCTCTTTCTGTTTCTGCAACATACAACTTCCAAGTTTATAATTTAATAAGTCTAGCAGTATCCAGCTGAATAATATTTCCAAACTTTTCCTAGATTTCCCTACAGGCTGCCTCCTCTTCCTCCCCCTTCTCCTTCTGGTTCCAAATTAGAGCTCATGTACAGTTTTACTGAACTGGTCTATAGTGCTCTTGGTGCTTGTTTTTTAAAGAAAAATGTTCCCAAACCCTTATAATTGAATTCATATTCCATGGCAAAATACAGACCACATTTCATTTATCTACATTCATTTATTGTCAGTATATATGATATACTGAGCCACGTGACTGCTCATTCATGACCTACTGCGTAGTTCCTGGCAGAACAGGTTTGTTCCTTTTAATGCTCAATAATTCATTGCTGTGTTAACTTCAAACAGTGTACATAAACAAGCTGTCATAAATCTGATAACAGGTTTCTTTTTGTGCCACATCAGGGTGGCATTAGCTTTTGATGGAGTAGCCATACACCTTATTTGTTATTCAGTTTACTCACAGTTTTGTCCAACAGACCTGATTCTGTATGTGCATTTTTGAACAAGATAGCAGAGCTCATTAGTTTTATGCTCTATCAAAACTGTTCTATAGTGCAATTTGAATGAATACAAGGAGAAATGAAGCATGTCTGCTGCTTAAGTATTTTGGTGGTGCAGTCTTAAAATTGATCAGGCCCTGATGTAGTAACATAAGATTACTACTGGGGGACATGGTGGCACACGATGTGTACAAACTGAACTTGTTACACAGAAATAGCTTACAGAATAAAAGTTAAGAGCCCTAGTTATGGTGAGCTTAAGTGAGACTAGGTGGACTGGCTCTTCTGCTGATTGAGAAGGTAGTAGCATTCAACATTGACTGCGGTCATAAGCATATTAGGGGGGCAAATGTCCCTCCCCCATTCAATATTTTTTCTACCTAGGAATAGTTTTCTTATGCTACTGTGTTGAAGGGGGGCAAATAAAAAATTAATGGGGTGAGTGTGTGGGAGTCAAACCAGTTGTCACCCTCTTTCAAACTTAAAAAGAAATAAACGCCTTCATAAATTAAAGTTCCTAATATTCATGGTTGATTCTGCCCCCCAAGTTGCCAAGTTACTATCCATTGAACGATTATGCTGTTTGTGAACTCAATGATAGCAGTTGCAGCAGGGAGATCAAGGAAGATAGATTTTGTGTAGGCAGTGTTGTTATGATGGGTGAGTCATACTTATAAATATATTTAAGGTATTTAAGTGGAACATCATTGTAATGTTAGGAAGAAATAAAAAGTAGTACTAAATGCAAGCGTTTAGATTTTTTTTTTGTATATACTTTAGGAAGAAGAGGTGCTCTGCCATATGTTTTGCTTTGCCCATCTCAGGACACTGTATGTACCTAACTACGTGGTGTCATATCCCAGAAATGATCATCTTAAATTTTTCTCATATTATGTCACACTTTGTAACCGTATGTCATAATCTTTAGTTAGTTTTGTCACCAATTTTCCCTTTTAAGCTCAGCAGTTAATTTAAATTTATGTTTCACTGTCTAGTTTTTTAGGTACTTTACAAGGTTCACATGGTTAACGGCCACTTCTGGAGCACAGTAGCAGAGTTGTAAAGGGAGGACTGCCAGCAGATTTTGAGAAATAGAGTACCTTCCCTGATTTTCACTATTAGTGTTCAAATATGTCAGCTTGTCTCACCCCATCCCTCCACACTGACTGAGATGGAGTAAAATACCAAGTAATAGGTAGTCAGTGTTAGAAGTATTTTGGTGGAAAAGCAGTTCTGTGAATGTGCCATTAATTTAATAATTAATGACACAAACAGATATTAGGCATTTATTTGAGGTGTTCATGTAAATCACCAGTCTGTAATTAGGCTCTATTAACACGTAAATTCATACTTAATTCTTAAGTTTTAGTATGATCTCGGATACAAGATTTCATGAACAGATAAGTTTGAATGTGAGATTTAAGGTTCTTTCATAGTGGTGATTGTGAAGGTGGCTGTTGTCTGGGAAGTGACACAGTGCAGTATGGTAGAATTTTGCAACATTTCAGAGAAAATGGTTTCCTCCAAAACATCGGTGAGTTTATACCAGACTTCGTGTTAACACATCCCGTAAAATGGTAGTGTTTTAGAGTTATGAACACTATAAATAACAGGATGTAAAAAGGTTTAACATACTATTAACATAGAAACCGTTTCTTTTTTATAAGTTTTATTACCATTCATGTTCCAAGTTTATCAAACAAACAACAGTTCTGCAATATACAGAACATGAAATATTTGTAGGACCACTCATGTTATATATTGACAAATACAAATAAAATTGCCTAGCGCAAGCATAAGTATTTTCATGTCTTTGTTTTAATATTTGATATTGTTTTGTGTCTTGGTCCCAGGCTTATGATGAACAAATTATAACACTCAACAATTAGGAAGTGAATTTGGTTTTAAATTGTCACATATCAAGAGAAAAATAGAAGAGTTCAGCCAGTGACATTAGTATTAGTCTTCCTCTGAAACCGAACAAAACATTCTTATTTGAATGAAAGAACATGTGCGTAGTCTGTGAGTGAATAACCATAGCATGTACGGTATTTTTGTAAAAAATTGAGTATTAAAAGGTGAAGCCATGTGATTTTATATTGCAAGATACAATGGACCATGCTTCTGGTTTGTTAGAAATACCATCCATACACACAGTGATTTGTACAGTAATAATGTTGTAATTACTCTTCTCCTTGCTAGGAGAAGAGTAATTACAACATCCGAACCCATCACAAACAAGGAACGACACGCTACCACAATGCCATCATAGCAACAAGTGATATAAGTAACTTTAGCATGAACTAATAACTCCCTGAAGATGGTTTAAATATAAACCGAAACATGTCGGAGATTTTAACTATTTTAACAAATTAAAGTTTTATAGTGTCATT
>Ga0123354_10000526_pt1 | contig 38980 bp, 33 predicted proteins | sample TergutLab28metaG_2_FD_97872 | JGI IMG/M metagenome (GOLD analysis project Ga0123354, IMG submission 97872) | Labiotermes labralis P4 segment gut microbial communities from Petit-Saut dam, French Guiana - Lab288 P4 | ecosystem: Host-associated > Arthropoda: Insects > Digestive system > Gut ... | reverse complement strand
TTGTTCTACCCCCTGCTTTAATCAATTCTGCCGGTATTTGATCAATACCTGGCGATTTGTGACTTTTTAGCTTGTCGATAGCCAGCTCAACCTCAGAGGCACTTGGCTCAGGTACTAGTGGTTGTGCTGTGTGTATTTCTGCCTGCCCAACATCCGTAACCCCATGCACGTTGAATAGCTGGGAGAAATAGTTCCTCCACCTAGCCAATACCGTGGGACTCTGCAAACAAGTCATGTTTCTCATCCTTTGCTATATTACATCTAGGGTGGTACCCCTTCTTAAAGTCATTGATGCCCCTATACAAGTCCCTAATATTTTTTATCTTACAGTTAGTTTAAAGTTCCTCAATTCTAGCTTTCAGATATGCCTTCTTTTGTCCCTGAAATGTCTGCTAGTATCACGTCTTACATTGTTCAAATTATCTACATTGCTTTGGCTTGGATCCTGTATCCACTGCATTTTAGCCTGCTTCCTTTGATCCAAAAATCCTAAACATTCTTCATCAAACCAGGGTTTATTCTGCTTAAATTCGTGCAGACCCAGACTCTCTTTCGCTGAGGTTTGGATATTCTCTTTATTGTTCTCCCAAGTCCTATCTACATCCTCGTCATTGTTCAAGTTCTCCAGAGCTGCAAACCCGTTTGTAATCTCAATCTGATACTGTTCCCTAACCTCTGGCTCATTTAGCTTCCTCAAGTTAAATATTTGCCTATCAAACCTCTGTGCGGCCTGTTTACCCACTGCTAATCATTCCGTAACCTTTGCAATCACCAGATATTGATCTGTATCACAATCAGCTCCCCTAAAACTTCGCACATCCACTACACTCAAATGCCATCTCCTACGTATCAATACGTGGTCAATCTGGTTGTGAGTCTTACCATCAGGGAGCTCCAGGTGTATTTATGAATGTTCCGGTGAGGGAACATTGTGCTCTTAACCACCAGATTTTTTTATGTGGCAAAGTTAACTAGTCTAACCCCATTATCAATAGTATCCTGATGGAGACTCTCCTGTCCAATTGTTGGCTTGAAAATATTCTCTCTCCCCACTTTTGCATTAAAGTCTCCTAGTAATATTTTCATATGATATTTCGGTATGTGATCGAACACCTGCTCTAATTCCTCATTAAAACTATCTTTTGACTCATCACTTTTTTTCTCACTCAGTATATGTACATTTACAACAATGATATTACACCAGCAACCTCTCAGCACTATATATGACAACCTATCGCTAACAAACTCTACTCTCTTCACTGCTGATACTATTTTACGGTGTACAAAAAAACCTGTTCCCAATTGATGATTTTCATTTCCTTTCCCGTAGAAAAAATCATAATCTCCTGCTCATACTGTGCCCCCTTTGTCCCACCTGACCTCCTGCACACCCACTACATCTAATTTATAACTCACTAATTCCCTCACTGCTACCTTAAGGGACCCTGCCCTATAGAGACTCCTAACATTCCACGTACCTATTTTCATATCTCTTTGTATGCTGCGCTTTATTTCCCCTAGATACACTCCCCCCCCCAGAGATCCGAGTGGGGGAGTAGTTTGCCTCCGGATTTTTTGTCTCCAGAGCAAGCATCCCACATGTGCGTGTTTCTTAACATAAGTGTTTTACAGGGAGGGGTTGTTAGCACCTCGCCCAACCCCCAAGCTGGGGGACCACCCCTCATCGGCTGTCCGCGACTGCTTATTCAATTTATTCGCATCTACCCTCCTTATCGGAGGCCGTTCCTCTATCCGCAACCTGAGGACGTGCCATGCAGTGGTCACAGGGACCCACTACATGGGATATTAAGCAACTGACTTTTAAATTTGAATTTTGTTTAGGCGCTAATAACCATAGATACTCATATGCCTTGAAACCATCTCACACCAAAAGTGGGTAGGGAAAGTTGGGTAAGGGTATGGACGCTCACAGTCCTGTGCTGTGAGTGTTGACATAGCAGGGAGGTAACATGTTACTCCAAGTGACTACTTTGTTGCATCCATTTGGGGCTGTTCCACTTCGACCACGAACACAGCTGGTGGTTGTGCATATGAAGTATGATAAGTAAATTTGTTCTAATTTTTACAGTTATTAAAATTTTGTACAGTGTGTGTACTTTTAGTTGAATATTTCAAAAGTTCACAGTAAAAGTGAGTCACATATAATTCAGTTTTAAAATTTTCCGACAATGTTATATGGTCATAGTTGTGACTTATATTTTTTACATTGTCCATCATTTCATGCCAATAAGCCCCATGTTTCTGAGGCAGGATCTGCCTTCATATTCAGGTGGACCAGGGAACCTACTAATTTCAGTTGTGACTATGAGTCAGTTCCACCTTCACTGTTAACTGTAATGCCTGTAGGGCGTTTTTTGGGTTACAGTGGTAAAGGCTTATGTGGATGGAATGGAGGAATCACTGGTGCCAATTTATAAACTTTCACTAGTGACCAAGAGTATGCAGTGAAGTATGTGCATGCATACTTGTAAGACTTTTGTGCATACTCTTAGATGCTTTTGTACTTGATGTTGAACTTGTTCTCTGATTTTACCACAAAGCTGCAAATGGCATCTCCCCTGCCCAAGTTTCTTTGACCAACTGAAGGTACTATGTTTCATGGATGTGATGAGAGGTATGCTTCATGCCCAGGTAGCTCAGGCACGATACTCAGATAGCACAATCATTAGAACATGATAGCATTTGAATTACTTGTCTATGAAAGCTCTTAACTTTTTGGCACCGGAATTATTTTTTTAATTTTAGCACACTCTGTATTTAAAATGTGAATAATACAAGAACCAAATATGTTAGAATTATGAAACACACTGCATTTTGAAGAGAAAAAAATGGAGAGTATACACCATGTTTAAAATATTCAGTACCTATATTTGTTGAATAAGTATATAAATTGCAACTTTAGAGGTTAGCGGTGCAGTATGACCACTATAATTGACATTAGGCGTCAAAAGGTTAAATCCTTAACTGTTGTGTCATATGACCATCTTCGATGTGTTTGCCCTGGAAGGCTGTGAATCTGGTTTGTGATTGACCATCCCTTACAGTCATATTGTTTGCTAATCTGAGAGTAGTCAAAGACCTATGTATTGTAAAAGCAGAATACCATATAGATTTACTCCATCTCCTGACAAAACATCACGCACAGTGACATGAAACACTAGAAAGCTCAGCAGTAGAGGTACCTAGCAGTCAGCCTATCACTTGTTGTCATGCATAAGTTTCTTGCAGTTGTTACTGTGAATATATTTGCCTGGAATGTGACAATGCATAGTCTGATATGCCTGGCATCAAATCTCAATACACACATCCCATATCTCCCAGTTTTATTCTGCTTCTCCCATAAGTGGTGCAAACTAGGGATAAAAGAACAAATGCATCACACAAAAAATTGATGGAAGAAATATTAAGTGAATGAAAGTGAGGTCACGAAAAAAAGAGAGAGGAATCTAAAGGTAACATTTAGGAAAAGAGATGTCTAGCATAGAAAGTTTGGAAGAGATGAGATGACTGAATTTTAACTCAATTGTGTGTGACTGTTGCATCATATACAGTGGCTGCGGTTTATTTGCATGTAGTAATGGCATTATAGTGCCATCTGTCTGTCTGTGAAGAAAAATAAATTTGTAGTTATTCCTGTACTTAAAAGAGCCCCATTCCATTAAGACATGGGTGAATAGATGTATAGTTTACCACATTCTTAACATCAGAATCAGACAGGTGAGTGCTCATTTTCATGCAGTGACCACTATTCAACAAGGGAAACAGCTTCCAGTACCAATTGACTAAGAGGCTGGTTGGACCACACAGCCTGTGTGGATGGTTCAGAAAAGGAAGGAATCTTTTCTATTATGGGCAGTTGAATGTCAGTTCTTCAGTCATTCAGCTTATAGCCCAGTCACTACACTGACTGAACTGTGCACACAAAAATTAATATACTTCACAGATATGTTTTCCATATCCCAACAGTGAGCAAATATTTGTTAAATCTAAGACTCTTGATTTCGGTAAGTTACTACTGATTGCATGTACCTGACAGAACATAAGAGTTCACTTGTTATTTCCTTCATGATTTCTAGAACGTCTCATTATTCACTTGTGTCACGTTTGAAATTACTTTTCAGAACAGCAGTTTACATGCTAATTACACATTTCCAAGAATGTGGTTTCAATATCACTTTGCAACTGGCTTTTCATTCCTTCATGGGCCGTGACTATAACCTCAACAGTTGACAGGACACAAGTGAAAGCACACACGCACGGTCTATCGAAGCATGACTGTACTCTCACACATGTATGCTGTGCCTTGTGATTATGGTTATAGGTAGAGAACAATGTTTATTTCTTCCTTTTCACTATGGCATGGTGCATCCCACAGGTTGTGGATGGAAGGGACAGCCCCCATATATGGAAGGTACTGCAAATATAATGAACAGACAGGAACAACAAGTCCACAAATGGTGGTCCTACAGATTGGGTGCTGTGTGAGGGGTTAATGTCTCTTCACGCTAAAAAGCCAGCATGTTACAAAATGTAGTGCAGTGCCTCACATTAGGAGGATTCTTTCAAATGGAGGGGGAGGGAAGGACATGAGATTTGAAACTTGGAATATGTGGAGTCTCTGTAGTCCTTGTTTGTTGACACAGCTACAGGGACTTGGCTAAGAATAAGTTACTATTTAGTGGGACAACAGAACATCAGCTGCAAAAGAGGCAATGAAAATTATCAGTTAGGGAGAGGATTCTTTGTGCTTAGGAGAATTATGTCAACAGTTAGGAGAGTAGAGTTTCTTAGTGAATGGATGTAAACTACAGTACTCAAAAGATGCTGGTGTGATGTTTTTATTCTGAATTCGTATGCCCCAACTAGGGATAAAAGTGATGATGCACATAAGAGTATCTGTGAGGAACCGGAGCAGGTATTTGATAAATTCTGTAAATGCATTATGAAAAATTGTGTAGGGTATTCTGATTTGAAGTGAGGGAGAGAATACATTTTCAAGCCAACAGTCATGAATGAGAGTTTACATGAAACTAGTAATGTTATGGGTGTTGCAGAAGAAAACTTTGCCACATCTGAAATGAAATTGTCAGCAGCACAATGTTGACATAAAACATTCATAAATACACTTGGACATAGCCTGATGGGAATGCTGTCAATCAACTGATGATGTATTTATAGATAGGAGACAGCATGCAAGTATACTTGATGTACAATTGTTTACAGAAGCTGAATGTGATACTGTTCACTTTTCAGTGGTTGCCTCAGTTTGTCTGTTTTCGTTTAGAGTATTCTGTCGTTACTTTGTTCCACATCCTTTACAATCTGCAGTTCATAATAAACCGCTACTTTATGAAATATAGAATGATCTGAGTATTGGCATATAAACCAAACACTAAGAACAAAATTAATCATCAGAGTTACATGGGAATTGTATCATAAATATTCTATTGCAGTGGGAGATCAGCCATTCCTGCTACAGAAAGAGGACCTTATAGCAGAGCTAAAGATGTCTAAGGACATCACAGGAATAAAGAAGCTGAAGGTGGAGCGTGCCAAGGTGGAGGAGCAACAGGAGAAGCAAATGTTTACTGAAATCACGAGACAGCTGACTGCCAATAATTTTGTTGAGAAGGTGTGGCCTCCTTTAGTCATTAGAGTACAGTGCTGACAGTACTGATCTTTAACCTTCTTTACCCTTTACATCTGTACTAAGAACCCTCAAGCTTGCTTCCTTGTGCAAAATGTTTTAAATACTTCAGGTGTTCTGATCAAGTAATTGTTAGTAATGCATTTTTTTAAATTTCTTTTAATGTAAACAATAAAGTCAACCAAGTGCACAAAATCATATATTAACTTTTACTCCAACATGGTTTTGCTGTGCATAAGAAATAATCACTTCTCGCTGCGTAATAACCCAGCAGGATGCAGTCCTCATGTTTTGGCTGTTCCTAACCCATTGCCATAGACAATGTTACAGTTCCTTAGGTCAATACGTGGAGCATACAATTGTTTATTTTCTTACTATTATGCGTGATAATTGCCAATTAAGTTTAAAATACACAAAAGCTGAGTGAATGTGTTATTGTGAAATTATAAAATGTATGTCGTCTATTAGGAAATAGAGATAAAAGACTGATAAAGTCCACTTCCTGGTTATTTGTCTATGAAATCTTCCGTTGTTGATTGATTTTGTTGTTGTTTATTTAAATAAGCTGGATGCATATTTTTGTACTGGATATATTACCTACATCTGGATTAAAAATTGAGAGCAGTAAAAAAATTCACCATATTTTTAAAATGGAAAATTAAATTAACAAACAGAAAAGTAAATATAATAAAAAGGCATAAATAAAACACAGTTTAATTATTATTTTTTATTGTTAATGTGATAGTTGTCCCTATTTCTCTCTCTCTTTCTCAAACACCAGTCAGTAAGGACAGGTTATGGTTTCCAGGTAGCTGTACTTCTTTATTTTGAGAACATCCATAGAAGACAGTCCAGCCTTACGTACATAAGCTAAGGATTATGGTACAGGGGCACCCAGAACTTGCTGGGCACAGTTAGGTTGAAGGACATGCATTTGAACCAGAGCTGATGCTCACTACCTTAATGCATTTTCTTAGGAAAACTGGTACTTACGTGTTCTGCCTGCCACTCAAACTTTTCATTCATTCATTCATTCATTCATTTATTTAGTATTCCAGAGATCCATCAGAGTGGATATAGAACTTGTCATTAGATAACAACAGGCATAGCACAAAATGAGTCTCGACAGTAAGATACATATGATAGTAATTTGTGCTTATAATACATAAGTAACAAATCAAGTTTATACAAGGAAATGTGATCAGTTCAGAATATACAATCAATGAAATACTAACATAATGTAACTAGACAGAACTTAAAAACAATTCAAGAGTACTTACATAATACACATAGACAGAAACTTTAAATCAACATGCCATTATAATAAAATCTTGTGATATAGTTCTTAATTCATGATTGACTAATGTACACTTCAATTGTGTAAAATGAGTAAGTGTGTAAAAATTTTTTCAGAGCAATTTTAAATTTTTTTTTGGTTACCAGCAACATTCTTAACCTCTAAGGGTAAATTATTAAAAATTTTTATCCCTGAATAATAAGCTTCTTTTTGGTAAATGGTTAAGTTTGCTTCAGGAATGTATATATTATTTCTTTGTCTAGTGTCTAAATTGTGATTTTCATTGTTTGTCAGGAAAAGATTTTTTTTTTGAACCACAAACATTAATAAAGATAACATATATTGTGATGTCAAAGGCAAAATTTGTAATTTCTTAAATAAGTTTCTACACGAAACTCTGTTCCCACATCCTTCCATAATTCTAATTGTCTTTTTTTGTATTCTAAAAATTATGGGGCTATGTGACGAGTTTCCCCAAAATATAATTCCATAGCTCATAACTGAGTGGAAAAAAAACACAATAAGTCACTTTTAATGATGAAACAGACATGTATGTTTTGGCATTTCTAATTATATAACAAGCCGTACTCAACTTTTTCATAATTAAGTCAATATGATTATTCCAAGACAAAGTATTATTCATTGTCACCCCCAGGAATTTGTGTGGGAGCTGTTGGTGATAAAATTATTGTTAAAGCCTATTTTTAAGTTTATTGACATATTTTTCTTAGTTGTAAAGTGTACATAATTTGTTTTATTAAAGTTTAAAGATAACTGGTTTGCTCTATTTAAAGTTATAAAAACTATGTAAATGTTTTTGTTAAAATCTGTTGAGTTTGAGTGAGCAAATAAGATACTAGTATCATCAGCAAAAACTGTAGGTGCTGAAGTTTTATTTATAATCTTGGATAAGTCATTTATATATAAAAGAAAAAGTAGAGGTCCCAAAATAGAACCTTGTGGGACTCCATGTCTTACTGTAGCCCAATTTGAAACTTTATTACTATTCTGTGATAGTACAGTGGCATACATAAAATGTAAAGTAATGACCTATATGGGGTATAGCAGCCCTGAAATATTTAATGTACAGTGAACTAATTTTCTAATTGTTAAGTAAAAGAGGGCAATTTTTAGACTGCATGAAAGCTTACTATGTGTATTATAAATGCAGTTCCAGTCACAGAGTAGCAGAGAAGAATGCCTGATGTTATCTCACCAAGGAACCTTCTTTTACCCAGGGACTGGCACTGACACCATTACCACAAAACTATAAAAGCACCTGCTTGTCTTGATTTGCCCACTAACATTACTGTACTCAGTCATTTGACTATGTGCAATTTTTTCTACAGATTCCAGAGAAGGATGCTACAGGGAACCCAATTCCAGCATGGAAGAGACAGATGATGGCCAAGAAGGCAGCAGAGCGAGCTCGCAAGGAACTTGAGGAACAGATGCTGAAGGAGGCTGAGCAGAAACGTCTCCAGGCCATTCCGCCCTGGAAGAGGCAACTCCTAGCGAAGAAGGAGGAGCATGAAAGCAGGAAGTGAGTTGCAACAAGAGACAGATGGACAGACATATAAACTGAAGGGTGCAAATGTTAATTTTGAATTGCAGCTTGTTTAATCAGTGTTATGACAGACCAATGGCCAGTATATATATTCTTTTGACAGTAGCCAGTAGTAACTAGCAGCTGTTTTATGAGGCTGACATCAGCTTTGGTAATCTGACTGCATAACCAGAACTATTTTGTTCTTGTATAGTGATACCTGTGTGAAAAGAATTGAGTCTTCATTCATTTTTAATTGTCTTGAATTTCGAAATAAAACTGCTATATTCATAGAAGACTATACTGTGAAAGTAGTAGAGGACCCAGTCTAAAGTCACTGCTCTGTCATTAATGACACTGAATTTGCCCCAGTATCATGTGACCAATCCATCTTCATTTTTTTCACAGTAGAAGTGTGTCCTTAACATCCCAGTATTTTGATAACTGCTTATGTCAATCTTAATTTTTAAAAAATGTGCTGTCATTACTTGGAAAGGCACTTGTGTAGAAAACGATGACAAATCTGGGAGGGTAATGCTAAAATGAGTTTTAGAGAAATGGATTACACATGTATGAAAAGAGAGAGCTAGTTTGCACATGTTCAAGCAGTGTTGAATCACAGATGTAGTTTATATGGCTGTCTCATAGTATGTGACTTCCATGTCAGTACTTTCCTACAGATTAACTCTGGACTGAAACCTGCATATCAGTAGGACCACCAACTGCTCCTCAGTTATTCAAACAACCTGTTGCATTACATAACTTCACACAGTCCTGGACTGACTGGGTCAATTTATGTACATCACTGAGCCTCTGCTTCTGTTCATGTATGACTCTGAGCCCCTGGTAAGAACAGTAGTCACAACGAATTTTGTTCATTTGTTGCAGGGTACAGTGGATATTGTGTGAATGATATACTCTGGGGAATGCTTGAGAGCAATAATTCTCATATTCTTAGTAATATTGCAGACCAGTACACATGTTCAGAAATCAATACTTATGAAGGACTCAGCTTCGTTTCTTCACATATATGATGTGTGTCAAAATAAAAGTCAGACAGGAAGCAACGAAATAGTTTGTTGTTTATTCCCAGCCAACACATTGCTATATCCCATGGGTCAGCTAGTTGTAGATTTCACCAGCTTCACTTGTTTTGTTGCTTTAGTGTTACACTGCACATGAACAGAACAACAGGAGGCCTGCTATTTTTTTGCAATGTCACACTGGAAAACCTAGGCTTCATCACCAGTTACAGTATTTCCTCTCTGTAAAGCCTGTACAGTTTTCTTTTCTTCTCAGTTTCTTCTTCTTGATGATACTCTTTTGTACCATCATCTTGATGTTCATATTTCTTTTGAAAAATATTTTTAATGATTTTTATATAACTCTAATTTCTATAAAGGCAGTTTACAATCATTTCTTATTATTTGAGCCACACATTACACATCTGCATAACTGCTGCAGACACATGTGTTATTGTTAGATCATTATTCATCTTTGTCAGTGTCCCCTTGCTTGCAGTCACACAGAAACCTCTGCTGTGCACATTGTTCCATTTCCATCAACTTATTATAAAGAACAGTTAAATATGTATGGGATTTCTTATTACATCAGTTAAAAATTTAATTATGATTTTTTGTTGTAGAGTTCCATTGTCTATTTTTTGACAGAGAACGATTACACTACTGTAATAAAACACTTACAAGCAACTGCAAAAGAGGCTGAATCCAAATGATTTTGCTATATTTATGAAGTGGGCAGTCAGTTGTTCTAGCATATGTTGCCAGATGTCAACATTGTTGCATATTGTCACACATCATACATGAAGGTTTGCAGCTTTGAGTGACAGTGCAGTTTATTAGATAACCAATTTAACAAATTTAGTCCTTTTTATTTTAGTGCTCTGGCAGAAATATTAGTGTCTATCCATGACAAATGCGATGTGATTGTTTGATGGCTACTCAAAAAAATTTCTGGCTGTGGAAGCAGGATGGACAGACACTGCTTCTATCACCACAAATATTTAGGCTGTTAATGCCCCCAGTCTACCAACAACTTTAGCACATCACAGTGTCTCTTCAGCATAACTCCAACAGAACATTAAACAGCTGATGTGCAGGTTGCTGTGCTTATGACTTATGTGCCAGCTGAGAGTAATCCCAGCTGACAGCAACAGTGTTTACAAGTTAAATCAGTCACATTAGTTCCTGTATCAAAATTCCAAGTAAGAACTACATATTGGAATGAGTAATTGAGACACCTATGTGGAAAGTAGTTTTGCAAGAAAAGGAGAAGATTCTTGAATAAATTTCAGGGCGATGAGGTTTTAAATGTAAAAGTTATTCATAGAGTCACAGGTAAATTAAGAAAGGCATGGTAATTATTTAGCCAATAAAAACAGAAATTGCGAAGATATTACTGAAAAGAAATTGAATCAAATGTGTGCTGGGTTTTAAACTGCCTTAGCCACCTTGCAGAAGAAACTGGGGATATTAAAAATGTCCATTCAGATTGCCACAATACACCTTAGGTTAAAGCCACATAAGAAAAAAGTAGAGGTAGTTGCTGGGGTATAATGCCTAATGGTGTAATTAAATGGTCTGTATGGCTGTGGTATGACATAAACAGGCATAAATTTATCAACTTTATGATATAATTGTATGATATGTGTAATGAAGTGTGGGTGAATGAATACCTATGGGTACATAAGTGTCCTAGTGTGTGTTTTGAATTATTATTGGAGTGACTCTAAAAAAAAATTGTAATATGTATAGGCTTCTGGTTTGTCAAGACAGCTGTACCAGCTTGAATCTATTCAGCCTGAATTGATGAAAGTAGTCCTTGTAGCCTGAACAGCTAGGCAGTCATACTGTATGATGTAATACAGGTTTTGAATGAATAAAAGCCTTGCCAGTAGTATTCTTCACACATTACAGGGAGGAATTAGCCGCTGTATGTGGCAGATATATTCATTCATGTAACATAATTACTGTGTCTGCAACAGTATTGAATTTGTGGCTGTGACTAGCTGTACCATTATCCTGCTTGTATTTCTTTCTCTCATTTCAGTCACTTGTGTGTAGAGCATCCTAGTGTCATGGTCTGTATCATTATTTGGCTTGTCCAGATTTGAGACTTCTATCAAACAGTTCACATCAGATCATCATGCAGCAAAAATATTCATGCAGTAACATTAACCTTAATTACCCCAGTGGTGCATTATTTTAACAGGACATGTGTATGGTCCAGCTGGACAAGCATTGCATTTTTTCAATAAAAATAACATTACATCCGTTGCAAAATCCAGCTGCCAGCCTTGTGGTATTGGCAGATTTAAAAGCCCTCTGTTTTATTTTTTACAACTGTGAATTAACAGGCACATTCATACTGACAGGCTGTTAGTAGACATATGTGCAACCTTCACAGAGAATGACAATGTCAAGAAGAGATGCATTGATTAAGAGGTGGTAACATCGACATGTAAAATTATTTAAATGTTCTAGCACTTGAATGACCTTACTGATCACATGCCCTAACTTCTTAATATATTTATGATATGATAGTCTTATGTATGTTGATGTCAAAAAATAAAACTGCACATTGGATTTGCATTGGTGTTTCCTTCCTTTATGTACCTGACCTAAGCAGACAAGTGGGAAGTTCTTATGGTGAAATGTGCACCAGTTAGCCTGATTTCTGTCTATCCCTCACACTGTCCAATGTACTCTCCAGGTCATTACAATTCTGATAATTAATATTATGTTAGGCAAATAGAATGGTTACATCAAAGCAGTTTTCCTAATATTTGGTGACAGTGAATCTTTCCACATATGGAAAATGTAAAAATATCATACAATTTTACAACTTCAAAGTTTTATAAACAAAGAGTAGAACAGTATGATTATGCTGTGTTCAGACTGATGGTTGGATATTTTCTGGTCAATTGTATTTTATAAATCATGTGGTACATTTGCTAATATTTTCTTGTGAACTTGTTCACAGGACAAACTTGTACACGCCTCGGGTTTTGGATGACAAAAAGGCAAAACCATTGAAACCTGAGGAAGTACTGAGGCAGCAACTGCCTTCTAGCAGTGAGGTAGTTCCAACACTTGAGGATGGTAACAAGGAAAATAAGACACCAGAGCAGCAGCAGCAGGAGCAGCAGCAGCAGGAGGAGGAGGTATCCTCTAAAGAGGGCAGTAATGATGAACCAGCACAGATCATCCCATGGCGTGCTCAGCTGAGAAAGACAAACAGCAAACTCAGTTTGATGGAATAGTGTGAACCACTCCACTGTGGGAATGACTTCTAAACTGTGTGCAATATGATCTTGTCAGATGTGGTGCATGCTGTGAATCTTGTACACACATCACTTATACCCCTTAGTAACTGTACATACATACATACATACATACGTACATACATACATACGTACACACTTCAAGTATGTACGTGCATATATACCAGAAAAATATTCACCCATTAAAAGCACCGCATAGCCTGCATTGGTCTACAGAATGATGAAGATATGTTTTTTAATGTTAAATACTGTATTTAGTGTATATTAAGAAGGGCAAAAGCTGGGAGTGAGTCACAATGTTACAAATTTGTACAACACTTATCAGCCACACTTCATGTTATTGTCATTATTGTGTTGTGTATAATGTGTGATTTTGTTGAGAAATGTTTTTGTGCTGCATTGCAGGTATTCATATACAGGTATACACAATACAACTGATTTATAGGCCGGATGTTCATACAACATTAATTCCATTAAACAGATTCCTAGTGTTCTCAATTTCAGCTAAGTGTTAGATATCTGTCATGCTTTGTTCTTTTAGTTTAGGAGCCAATGAATTGTCTGTTATTTGTTGGATGAGAACTCTTTTATATCTATCAAAATTGGTGAAAAATAAATATCAAAATCTGCTCCTGCACTAACATGTAGGTATTTTCGTGATGTGACACAGAAACCTGAATGTTAGAAACACATGCTTGTTGTTCATTCTGTGGTTCTACAGCCCATTTCCAGGCCATGGCCTCCCCTAACTGGCATTCTAAAACAATGGTATTAAATGGGGTGGGGTTGTCAACTCTATTCCTCCTCCCCAACATGGAGGACTAGCATTTTATACTGGATTTAAAACTGTAGAAGGAATGGCCCATGTCTAAAGAACCCCATTCCCTTTTAGTGTGGGACAGACTTTGTCTGACCCCTGCGCTGAGGCCTGTCAAGCTTGGATGTCGCTGAAGGTAGTTGCAGTATTGCTGGCATTGACCCCAGCTGCCATTTTTTTTTTGTTACGTGACTTAATTTTTAGTCAGTATGGACATGCCTTTTTTTAATTATGTTGTGGTCACAGGAATTTCAGTGGCTTCTGTGATCAGGGGAAGTATGCCAGCTTTCCCCAGCCTGTGCACACGTACGTATGGACGTGTGTATAAACTTGTACACACACACACACCACTTACTAGTATACAGATTTGAAGATGACTTACACCAGCTAGGCACACCTCTACCAAATTTTGCGGTTGGATGGCTACCACTCTTCCTTTTTATTCACAAGCGTGCTACTGAACATTCAGGTCTGATCCCAGACATCCGTTAGCCTGACAGGGTATTTGTGTTTTTCCTCAGTCCATTCTGGTCAATGCAGTGATGGTACCTTAAATTATGCCACTACCTTCCACATACTAATTTCATTATTTACTAATCATTCTGCCATTTCAGGCTATACACTAATTTTTTATGTACTATTGAAAATGTAATTAAATATATTTCTTCCCATGGTAAAATTAAATAATAGGGTGCTGAGGAAGATATTTGGGCCTAAGAGGGATGATGTAACTGGGAAGTGGCGAAGACTACACAGTGCGGAGTTTTATGATCTGTTAGTTTCACCAAATATTATTTGGGTGATCAAATCAAGACAAAAAAGATGGACAGAGCATGTAGCACCTATGGAGAAGGAAAAGGAGAGGTGCATACAGGGTTTTGGTGGGGAAACCTGACAGAAAGAGGCCACTTGGAAGACCTAGACATAGATGGGAGAACAATAATAAAAGATATCTTCAAGAAGGTGGATGGGGGTCATGGACTGGATTGATCTGCCTTGGACAGGGACATGTGATGGGATCTTGTGAATGTGATAATGATCCTCCAGGTTCCATAAAATGCAAGGAATTTCTTGACTAGCTGGGAAGCTAAGAGCTTCCCAAGAAGGACTCTGCTCCGTGGAGTTATTTAGGTAAAATTAAATGCTTGAGGTGTGTCTTGAAATTCATGTGCTGAAACATCAACTACACATCCATGTTTATCAGTACAGCTATTCGATAGATTTTCATAAAATTATGTTAAAAATGTTGACAAAATGCATGTTTTTCCATGTTGGACAGTTAGAATTGACCGTCTTTTAACTGCTCATTATTTCAAAGATGGACTGCTACTCTTGTCAGTACAGGACTATGTATTTTATTTGGTACAAGAAAATTAGAGTAGAGGAAATAGTGCAAATGCCTTTCTTGGCAAGCTCTGGACCCATCTTTCTACCCAAATCACAGCCACAATTTCCTTGAGTCTTCTAACACTATGGTGGCTTTGGCAGATCTGGTTTGATTGACTGATTGATTGAATTGCATTTAGGTTTGAGCCCTTATGGTTACGATGCACCTAGGCCTTAATTGATGGGCCCTTTGTACCACATATCAATTCATAGGAGCCCTGTTACTTTGCTAAAGTTCCAGAAGGCCCCCAGACTTATACTTGTTTAATGTCCTCTGGATCCAAAAAGAATGAGCCCAGATAAGCATGAATGAGTGAAGCCAAAGCTTCGCATTCACATAGAATGTGGGCCAAGGTTTCATCCTCTGCTGCATACCTCGTACACTATGGACTTTCTGACAGCCCCATTAAATGAAAATATCTTCTCAGGGTATTATGTCCAGTAAGAAGCCCAGTAACGACCCTGGATTGTGTCTTATTAAAGGACAGAAACCTAGCCTTGGCTTCCGTACAGGGTCCTGAAATGAATTCTTGAGCCTGTCTTTGAGTATTCCAAGACCTTGCCACCATGCCCAGTGCTGGTTAACCAATGTCTAATCCTTCTTCTAGAGACTCCCAAAGCTGGCTCAGGTCCAACAAAATTTAGAGCAGAACTGTCTCTTGCGAGCGCTTCGGCAATTTCATTTTCTCGCACCCCAGCATGTCCAGGGACCCAATACAGCCCCACAGCATGCTGGGTATCATGTAACACCTTTTGGCACTGTTGAACCAATGGAGACATTCTGGCGGCCTGTAGAGCTTTCAAAGCCACCTCTCTGTCAGAGCAAATACTCACATGCTTCTCTGGCCTACCCTGAAATTAAATTTCATGAGCACATGCCAAGATACCATATATATCTCAGCCTGAAAAACTGTAGCATACCTTCCTAGAGAAATACTGAGCCTTTTTCCCACAGATTGGTCATAGACCACAGCCCTGGTGCCCTCCTTCATCCTGGACTCATCTGTAAACCAGACGAGCCCAGTTCTCTGGTCCATTCTGCCCTAGTCAACATAGTAACCCTATATTTGGGTTCAAAATTGATTGCTAGCCCCATAACATCTACCCCCATATTCAATATGGGGTCTGATTCCTGAAACCGCATCAATATACTGGTATGTCCTCGATTGGAATGGAGGTAAGACCAACTTCCCAAACTCCAGGGACAATGTGCAGCTGACCTGGCCTCACTCTGTGTCACTAACTCCAGTGGGGAGAGGCAAATAAGTGCTTTCACAGCATTTGTGAGAGAAGTGCACATCACTCCCTTTATCCCCAAGTCTTTGAACTCAGCTAAATTTTTCCTGGCACTACCTGTCTGACAGCCAGGCCACCATACTAAGGCTGCAAAAGTAATGGATGGCCTAATGATAGAGATGTAGAACCAATGAGCCACCCTGGGTAAGAGGCGCCATGTCACACCACAGGCCCTCCTAGAGGCCCACAGCAGATTGTGAGCCTTCCTCACTTCAATATCCGTGTGCTCCCTCCAAGTCAGCCAAGAATCCAGGACTACACCGAGATACTTGACTGACATAGAGCGGCGTAAAGTCATCCCAAAAAAGGTGTGGTTCAAAGAACCCAGGGAGTTCCCTTTTTCTTGTGAATGCAACAAGTCCAGTCTTGTCAGGATTGACCAACAACCTGAGCTGGTCACACCACAACTCTATAGTATGAAGGGTCCATTGTATGAGCCCTGATACCATATGTGGGAATTTTCCCACCGCTAGAGGGCAGATGCCATCTGGATATCCTTGAGTATAAACTCCATCCCAGTGAGCCTTGCTATCTAGACACCTCAACGCTCCTGGAAGATCAACCAAGAGTCACTGTAGCCAGCTGGCCCTCCAGGGTAGCTCTAGTCCACCATATGATGGTGTAATCGACCCTGTGTTTAGCAAGAGCAACACACCTGGAGTCATAGGAGGTGTTATTAAACGCCCCTTCTATGTCTAGGAAAACACCCAGAGTTGTCTCCTGTTGGTCAAGCACCTTCTCAACCCGAACCATGAGCTGATGAAGGGCCATTTCCATATCTCCCAGCATGGTATGCACGTTTATTGTGATGTAAGGACATGAATACCAAAATTTCATCCCTTAAAAATCTATCTACCAGCCTCTCCATGGTCGTAAGTAAAAACGACGTGAGACTGATAGGTCTGAAGTCCTTAGGTCCACCATAGGAATTCCTATTGGGCTTAGGTATGAACACTACCTTAATCTGGCGCCATGTGGCTGGAACACAGCCCGTCGCCCAGCAGGCACGAGTGATCTTGACCAAGTAAGGGACAAGGAACCCCATCCCTCTTGTAACAGGGCAGGGAATATCCCATCTATTCCTGGAATTTTGTATTGGGTAAATGAGTCAATTGCCAATACCACTCTCCCATAGGTGACAAACCCTCGCTGCCACCTGTCAGTCCAAACGTTTGGCATGGCGGACAGCAGCAGGGGCTGCCTCCTTCATTATAGCCACTGAGTTGGGAAAGTGAGTAGCAAGCAAGAGATCTAAGGTTTCCCCTTGGATTGCGTACGCCTTCTGGAAGGAGCCACCAATGATCCCAGCTTGATCTTAGAGTCCCTAGATAGGGCCCTGTGTAACCTAGCTGACATGGGTAGGTCGCTAATGGAACTACAGAAAGTCCTTCAAGTAACTTTAGAAGCCTTTCCTACCTCCTTCCTATATCTCTGCTGAGTCTCTATAGATTTCCAAACTGTTTGGCACTTATTAAATAGCCGTCTTACTCCTCTTCTAAGGGACTCCAGCTCTGATGTCCACTTCAGAGATTGCCTACCTGTTTTAACAGGTCTCAGAGGATAGTTACCCTCACAGTCTGAGACAAGGGTCTGAACCCAGTGAATGGCAAGCCTCAATCTAGCCTTGTCTTTCATGTTCATCTCAGGGGCCCTCTCCAGTTTCCCTCAGGCCCTCTCGAAAGAAGCCGTAATTGGTACCCATAGGGTTCCTGATCAGGTGTACTGTTATGGAGCCCTGTAGAGTGAACAGACTATGTCTGTGATCCAATAGGGAGGGCTCTGATGAAACCTCCCAGCTTGTAATGCTTTCTAGAAGCCCAAAGGACTCCAGGGTGAAATCAGTCACCTCTGGCCTACTGCAAAAGGTGGGCTCATTGCCCTGATTCGAAGAATCAAGGAATCCTACCAGGGCCTCCTCTCTATCATTACATTTGGTGCTACCCCATGCAATACAATGTGTGTTGGAGTCGCATCCTGTGACTAGATAGAGATTTTCACTCTCACAATATTTACGAGTTCCTCAAATTCCTTTGACCGGGAGGATCCTTGGATCATAGGGCAGATATGCGGAACAAACAACCAACCGTCTTCCTGCCCATCTTTATTATACTTTACTAGAACTGCTACCAGGTCCCTACAGGAGAATCCTGGCAGTATCCAAGTGGTCATGTTCCTCACAAGGATACAAGCCCTAGGTCTGTCTGTTCCTCCTGCAAAAGTACAGGGTATAACCTGGAATATTCAGGCCCCTAATACAGTTCTTGCGATACCATGGTTCCTGTATTCGTGCCATGTCTATTCCTTTGACATGTACTGTTCTAGTAAGTATTCTAGGAGTGGCAATGCTGTGCTGCAGGTTGGCTTGAATGAATGGGATGGTACTCACCATGTCTCATTCAGCCTCTTCCTCCTCTTCCTTCTCTTCTTCTCCTCTTCCTATTTCTTCTCTTCCAGTTTAGCAACCAGAAGGGCCTGTCCTACTCCACTGAAGGGTCTCCAACCCATCCCCTCCAGTGGTATGACAGATGTTATGTCAATGCTGAGCACAAAGCAGACCCCATTAGTTTCCTCCCAGTGCACATATACTCTCCATTGCCTGGTGTTGAGACCCTGGTTCAGCCTAAGGAGCAGCTGGAAATAACTCTCTGTGTCCTCCACAGGATCTGGAAACCAGGCCACCACTCTCCTATAGGTGGGGAGAGCATCCAGGCCCACCATCTTGAGCCTAGAACCCTCCCAAGCTACCAGGGTGGGTACCCTAGCAACCAGCCAGTCTCTGGTCTCTTCATATTGGCACACCATAATGGCTGTCCGTTTGGCCCAGTAGGAATCAACAAGCCTGGGGGTGAACCCCTCTTCAGGGAGCCCATCCACAAGTCCACCGATAGCCCACTGGATGCCTACAAAGTTTTATCTAGAGATCTGAACCCCCAGATAGCCCTCACATACAGTTGCCATCCGAATGTGCTCCCGAGTGGCCCTGGCATAACTCTGTTGCCCAACTTGCTTGGGCCTCTTTGCCTGCCCGCCCTCAGGAGTGCCCCAAGATGGCCTCTGTCTCTTGCCTCCCCTTAGATGCCCCATGCTCCCGAAGATTCTGGCCCATTTGAACGGGGTTTATGTTTTGCCTTCTCCTTTACCTTCCTTTTGGCCCCAGATGTGCTGGGCTTCTGCAGGTTTTGTGGTTGACTACTTCGAGGTAGTTGAGGTTGGCCACTGTTAGAGTCCCCGGTAGAAGCCTCAACAGGCCTGGCCTTTCTCGCTTGCTTCTTGGCAGCGCCACAACGATTCTTTCTAAAACTTTGGAATCCAAGGGTACCGACCTTCTCTGTCAGCCTCTCAAGGTGCTACGAGCTTCGACTGCTAGGGGACAGGTGTTCCTCCCAAGTAACGGGAGTCTTATGTGCCACTTGCGGAGCCTCCAAGCGCCAGAGTTCCCCTTGACTGGAGCCCTCTTTAGAACCTTTACTGGAGTCCCCTATGAAGGAGCTCTCCGTATGTTCTAATTTTTCTTCTGTAGTATCAATTCTGATCCCACGAGTACTGGGGGTAATATAAGGTCCACCAAGCAGAGCCTCCGTACTTGGTAAGGATGAATTACCCCTGGGAGGTCGCTTGGTATCCCAGAGGGCGCCATTCTTGCCAGACCCACCCACTGCCATTCATCCCATAGGCAAGGCGCTTACGCCATAGAATTTGGGATTGTTTTTCAAGGGTTTTTTTTCAGATCCACTGTGTTCTGTGCAAAAGGGTCACCTTTCGTAGGATATGGTTTTTCACCATGCACAGATCGTCATGGATGGAGAGAGACTATGATTATGCATCTATCATCCCTGCAGAATAGCTAAGAGCCCACTTCAAGCCATTGATGTCGCCCTCAGTAACATGATGACCCCTGTGATGGTGTTTGGTACCAGGTAATTTTTAGGTACAAACCGTAACAAAAATTTTAATGCTGGCACAGTTTTTCACACTATGTATTGTTAGGTTATAATCCATAAGAAGGTTTTGAGTGCTATCATACTGTTTGGTGCAAAATCATTTTCAGTTACCCAGTATAAAATTTCTAATGTTGAGGTTTGCTCCCTTACAGTGAGACACAAAACATTTGTTTTATAAAGAAACTCATACATATCAATATTAATTTGTCATTTCATGTATGAGAATTATGTCCTAGAGCTTTACACTATTTCAGTGCAGAATGTTGCATCAATTATGTGCCAAAGTGTAGCGAAATACTGAGTTTGCTTAGCCAAAGCAAGTCTGCTGGGGATTTCCTCTTCATATCATCATTGAAACATAAGAAGTGAACACCAGAAATTGTTGTGTCTCATACAGAGCAGGTACTCAGATCCTGTGAGAAATGTTTCTGTTGAGTAAAGATGATGCATTTTCGATTACTCCTGCAAAGTATGCGTCATGGCAGAAATTGCTTTTGTACAAAGCATCTCACATCCACCATACCATATAAAAGAAAAATATACAGAATAGTGGAAAACTTTCAAATGACGGGTTCAGTGCTGAACAAAAAGAAAATAAAAAAGCCTTATATTTTAACAGAAGATAAATCGAAGAGCCCATGCTTTTCTAGCATAAAAATTCATACCATTACATTTAGCTAATTCTGGCACCATTCTTCAAAGAATTATCAGAAGAAGAAAAAATGTAGTTACTTCATGCAAAATATTGCAGTGTCTCATGCAGCAAAATTCTCATGGCTGCCCTGAGAAGAGGTATTTGCAAATAGTTGATAAATTTCTGGTGAATGCAGGCTTCGTATGTGATAAGTTTCTGGAATATCTGCTGTAGTCAGGGGCATGATAGAATAATATTCTGTTCATTTCAAAATTTATTTGTGTTGTATGAGAATGGAAAGAGAGCTGTGCTGTTTTGTTGGTTACATTTCTGATATACTGTATTAACTGATATATCTATATACATATCCATTTGGTTCCCATACTTCATTTGGCGCATACGTTACTCTTATATACAACAAATATTCGAAGTTGTCACATTACACTTAGCAACCCACTGATTGGAAGGTACCCAGGTACATGGGGCACTGTGATCACACGTGCTTTCACTCATGTTAAGGCTCTAGTGCAACCACAACAGCTAGCTAGAATTCTGGAGCTTGCTGCTGTGTATTCAGGAATTTACTGCCCACTTGCCTGAAAATGCTTTGTTTGTAATTATAAATAATATGTCTTGGCACCAGCTGGGCAACACTGTGTAAATCAGAATAGCTAGGTTCAGTATCATGAACAAACACACTGCTATTCATATATTAGGAGATAATCCTAGTGTAGAAGTTTCCAAACCTTTGTATCTGTGGTATGTACACAGTGGCCAAGAAGTTGCTGTACTTCTAAATACCATATGGATTTGCATGTGCATGCTTTGTGGTGTGGTACACTGTATATGTGGCATATGATGTGCACCTACCAATCCTCATGATACAGTGAATTTATAGCCACTCTGTTGGAGAATGCAATGAATAAGGCTTACAGGGCCTTCTGGACCCATAATGGCACATTTAGTAAGACCTGTGGCCTGCAATCTAGAGTGCTATATTGAATCTTCCTAACTTATTATAAAAACAATAGAGGCTTACTTACTTACTCCATGGACCACAGTCCTTCTTGAGAAGCTACTCAGTTCTCAGCTAGTCAAGACATTCCCTGCATTTTATGGAACCTGAATGTTCATTACCACATTTACAAGAGCCCGCAACCTGTCCCTCTTCTGACCTAGATCAATTCAATCCATGCCCCCATCCAACTTCCTGAAGATCCATTTTAATATTATCCTCTCATATATGCCTGGATCTTCCAAGTGGTCTCTTTCCCTCAGATTTCCCCACCAAAACCCTGTATACAACTCTCCTCTCCCCCATACGTTCCTTATGCCCCGCCCATTTCTTTCTTCTTAATTTGATCACCCAAATAATATTTGGTGAGGAGTGCAAATCATTAAGCTCCTCATTACATAGCTTTTTCCATTCTCCTGTTACCTTGTCCCTCTTAGGCCCAAATATTCTCCTCAGCACCCTATTCCCAAACACCCTCAACCTATGTTGCTCCCTCACTGTGAGTGACCAAGTTTCACATCCATACATAACAAAAGACAGAATTATAGTTCTCTAAATCTTAATCATTATGCCTTTAGACAGCAAACTGGAAGACAGACATTCTGCACTGAATGATAACAAGTATTCCTCGAATTCAACCTGCTCTTAATTTCTTCCTGAATTGAATTTTGATTCTTTAGGTTTGTTCCCAAATATTTGAACTGTTCCATCATTTCAAAGGAGTTATTATCAATCGTTTATGACCTATGTCTCCGTGCTATGGTGGCCAAGGATGAGATACAATGTCAGCAGGATGGCGCTAAATAAACTACACATATTAGTCTGTCTGGCTATAACTGGGGCAATGAGAACGACCCCAACAGCAGCAACCAAAGTCCTGCTGGGACTTCTGCCTCTACGTTTGATAAATGAGGTGGAGGCCCAGTAGCGATCTACAGACTTATGTGCAACCTTCAGTTGAAACCTAAATTCACAAACTACGGTAACACTTAAAAAATCTCGGGACATGGATTTTACTTAATGGGGACAGATATAATGGTACTGTAGTGCCTACCGGGTGATAGTTACTCCCACTACTCCCCACCCAAGTAGGTACTAATTAGTGTGAGACCATGGGGTCCTATTATCGTTGTTTTGGTCTTCACAATCTCAAATCTCGCTGCCACCAGCCACAATTTGGATTATACACAGGTTTCTGACAAACCGTTTCTGTATACACTATACTTGTCCAGGTATCATATTAAAATAATTCCCATAATTTAACTACTCAATTAGCCCTTTGGCACCGGAATTAAATCTTTGACGCCGGAATTAAATCCCCCTCCTGTCCGCTTTAATGGCCATTTGGCCATTTAAAGGGCTCATTTCATGACATACATATATGTCGTTCGGCGGCTAAGGGTTAGTTATCGCGAATTTCACACACATTAAACAATTGTAACCGTTAAAACTTCTTATCCATATAGTGCGTCTAATCCTCGTCGAAGTTTACCGGTATTCTCATAAGTCAATCACTTATTCAAGAAAATGTTTGGGATTTGATTGTATCTAAATTTTCATCACAGCTTACGTCCCAGTGAGACATAGACAGACGCAGGTTACATTTTAACTAACTAAAATATATAAATGCATATTCTGTAAAATATCTACATGACTACATACAAGAATAAACTAAGACCTACACAACTGAAATCTCGCTTTACCATATTTAACCTAGTAACATTAAGACAAATCATTTATTTTAATTCAATTTCTTCATATAACACAAATTTGGAAACAGCAAAATAAGTTAACAAACACTTCTCCATCGTTTTCTTTGTTCTCTGAGTTGTGGACATATCACACACCACTCACCTGGTAAGAAGTCTGGGATGTAGGGCTCCTCTTGAGTCCTAGCCCAGAGCACCGTGTTTTATGTCTCCCCTTGTTGAAACTTTGATCACAAAAGATACTCTTCTCGGTATACCAGTTCGTAATATCCATAACTCAGTGCTATTAAAGGTTAAAGATTTCACTTAGCAGCAGCATATGCAGACACGAAAGGAATGTGCTGTTACTAAGGAATCTGCATATACAGTCTTCCTGTTGTTAATGTGTGCAACTTTCTAAACCAAATTTATATCTTAACTGCAAATTTAAATTTTCTACTAAGTCAATGTACGAAACGAAAGTTAAACGTGTAAAATTATCAAATTTCATTTCAAGTACCAAATTTTTTAAACACTAACCAAATGATAATCTGTCTCTTTCTTTCTATGCATTTCTATGCATTACAATACCAAGGTATGCGCATCATAAATCATTCAAGGTTCAGCTTCCTGGCAAGCATGAATGGGAAAATGGGTTTAACCCAGATAATGAATGAGGCCTGGTCTGGTATACTGATGGGTCCAAGACCACTGAGAAAACTGGTGCTGGGGTTCGAAAAACGTGCATTGCTTTAGCCTTGGGCTCCACACCATGGTATTCCATGTGTAAATTTATGCTATCAAGACATGCATAACAGAGAATATAGAGGAGGACTACAAAGGTAGGAATATCTACATTCTCTCAGATAGTGAAGCAGCCATTAAGGCACTTAATAACTACCAGATAAAATCCAAACTAGTATGAGATTGTCATCAATCCCTGGCAAAACAAGGCAGAACATAACAGGGGTAACTGCTATGGGTGCTAGGACATGTGGGAATTGATGCAAATGAAATAACTAATCAAGTGGATAGAGAAGGCTTCTCATATCCACCCATAGGAACTGAGCCTGCACTTGGAATATCTGTGATGGTCGACAGGAACTGGACAGCAGGAAACATGAGGAGTCCAAATGTGGACAAAGGCAGGTTAAGGGCATTATTAAAAAACTGTATGTTAAAAGAGCTGGAGAACTGCTTAGTCTGACCAGACACCAACTAAGAATTGTGACAGGGTTGCTAACAGGACACTGTAATTTAAAAAGACACCTATTTAAACTGGGGCTGGTAAACAGTTCCAAGTGATAGATGCAAGCATGCATCTGAAATGGCCTCACATGCTCTTTGTGACTCTGAGGCTTTGGACACAATAAGATTCAGGCACCTGGTCGACATTTTATGAAACAGGACATTTCTGTTTGCAGGGTACTACACTTTGTTCCAGATGCGAGACAGCTAGGTGCATGAATATAAGGGCTGCACAAAGGATCAAGTATGGTCAAAACACATGGGTCACTAAAGTGGCTGTCCTTCTTGTATTTCTATTCTATTCTATTCTAATCTGTTCTGTTCTATCCACTCTGTTTGTTATGACCTGATCCTACCAACTGGAATGAAACTGAGAGTCCAAGCAACAGCCAGCTTAGAGATTATAGTCAGTACCCCAACGTGAAAGAGTTGTTACAGATGCCACAGTTTAACAATGCATAAGAAAAAGTTGTCAGAATCTTGTTTCAGTCAGGTTGTAAGTCCAACAAATCCCATGTGGTTGGTAATAAAGTTCCGTGAAGACTGAAACAAGGAATCTGTCATATGGTTGCAGCTGGTAACTTTCTTGGAGCTTTGTCTACTGGTAAGTGATACTGGGCTATGCTGTTTTATATTCCTGCCCAGGAAACATTTAAGGGAATAGTGCAGGATATGGAATCATGGTAATTGTTCTTAGAGAATCATAACAGGTAGAAAAGGTTAATCAAGTAGTTACCAGAATACCAGTAAAGTGTCTCTATGTTGAGTGAGTAGGGCTATGCCTCTACTCCACCACAAATGCAGTTATGATGTAATTAATTAAATACTTTATTGTCACACACAAATTCAAGATGTATTTCTCTCATTGTTACTCCACTATGATGCGCTACTCTCAAGGCAAAGTTTCAAGCGTAATTTGTCATTATGAAGAAATGATGATATTTGGGTTTCGCAGAGACCATCATTTACGCAACGTTTTGTTAGTTAGGGTCCACCAGTATGACTTTGTTATACATTAATTTGTACGTATTTCAGCCCAAAATATTAGCGGAAGATGTGCCTAAAAACTCCGTGAGCTTTGTTAATTTTCATGATGTGCTCCCTTGTATTTCCAGCACATCCTACGGAGCCCGCTACTGCATAATGCTAAACGTCTGCTCTTTCTATATACTCTTTGCTCCTCTCTTAGCTGTATAGTTAATCCGTGTCCGGGGGGAATCGTGTTTGAAAGCAGGCAGTGGACGTGTGTACTCTTTGTACTCACGATGACATATGTGATTGTGTGCGTGAAGGTGTATAGTGTTAAGTAAGCAGTATTTTATCTGAATCTGTGCTGGACACTAGAAAACTCATATGAACGAGAACGTTGATCTCTGTGAAATATAGATAGACACATTTCAGCAGTGTCTGTCGGGACAGTATTGAAAACTGGATCTTGATACTGTGCAGGTAATCACTAATTGCATTTTATGTAGTGTGGCATCATGTTAATTGTGTATTAGAGTGGCTGTCGTACTGTCCGAATTGCCTAGAGAGTTGTGGTGATGGGCACGAGTTCATAGCATTGATGTAAGTGTAAACGAACCGACTAACAAAGTCCATGGCGCAGAGCTCTTGAGAAACTAATAGGTCATTAGGTGCCTAAAAAATTAACCACACTGTATGTAACACGAAGGTTAATTATCGTTTTCTCAAGATCCCGCCACTGAACCGAGTCCTGATCCAGTTGAATCCCGCCCTCACCCTCCCGCCTTTTTTGAGACATTTTATTTTTATCATTCCCTCACCACCTAGGTTCTTCCAAGTGGTCTCTTTCCTTGCGGTTTCTCGGGCAAAACCGTGTTTGCATTTCTCTTCTGTTCCATATGTGCAGCATGCCCCACCCATCTCATCCTTGATTTGTTCACCATCAATATTAGTGATGAGTACAAATCATGAAAGTTCTTTATTTTGCATATTCCTCAAGTCTCCTGATTCTTCCCCCTTCCTAAGAAGGGGGAAGAATACTGCACCCTATTCTCACATAATTTCGGTCTTTATTCTTTCCTTTATATGAGAGGCCCAGTTTCAGGTAAAATAGTAGGTCTGTGTATATTTGTTCTTATATTCGTAGACAGAAAACTGGCAGACAAAATATTCTGGACTGAATGGTAGCAGGCATTTCTTGCATTTAATCTGCTCTTAGTTTCTGTATGGATGCAGTTTTGGTTTGGTTGTCTTGTTCTCAGATATTTGAGCTTGACCATATTTTGATGAGGTTTATTTTCAGTTAACAAGACTTAAACATACACTTAGTTTTCTCACTATTTACTTTTGCATTAATCTTGTAGCAGGTACTAAAGTATCTGTGTTACTGAACTCATTAACTTATGGACTTCTTCGAACACACTACATTTCAGGAGCAGGATTGATCCCAGGAACTAAATTTTATTGTATAGAATGGAAAAATTCTGTTGTCATACCCCATTGTCAAAACCTTATAGAATAGTACTTCTCTTCTGTTCATAGTATTTATACTTTTCCCCAGCAAGCATAGACCAGAGACTGATGTGTCCCATTCAATTTTAGTCTCTGCTGGTTTTCTTGGACCTTCTAATGATATACTGTAAAGCAAAGTTGAACAGCAGTGGTGATAAAAGCATGTCCTTTTTTGGACCATTCTGAATAAGAAACACTTAAGAGAGATGTTTGCCTATCTGAAATTGACCATAGGTTTCACATCAAAAGTTTTCATAACTGCTTATTCTAAGTGTACTTATTTGAAACATCAAAAGACATTTTGAGTCTCCTTTGTAAATAAGCTCCACTTTAAAAATGCTGCAATTGATGGTTGTTGTTATCTGCTGATTTTATTTTATAGATGTGCTTACACTCTTTCTTTATTGTTGGGGCTTCCAAATTTGTGATTTATATTAGGTGAATTCATTTTGGCTGAGGTTCGCAAGGACAACTTTGTAGTGTGTGATCAATGTGTTGGAATATGCTGTAGGCCATTGTGTGAGATTACTTTTTGGTTGTTAATCACAGGTGCTTGGTTATTGTGTAGTTGAAAAATCTAATAAGTGTGGTGAAGATGAGGTTGGTAGGATATAAGTCAAAATATAAAAAATACTCTTTTCCATCATCAGTTTTCATTAATTGTAGTACAGAATAGTCTTCAAACTATATTTCTTGTTATGTGGAAGTGGCTACTAGTCTGCATGCATCAACACCTTGAGAGTGTCACTGTTGTAATAGAAGCAGCATTTATGAAAGCATGTGTTAGTATTGTCATATACATGTCCCTTATTCTGTGATGTTGAAATTGTTGGGAAGAATGGCTGCCATTTGGCAGTTACTCTTATCAACATTCATAGTAACTGTTACAAGGTAAGTAATAAAAGTGCCCCTTATATTCTGTCACCAGTATGAATGTCTCAAGCCACAAATCATTAGTGTCTATTACTAAAATAATACTTTAAAGCCTAATCTTAATGCTATAAGTATTTTTGCTGAGCTTCAATTTCTGTCAGTGAAAAGAAATTTCAAACATGTGATTCTTTTCACTACAGCAAGACCCCACAGATCTATGAGTAAATAACCAACCAACCAATTAACTTCTTTACTTTATGGAGTAGAGTCCTTTCTGAAAAGCTAATAGTTCTTCAGCTATGCATGAAATTCCCCACATTTTAGAGAAATTGAAGGCTTGTGACCATGTTCACAATAACCAAGTACTTTTTCTTACCCTGACCTAGATTAATCCAGTGTCTGACCTCCCATCCTGTTTGTTTTAGATCCATTTTAATGTTATCCTATCATCTCTGCTGAGGTGTTCTAAGCTTCAGGTGTCCCCACCAAAAGCCTGTATCTATTTATCTTCTCCCACATGTGTGCCGTATGCCTCATCCATCCGATGTTCTTAATCCAATTGTTGGAATAACATGTGGCAAGAAGGAAAAATAATAATTCCCTTGTTATGCCATGATTTGTCACCTGTGGTGTGGTGAATTCTCAGGTTGTGGTTGGAGAAGTCATCCTCCAAATATGGAGGTAGCTTTAAGTATGTTGAGTATTCATTCATAGATAGTGAAAGTGGGTGGTTGTCCAGCTTGGTGATGAAGCAAGGGCTACAAATCCTTACTGTGAAAGTTAAGCGTGTTGCAAAACACACCTATGAGTCTTTGCAACAGAAATTCAGATCTCAACTTTTGTGTTGTATGTACTTTTCTTGAACCTCAGTTCTGAATTAAATGAAAACTTGTAACCTAACCTTTGAAGGTAACAACTTTTCTTCTTTTTATCATCACATCTAAAGGCACATGCTAGGTGGATTAAATCTTTGTGGTTTTGTCATATATTTTTGTCCATTTCGTGGATACCATGAGCCCTTTCCCTCATAGGAAGGCAGCCTGGGCATGAAGCTGACCACTTACCTTTATCTAGTGCTGAAGTTAAGAATACATGGAGCTGTAACTCCACTCCACATATGTCATAAGTTTACTGTACCCTAGTCTTCAGTACCATGATTGGGCTTGTGACTTGTGTTTTCTACCCAGATCTAACCAACCATATGTTAACATGGTGGTCTGAAATATGCGTAAATGAGGTAGTATTGCAGGAAGCAATTTGTATGTGTTTAATACACTGTATTACCATTTTCATAAAAATATATTGTTTTGGGTAGCAAATATTTTGAGGTCTAACGATTGTCTTTCCATTGTGTTGGAGTAATGTCTCACCTCATTCTTTGGGATAATGGAATTTTGTTCAGATGGGTGTTAAAGTGATTAGGAGGTGGAAGTGAGTTGATTACATATGGGAATGCTGCAAGGATTTTGGCCAATCAGAGCTGTAGAAAGGGAAGAGAGGATAGATTTTATATGGAGACAGTGAGAAGTGAGAGTTGGAAATGAGACTGGTCTTGTTAGGTCAGCAAATGGTGTGAGAACGTTTCTTGTTGTGGAACTTAACTTTAAGAGGGCAATTTTTATCACTTTGATCTTTTCCAGATCCATCATGCTCCTTCAACTCACTCTTTCCCCCATTTCTGTCCTGCTGACTCACATTCTCAGTGATCCTTCATTGTTGTGACTGAGTTACAAGAATCACTGAGACCCAGGATCATGTCATGATGTGGGTGTCTTCACTTCTTACATTACTGCAGTTTTGTCATAGTGGCAGTAGTACAGCAACTGGCAAAACTGAAGTGACTCCGTCTCTCAAACTTTCAATCTGAGAATTATTGAAAGAACTTGGGGAATGTATTTTAATGTTTCTGAACATTTAGGGCAAATGTGAAACAAATCCATGATGGTGATGCATGGACCACATGTTGAAAATTTAATTTCATGTGGAGTGATCTTTGCCACGTCATACTATTACCATTTCATCAAGTGCTACATGTATTGTTGATTAATTTCATGGTAATAGGTAAGTTGTGTTCTTGATTGCTGTAGTGAACTAGATTGTCATTATAATTGTGAAATGGTTCTTTTGCAGGTGCATGGTGTGTGGCATGCAGCAAGGCGTTGTGCAGGTTCCAGTCTTTGTGTACCCGTCACCTATCATCTTCTATCTTGAAGATCAGAGCACTCACAAACAGGTCCTCACACTCTACAATCCATATGATTTCCCAATCAGATTCAGAGGTGAGTAATAACCATGCTGTACATGGTACAGTGCACCGTGTCTGAAATCCATGATGATTGCTGATGCTATTGTCTGTAAAGGTGATATGTTCTCAGGAACTAAGCGCAATGTTTCAGTTCTGTGTACGGCACCAAACAAGTACACAGTTGTGGACCCTGAGGGTTCGATCAGGCCGAAGTTTTGTGTCGACATTGTTGTCAGACACAGCGCTGTCTCACCAGCCACCTGCAACATCACTGACAAGTTCAGGATACATTTGCAGAACCACACAACCAAGCAGGTATGGTTTCTTACATAAGTTTGTAAAGTAAGAATGAACTAAGAGTTAGAACATGAAATGCATGCTGAGGGGTGTGACTCTGTTTTCTGCCATTTTGTGGCACATTGCTACATACATCCTTTGTCCGTAAAGTTCTGAGACTGATTTAATATCTTGACTTAGGTAAATGTTGTGCAATTCCAGTTGTCATGTGCAAGTACCTGGACATTTTATGACTCGCCTGAGGTATTTATGGTAATTCGCTTGACCTCCGCTAGGCGGTAGGACGCGGCGGGAAACCCCGTGTCCCTTGCCAGTGGCAATTTTTGCTGTTAGAAGAATGGACGTCCAAGTTGAACAGCGAGTTAACATCAAATTCTGTGTGAAGCTGGACAAGACAGCCACAGAGACATTGCAGCTTCTGCGTGATGCCTATGGCGATGAAGCTTTATCTCGGGCACGAGTGTTTGGGTGGCACAGGTGATTCGTCTCCTTTTGATTCTGAGTGAGTGCATGCGGGACTAGCCTGGCATTGAGTTTTCGTTTACCCAAGTCCTCCTGCAGAATTTGGTGGCAGGTCGACTTATTGATATGCAGGGCATCAGCCAACATGCGCACTGTAACAGTATGGTCTTCCCTTATAATGTCTCTGACGCGCACCACGTTGTCTTCGTTCCGTGAACTCGAAGGCCGGCCTGATCTTGTGTCATCCTCCACGACACCCTACCCAAGACGAATCGCCTGTGCCACCCAAACACTTGCGCCCGAGATAAAGCTTCATCGCTGTAGGCATCATGTAGAAGCTGCACTGTCTCTGTGGCTGTCTTGCCCAGCTTCACACAGAATTTGATATTAACTCGCTGTTCAACTCGGACGTCCATTCTTCTAACAGCAAAAATCGCCACTGGCAAGGGACACGGGGTTTCCCGCCGTGTCCTACCACCTAGCAGAGGTCGAGCGAATTAACATAAATACCTCAGGCGAGTCATAAAATGTCCAGGTACTTGCACATGACAACTGGAATTGCGCAACATTTACCTAAGTCGAGATATTAAATCAGTCTCAGAACTTTGCAGACAAAGGATGTAATATGATATGAAATGCAACTGAGATTTAAGCTAGAGTGTTTTGTTGTGGTAAACAGAACATTGTGAATGACAGGTAGACTAATGTGAAACTGAATGCCTTGAAGACTGAGAAGTGATGGCATTTCTGTGGTGCTTGCACAATTAATGTAATGTAATAATTGTTAGGCCAGCAATTTTTCAGAGCTTTCTTCAATGAGATGTACTGCAGATGGATTTCAGTTCTGTATTACCATCATCAGGGTGTACCAGACAGTTTATGTGTCATATTGTTTCACCAATTTAACCTTTTAAAGACCTGCATTCATACATGAATGCACATAGGAAGACATCCCTAGAATTTCATTTTGTATTAAACACTTTATTATCCAACTAATGCACAATATATAATATGTAGGTACAATTACAATTATAAAATATTTAAAAGTGCTCCCAACATGTTTCGGATCACAGAGGATCCATCATCAGGGAGCCTTGTACAGTGCTTGGCTAAAAATTACAAGAATGATTCTGTTGTGTCCATTGACATGGACAAAGTTGGTGTTATGGCAGCATATTCTGACCCATTGTGTATGTGTGTAGTGCACTGTATATGAAGGCACTACACATACGCACAACGGGTCAGAATATGCTGCCATAACACCGACACATTCCATGTCAATGGACACGATAGAATCATTCTTGTAATTTTTAGCCAAGCACCGTACGAGGCTCCCTGATGATGGATCCTCTGTGATCCGAAACATGTTGGGAGCACTTTCAAATATTTTATAATTTTAATTGTATCGACATATTATATATTGTGCATTAGTTGGACAATAAAGTGTTTAATTATCATTGATGCACAGTGCAAACATGAAGATTCATTTTTTATGTTTAGGCAATGGAAATTACGAAGATATGGTGCAGAATCTATTTTATTTTCCACAAAATGCCATCTATTTCATTATTCCATCCTTTTCTGTTTAAACAATGTGTTTTTCATAAACCATGCATTAAAATTTAAATACCCACCCTAGTAGATTAAAGGTTAAAATCATGTGTTTGTATCAAATATGCATGTGAGTTTTTAAATTCTCTAAATCATTAAATACTGTACAAACATTACTAAAGAAATTTAATTAGTGTGACTGACGTATAGGCCATGGTATAGCACACACCAAAATCTGTATACATTAGAGGTCATAGAAAACTATGGAAGAGTATTGATTGGTTAACTATTCAAGAATGTAATATAATAAAGAGGTGGATTTATTGTGTTCTCCAGTGCAGGAATAGACCACATGATTACTGTTATAGCCACTGGAACTGAACTAAACTGTGTACAGTGTCATCTATCATTACTTGTGGAGTGCAGGTGATCTTATCATGCATTTGAAATATTTTCACCTAAATAGCGAGTGTGCATTCACAATACTGTAGTAAAGTACACATCACGTGAATTAATTCCACTCAATTTTTATAAAAAATGCCCTATATAAGCCATATTGTGTGGAAGAAAATTATACAGAGTAGAAAAATTTTGGACTTCTGAATGACAGGGTCCATGCTGATTAAGAACAAAACTTGAAAACTTGTGTTTTTCTTGGAGGAGGCATGTTTTACATTAAGTGGTAACATAAGCATTCAAAATAAGAGATATTGGTATTAGGAAATCATTCTACATGGAATGAAATTCAGAATCTGGTGTGTAGTGAGTGTGGATGAACTCACAGGGCCAGTGTTTTCCAGAGAGACAAATTCTAACCATTGCCTTCAAGTAATTTGAACACAACTCTTTATGGACTTAACAGACGCAGACCCACCCAACAGAATTCTCAGTGACTGCACTGGAAGAGGTATTTGGCAAACAGTTGATAAGTCATGGACTGTGGCCTCCTAGTTTTCCATATTTGAATTTATGCCATTATTAAAGGAAAACAAAACATAATTTGTTCCATATTTCAAGAAAAGAGTTTCTTCTTCTGTTTAGAAATGCTTGCAGACAGTGCGAGGCTTGCTTAGAAGCTGGAGGTTGGCACTTTGAGACTCTGATATCAGTTATGACAATTTGGATCGCAGGAGAAGAATGAACTCTTTAATTTCCCAGCAGACACATGATGCCTATGTGATAATGCTTCATATTCCCTTTGTTATCACTTTAGATTTCTGTGAGGGGAGCATCTGCATGTTGTACATTTTTACTCATGTTCACAAAATTGCGACAAGCGACTGTTACCTTCATCATGTGTGTCCGTCTTTCCACTTGGTACAACTCAGCCTCTACTGGATAGATTTTCATGAAATTTGATAATTGAGTATTTTTCAAAACTGTGTCAAGAAAATTTAAGTTTCCTTAAAATCAGACAAGAATAAGGGATATGTACATTTTTTATGATATCTCATCAGTTTTTCATAGAATGAGGAATGTTTCAGATAAAAGTTGTAGAGAAAATCAAAACACACACTTAATGCTCAATAACTTTTTTTGAAAATCGTGCCATTTTTGAGACAGTGTGAAAAAAATACTGTAGAACCGCGTAGGCCACAGATGACAATATGGTGCATGTGCATTGCATGCTGGATTCCTATGGCAACAAATACACTTTCAGAATAGTGTAATACTCATTTATTTTCCACTGCAACAATGGATCCACAAACACACCTCATTGTTACATTATATGCACAGTACGTGTCTTGTTCTGGTTTGTTTCTCAGCACAAGGCTGTTTCTTATTGCCAGATATTGTGTTAGTACAAGAGTGGAAGCCATTACATATACTATGCAGATTTTGTGATTTACATAACATATGTAGTTATGCATTCATTTGCATTTCATTTAGGATATTAGGACAATAATGTTTGTCCCTGTGTAGAGGAAGAGATGCATGCTGGGCTACACTGAATTTGAGGCCTAATCCTGTATGGAAACAGATAGTTATTGAACAGCTGGTGGCAGCACCTAATTAGAGGTTTGGAACAAAATCAGTTCACTAGTTAAAGAAACAATCCATGAGAGAGTGATTTTACATCATATCTTGATGAAACAAATAATTTACATCCAATACATGAATTGTAGTAACTTGTTTTTGTAAGTAATTCCACTCATGACAGTAAGCAACATTCCTCAGGCAGTTGTATTTGCAGTTGATAGGAAAGCAAGATGTTGCTGCAACTCTGCTACCAGGAAAACCAAGTGGTCTGGTGTCAGATCATGAGGAGTTCCAGAGACTGCCCCACAGATTGGAGCTGTCTGCAGCAGGCAGCATTCAGCAGCAGTTCAGTGTTGTGCGAGACTATAGGCAAGGTAGGCCCTCTACATTACGTGTTCTGCTGTTCCTCAATTTGCTCCGTCTATATAAAAATGCTGGTGGAAATTACAAATTAATTATTCAATGAAGTTTCTCTGTTTGGTGATACTGCCATTTTGTAGACTTCTGTTTTATCAAGGTCATTACAATGGTATCTATCACCATTTTAGTGTCACTTTGGTGACTGTATTGTTTCACCACATATTGCTGTACAATGAAATGCTAATTGAGGTCTTTGCTCTTCTGGGATGTTACACAGTGTTGATTGGTAGTTAAGTTACCAACACTGCAGGAGAGCCTATCTGTCTCTTGACCTTTGAAGATGGAACTGCTGGCTGTTCTGAAACATCCATAACAAACTACCAATCAGTGTGTGACAGGTTTGTAGGTGAACTGCAGTGACTGTGACCAATAAGTAAATCTTGTACAATTGGTTGAGGAGAAATAATGATTTTCTTTCTTTTGCATGTGATTGATAACCAGAGTTTCGAACCTGGCTGTGAAACTGTTATGTTTTTTCATGTTTCACACATATTACTGATAATTTATCATGTAACCATACAAATACTACAGGCGTTTTGCAGCACTCAGCACAGTAAGGTACCCAGCATGAAATATAAAACAACATATATCCCAGTAATAAAATATGGGTGTAAATCGTGGCCATTGCCCTCTGATCGTAATAGTCAACTGCAAGCCACTGAAATGAGGTATTTAAGGAAAAATGAGGGGAAAACTAAAAAAGAGAGGATCACAAATCAAACAATAAGCGTGGAATTTGGAATAATTCCCCTCAAAAAAGTGATGGAATTAGCACAGTACAGATGGTTTGGGTATGTCATCAGAATGGGGGATAAGAGATACTCCAAAATGGCCTGGCAGGCTACAGTGCAGAGGAAGAGACTCAAAGGAAGTCCACAACAGACTTGCGAAGGAGGGATACAGAAGGTTTTGGTGGAAAGAGGAATTAAATGGAACAGACTAAGAGCTACAGCTTGAGACTGTGAGACATGGAAAGCTCTTTGTAATCCTTTTAACACCAACCAGTACTCGAGTTTTGACTAAGTAAAGTGAAGATCCAGCATGGATCCTCACTGACAGCAACAGATTGTATTTTCACAGATTCCTGTCCTTGATTTGTTTTCAGTTCTGTAGAATTGTCACCTGTGTTGATTAACACAAAGAATTGGTGGGGCAGCATGCTAACACTAGCATACAGTAGCAACCACTCTTTTAGTCTCAAAGTGGGTTGGGGAGGATATTTATTTAGACATGCAATAGAAAACTGTACCACAGTAACAAGTGGTATATCTTTATCATGCAACTATTCTAACTGGTTGCCCAAAGTGGCCCCTGTCCCATGCCCTAAACTGGCTGACAGGGTCTGCTGTGAGCAGGAGGGAGATACAGTAATATTAAGACAGACAGTGAATATGTGAGGATGGGACATGTGGGCAGTGGGGTCTTGAATTTTAGTGTTTTGAAGGCACTGATCAGGTAATCTCATGTAGGTTTGGTGCTGAGATTTATTACACCTGATGGGATGATGGTTGGTTCAGTCCAGGTAGGCCGTTATGTTTTCACCACACAGCAGGACTGAAGTCTTGTTTCTTAGGGCACCCATAAAACCTTCTGATTGGTGACTGTAAGTGGATGTAATCCTGTTAATTACTATTAGCAATTATTGATATATTGATAAGCTGTTGCTGTCTGCTGCCATGGAAGCGAGAAATCCACGCCTTGGCACTGTGATGGTGTGTCTTACATATGGTATAAAATGTAATGTAGCAGTTTCAGTTTTGGTACATGATACAGTCACATTTTGTTACCATTATGGGTTTCCCTTCACTGGCTGAAGAGTGAAAATTGTCAGGTACTGCACTGACACATTAAAGTTTTTGCGAAGTATTTTATTGTCAAAAGTATCAACGAGATAGTGGGTAGTAGATAGAACTTTTGAAGATACCTGCAATGGTAGGAATTAGCCTTTAGTGTGTGTACATATGTATGTGGCAATCAGAGACTGTTTATGTTGTCTGTACAGGCCGCATACAGACACCGAACTATATAGTAATTGTGACTGCAGTCATGTGCATTGTGGCTCTACTGCTGCCTACACAAGGAGACCAGGACACAAGGTTCCCTATGTACCTTCATCTGACATCACACCTCAAGATGGTGTTTGCATATGTATTAGGTGAGCAATCAACTGAACATGCATTTACATTCATATTCACATTGGATGTTCCTCTGAGATATTGAATGGAAAGTATCCTTTGTTTTAACTTATTTTTTAAGTCCCCCAGCAGAGAATGTGTTTCTTAGGTGAGATTTGGGGGTGTCTTCTGTTCAGCTATATAGAGCACATCACACTCCACTTAACAACCTCCCTTTGTCTTCTGTTCAGCTGTCTACAGCAGGAGGGCACAAATTTTCCAAATTGTGGGCACCACCAAAAAATTCTAGGCACCAGAAAGATGGCGTGAAGCAAATTCCATACTGAGGACCCACAGATGTTAGGCAACCCTATGCAAAATTCAGTTACAACAATGACCCCGACACCTGGGATTTGTGTACTCACAATATACAGCACATTCAGCTGCACTTCATTACCTCTAATGATTCCAGTATCCAACATATGAAGTATGAAGCTTCATGTTTTAAATATAATCTGTATTCATGTACTGAATTTGTTGAGTTGTGAGGCTTTGTTGTATTTCTCAAAATGGGCATGGCATGAGGTAGAATATGTCACTGATTAAAGTGTTAACTGTCCCAAATTGTTTAATTTTAATTTTATATGATGCAATACCATGTTAATCAAGATAAATTCTGTTATGAGCCAATAAAGGTTATACAAGGGGGGACCCAAAAAAACCGGATTTTCTTTAAACAAGAAGATTTATTTACATTTCGAACAAAAAACACTTAATCTCCTTCAAAATACTCTCCATTGGAGGCAATACACTTGTTCAATCTTTTTTCCCACTGTGAAGCATCTCTGGAACTGCTGAAGCTTCATGTTGTTGAGTGCCTCCTATGAAGCTGTTTTCACCTCCTGCACAGTGGCAAATCTCTTTCCTTTCAATGTTTTTTTTTCACTATTGGGAATAAAAAGAAATCACAGGGGGCTAGGTCCGGTGAATAGGGTGGGTGGGGAGCGACGGTCCATCCCGGAGAGGCCAATTACCGGGTCACAGACAACACTGTGTGAGCTGGGGCATTGTCATGATGGAGAAACCAATCACCCAATCTCCACAATTCTGGACTTTTTGTCGCACATTCTCTCACTCGCCTCAAAATCTCCAAGTAAAATTCCTGATTGACAGTCTGTCCAAGAGGAACGAATTCCCGGTGCACAGTTCCTTGAACATCGAGAAAAAAATGAGCATCATTTTCACATTTAACCTCACTTGTCATGCTTTTTCGGTCTCGATGAAGTTGGCGTCTTCTGTTGGCTTGAAGCTTGTTTGGTCTCAGGGTCATACCCATAGCACCAACTTTCGTCGCCCATGATGACCTTAGAAAGAAAGTTTGGGTCACTTTCAATCTGATTTTTCAACTCCTTGGACAAAGTCAAACGAGTGTTTTTTTGGTCCTGTGTGAGCAGGCGGGGAACAAACTTCGTGGCAACGCGTCTCACGTTCAAATCCACAGTCAGAATCTGCTGACAGGAACTCCAACTCACACCTGTAGCTTCTGAGATCTCGTCAATTGTGTACCGATGATCCTCGTTGATTTGTTCTCGAATTTTTTCGACATTCTCATCAGTATGACTTGTTGACGGGCGCCCAGAATGAGGATGATCTTCAACGCTCATTTCTCCTCTTTTGAACCGCGCAAACCACTCGAAAACTTGTGTACGGCTCAGTGCTTC
>Ga0123354_10000525_pt1 | contig 39014 bp, 31 predicted proteins | sample TergutLab28metaG_2_FD_97872 | JGI IMG/M metagenome (GOLD analysis project Ga0123354, IMG submission 97872) | Labiotermes labralis P4 segment gut microbial communities from Petit-Saut dam, French Guiana - Lab288 P4 | ecosystem: Host-associated > Arthropoda: Insects > Digestive system > Gut ... | reverse complement strand
GCAACGGATATAACAACAGGTGAGTTCTTGAGAATTGACTTATTTCAGTATAACAAAATTTCACTATAACAAATTAATTTCTGAGGTCCCCAAAATTTCGTTATACTGGTATTCTACTGTAGAAGTTTGGTTAAAGACAGGAATGTTCTCACTCCAATGCAGGAACAACTAAAAACAATCCACTTCTCAAATGAACCTTACCTTTTCCCTCCATCAGCAGTTCCTGCCCATGCGAGCCAACAAGTGTTTTGGAGAGGAAAGGGGCAAAATCAACCATGATTTCCCTCAGCAATGGACACACTGATCCAAGTGCCATCTCGAGTTTCTGAGTGAGCGATGCTTCACGTGAAGGTGTGGGTACAGCTAAATGTTCTACAAGAGGTTTGATGGGCAGCTCATCAGGTCGGGCCTGAGTAGGAGCAGGACACAGGCCATCAGGGATTCTCACCACAGAGATCTCTCCTACTGGCTTCTCTCCTCTCTCCACACTCCCATGACCACCCTCCATGTTGCCCTCAGCATCAACCACGCTCCCTGAAACACAAGGTTGTCCTGCCTTAATAACACCAAGCACACAAGGCATAAAATTTTAACCCAAATAATATTAACACAAACATCAAATATATGCCACACTTTATACATATACAGAATTAACTTCACAATGCCCTCTTGGAGGCACACAATGTTCTTTGGAAAATATTTACACGAAATGACTAGCGCTAAAGCTACTAAAGGCTCCTTTCCACTTATTCCAGCAATTCACTGTCAAAGTTTCATACCATCAACACAACAGCAGGCTTCAACACACAAAGCTGCTACTATAAACAATTGTGGACTATGCATGCATCCTGCTTGTGTAACTGCCTAGGTCACATGTTCGAACAGCTAAATATGGGAAATTAATAATTATAGCTATCTCTAAGTACAAATATTATGGGATGTCTTGTGAGGTAAGATAATGTGTACTACAGCGGACATACCAAAGTACAAAGAAACACACCTAGATGACTGTAACATTACAGCTATGGTGTTATGTGTTGTTACGTGTCTCCATACTGTTGTAGTAACAAACGACGACAGAGCATAGGGCCATCAGTTACAGCTAAAAATGTTTATTAAATACACATAATTATCACTCAATTATTTTACCAACCACTGCACGTATATAAATTTATAAAATTTACACATTAAAACATTAAAAACGTCCTTGCTAAAGTTACACTATTAAAAGTCATATTCATTTCGCTATTCCAGTTGGGTATTGTGGCAGCATGCCGTGTTGTGTTGTGTTGCGAAGGGTGCCCTGTTACGGATGTGCATTCTGCATTTCGTTGCGTGATTACGCAATGAAACACAGAACGCACATCCATAACAGGGCTCTCTTTGCAACACAAAACAACATGGCATGCTGCCACAATACCCAACTAGTATAGCGAAATTAATATGACTTTTAATAGTGTAACTTTAGCAAGGACGATATAGCTCCCTGATAATGGTCCTAGGACCAAAATATGTCAGAGCATTTTTAATTTTTTAATGTGTAAATTTTATAAATTTATATATGTGCTGTGGTTGGTAAAATAATTGAGTGACTTGACAACATGCAAGGTGTAACAATGAAAACACATAATTTTGTTTCACAACACGTTTCTGCAGGAAAGAGCCATCATCAGGCAATATAGCATATCTAAAATATTTAAAGGAATTAATGCCACATCATGCGTTCTAAAGATATGTTAGATCTTATTGTACAATGAAGGTATGATTGTAAGAGGGCAACACGGATGTAGTCTTAAAGCTAGATCTAGGTAAGTGGGAGTTATATCTAGGAAGGTGTTACATAATATACATCTGGATGAGTTATATTGAGTTTTGATGCAGTCTACTATGAAGGATACTGTAAGGAGTATATAGATATAGCCAGTAGTTTAGGGTACTTGTGTTTCAGCAGTCTGCAGATTTTGAAATGTGAGAATCAGTTCAACCGCTGATATGATGATAAGTGTACTGATTGAAGCTTGGGTTTTATAGACTCAAATGGAGGTTAGTTGAGGGTTCTTATATTGTAAGCAGATTGTAGGTAGGAGACATGGAATTGTGGTTAAGTGCTGACTGGATGATGATTCTGGAAAACAGATCACAGATAAGCAAAATATACTATGTGACTGCACAAATAAGGTAACAATTAAAACATACAGGCAGGAATTGTGAAGCAACTTACATTTAGTATGAAGCTGGGTTTATATATGTAAAGTTGGTGTAGTAAACAACCTGAAACTAAATTTGAAAGATTCTAATTGTAACAACGGTATAGAAGATATGGAATATTATATAATATTAAAGTGAAGAATAAGGGCATTAGTAAGCTTAACTGAGTATTTGAGGAACTTACGTGTTGTGTACAAGGGGGTGCTGACAAGTCCTTAGCCCGACCAGGAAGGAAACAAGCTACAGTGACTGAAGTCGGAATTTATTCAACATACTCCCCACAAAGCTCAATACACTTCTTAGCCTGTTGCTCTACTTTTGCAAGCCACTCAAAAAAAATTCAGAAGTTTGTCTGTCCAACCAGGTCTCCACGGCAGCAACAACCTCTGCATAGGACGAAAAATGGCGACCTTTCAATTGTTTTTTCAGTCCAAGGAACAGGTGGTAGTCCAACAGGGCCAGATCCGGAGAATAGGGTGGGTGATCAATTCACTGGAAGCCAAGGTAGGCCAGTTTCTTCTGGGTTGCAAGTGCCCAGTGAGCCAGGGCATTGTCATGCAAGAACAAGACCCCCTTGGTGACCTTCCCGCGGCGTTTTTCCTTCAAAATGTCCTTCAGTTGCACCAGCAGAGATTAGTAATACTCCGCGTTGATAGTTTGACCCTTTGGAAGATAATCAATGAGGAGGATGCTGTCTTGATCCCAAAAAATCGAGGTGAGAAATTTTCCAGTGGATTTTTGCCCTTGGAATTTTTGGGGTGGGGTGAGCTGCTATGCCACCACTCCATTGATTGTTGCTTTGTATCCGGGTCATAGTGATATAACCAGGTTCTGTCCATGGGCACCAATTGCGACAGGAAATCATTTGGATCACGCCGAAAAAATTCCAAAGCTTGCTCAGACGATTGGCACTGTTGACTTTTTCATCTGTGTTCAGGCATTTCGGGACCCACTTCACGGAGAGCTTCTGCATGTCCAAATCTTCATGAATGATGGACCCAACCTGCTCACGTGAAATGCCCTGTAGATCAGCTATTGATTTAGCTGAAATCCGGCGGTCTTCCACGTTTAACTCGTGAATTTGATCAATAATCTCTGAGGTGGTCACTGTCTTGCGTCATCCAGGACGAGGCACATCACAGCGGAAATATAGCCACGTTTAAACTGGACCGCCCAGTTTTTGACGGTGGCATATGATGGTGCATGTTCCCCTAATGTTTATGTCAGAATGGCGTGAATTTCCTTCAGCGCCTTGCCTTGCAGGAAAAAAAACTTGATGACAGCTTGCATCTCCGTGTTCCTGAAATTGCGCGCATCGCCTGACATGCTTTCTTTCAGCCTCTGCAACAAGAAAAGACTTGCAACTCGGCACATGAACAGACCCCTCTTTCCAACAACACTATCGATTTCGTCCTACGAAATCGGAAAGTAGGTCGGGCTAAGGACTTATCAGCACCCCTTCGTAAGGACTGTGATTGAACTGTATGTGTATAGTATCGTGCTGATGTGCTGTGTGAGTTGCGAGCAGGGTGAATGTCTTTTGTTTTTATGGGTCTAGTTGGAATAAAGTTCTGAAGGTGGCATTTTGTTTCATGGTATTCTGATCACTGAGGTGGGTTAATGTATTTTGTTTCTCCAGAGATGTAACCTAAATATCATCTCTCTTATTTACAAACCGCTCAGAACATAAGAACCCACAACTAATCTCCATTTAAAACTACAAAACCCCCATGTTACCTTCAATACATACATCACCAAATCAGCATTTAACCTCATCATCAGGTTTCAAAATCGAAATACTGCTGAAACACAGGAACCCTTTAACTACTCTCCATCCCAGCTGACAATATATCTGTATCTATACACACTGTACAGTGTCCTTCATAGTATAATGTTTAGAATGCATCAGAACACAAAATAACTTGCACAGATATGAAAGGTAAAGCAATTCAATTACAGACCTGGACAGGCCCTGAGTGTTCCAGGAGGTTGAGGCTCCCAGATTTCAAGACAATCAGCACATGAAGGTGGTAAGATTGTCAGCCCTATGCACCGGCTGCCTTTAACCCCAGGAAATATTCCTGGTACTCATTGCTGTTACAGAATGAGTCGACCCGAGAGCCATAGTGCGGCTGGAAGGATTATGTCAATGAAAAATTCCAATGTCCAGATATACATTATATAATATATTTCTATATATTACTTCCACTTGCAAAGCTGTATCTTTGTAACTATGTCAATGCAGATGTCTTATAGTCATACCTTCATTGTACAATGAGATCTCATTCTGATTCAAAACACATGTTACACTAATTCTTGTAAATGATTTTGGCACTCTGACTTACCTGATGCAGGCTCATTCTGGCAGAAACCTGTTGTAAAAACCATACTCTAAGAATATAATAATCATTTTTGTTGTGATGGATGGTCTTCTACTCTCTCATTATTGGTATGGTGTATGGATGATTTTGAATGATAAACACTTCTTGCAGATTTTCAGGACAGCTGGTCAAAACAGCCTAAGTGAAAACGTCTAACTCTCTGGCACCAGAATTCAGTACCCTGTGCACTCTGCTAAAGACCAGAATTTAATTGGCCCACCCACTGCTCTGCATGTTACTGCCCAACGACTACAGGTTCATAAGGATATTATAAAATTATATCCTGTTGAATTCTGATGACTTGCGATTTTAGTGGCTTTCATTAAAATTGGTTAACCCATTCAAGTGATACGGGATACACACGTAGCTGTGGGATGTCACACAAGACTGTGGAAACTGACTTCATAAAGCAAACTCACACTCACATTTACAAACAAGACAAGATTGGTCAGCACACTAAATGTCACACATATGTATTATAAATGTGGCAGTCAATAACACAGACCTCTAGAATGAGACATATTATGCATGTTCCTGTGCTCCTCTCTGCTGGCTACTGGATCGCCATCTTCATTGAGGTTCACATCAGTCCAGCTCTCATCATTCGAGGCAGGTTTATTGTCATCTAAGAGAATCTCACTGTCTACACTGTTCTCTATTGTACAATTCAGGTTGATGGAATTTACCTCCTCAACTGAATCACCACTCTGTTAACAGAAGTTCAGACATGAAGCAATTAACCTTCCACTCAGAAGCAAGACCAGCATGCAAACTCCTAAACACAACAGAAATGTCACTTGCTGAAGTATCATATTGTTAAATATATTTACATAATACAATAGCTAACAACTCTTTCTAACAACAGCAAGGTTTACAGCAAATAAGGACAGCTGCTAATTACATAATTTTAAGGACAAGACAGTATACAATAATTATATGGTTCTGTTCTCTTCATAATCTAGCTTCCTAACTACAGCAGGTGGAAAAAATGTCTTTGGGTCCATAAAAGTAGAAATAAAGCAGCTTCAAGCCTGGATGTCTTTCAATTATATACACAGGGTAAAACAGGACCACAATGAGATGAAAGGTAAAGGCACATCAGATAAATCAATATAGAAAATTATGTCACCCATTTATAAAGAAATGCTGACTGCTGCCATCCTTTCTTCTGTCTACACAACTGACTCACATCAAGAAAACATGCCAAGTAAACACAATGTTACTGCAGTGTAGCACTGACTATGCTACAGGCTAGGTCATCTTGGGTCTGAGTATCAGATCAGGCAAGAGAATTTTCTCTTCTCGAAATGTCCAAACTGGCACTGGCACCCAATGAGGGAACTACTCAGTGTGTAACAGGGACTCTTTCCCTGGGAATAAAGGGGCCGGAACGTGAAGCTAACTCATAAAGATAGGTAGAGCAAAGTCATACACAACTTGTGGATATTTTATTGCTAAGGAGTTCCTTAACAATAAAATATCCACAAGTTGTGTTTGACTTTGCTCTACCTATCTTTATGATTGTATGCAGCACAATGGGGATGGCTCACTTAAAAGTGAGGCTAACTACTCACTTCCACCTAGTGCCGAGGTTAAGAACGCATGGAGTTACATCTCCATTCTCCCTATATACCTTCATGGCACGCAGCAGGATAAGGTTACTTTTTCTGCTTTATTGTTACACAGTGTTAATGATTACTTAACAAACGTTACTTGCATACAAACATAAGATGCATATTATGACTAACAGGCATGAGTATGGCCCTACAAACTCAACCATGGACCTTCTACAACCTTGTGAGAAAGGCACAAGACTTAATAGCTAGAACTACTACATAGAACACCAGGTGAAAGGGCAACTTTCCAAGGAACAATGCACCCAAGAGGTCAACACACACTATCATTTAGCACAGGTGTATGAACCCTCTCATGGGACCTCCAGACCTGATGGAACAGCCAACCATGCCAGTACATACATGAGAGGTGTGATATAAACAGCTCTCTGCTGCAGGGAGGATGTGAAATATAGTGACGTGTGCATGGCACGATAGACACCTTCCAATATCGGTGTTTTTTGGTCTGTAGTGTCTTCCCTGATGGTGGTGGTGTCTGCCACCAAAGCATGTTGGAATTTAGCTTGACTGTATAAGAATAGCTTGAATGTATAAATAAGTGCATGGTGTTGAACCAAAACCAAAATGTAGACAATAATATGTATGTCTGGGCCGTTTCGTAGTCTTGCTACATGGGAAAACATGCTGTGTGTTATAGGCAGAAGTGTTTTTCTAAAGAGGCAACATGCCATAATACTGAATGTGGGATTTAAGAAACTTCAGTTTTTTTTAAAAAAAAAAAAGCAGAATATTCATATCTTTTGTAAATTCAGTCTTGTAAACTTACATGCAGAGATAGAGTACAGTATGGGTACTGTTGAACACAGAGCTGATATTTATTTATTAAAAGAGAAACAGTAAAGGGAATACCATTTAGAAAAACCATTTAAATAGCATATTCATTTCTGTAATTATTCTGGATACTGAAAAAATAAACACAGAAATCAAATCTTGTCTCTAAATAGATCAATCACTTAATCTGACTTGATTTGTAATTTGGGGTGGGGGGGAAGAGCAAGCACTCTTAAATCTGATGCTAAATTCTACAAGCCTACATACTACATACTACAGGTAAGCACAATACAGTACAGTGAAAGAGTTGAAGGCTGCTCTGGAGTTTACACACACACACATTACACTGTAACCTGCGATCCAGTGGTTTCTAAATGATGGTGGGCAGTGATAATGTGCTTGTAGTATTTTTTATGACTGTACACTTTTTGTGGAAGTAGGCAGCTATACCTCTTACAATGGGCCATAATCCAGTTCCCTACTTGAATTTGCATCTGTACAGAATGACAGATCTTACAACGATGTGTATTCATACATATACTGTGACATGCTTAACATGACTGTTCATGAGCACCAAACCATGACAGACTGTCTGCAATCTGATTTTTGTGACCAGAAAGCGTATAAATTTTTTAAATTTACAGAATGATAAATTATCACTTTCTGGAATGTTTAATCTAGTCTGCCAGTGACCAACATTTTCAAAAAACATTTCTATTTTTTCAGGGTATGATTCTTTGAAAAGTTGTGGAATTAGCTACCAAACTCTACAGTGTCCCAGCCAATATCACAGTAATATTCACAATCACCACCAAATGAACCTCAAATCTTGCATTACAGGATTAGAGCTCAGTATGTGCCTGGTGGAAGTCAGAGGTTGTCAAGAAGGGGATAGACAAGTATTTGTCTGTCAGCCATGAAATGTAACATACGTAAACTTTAAGGAGCAAGTCCAGTGGGAAAAAACTGCATCTAAAAGGAGCATAAGTTGTGAAAAAGGAAACCTCCAAATATTTTATTCCGATGATATAAGGAAACCTATAAAGCAATGGACCAATAAGGTATGGAAAACAGGATGTTACACATTATGTCTATTTTGTCATAAAAGTTAATAAAACTGCTGTCAATATGTTACTTACCTTCAAAGACAACATGCAACTTGATAAATTATTGGCACAGAATAATGAAATAAGCTTCACAGGTTTTGCTTACTTTACACCATGCATTTTAAATATTCTGTAGCAAAGATGGGTTCAGGTAAAGGGAAGATCTCTACTGAAATATCAAAACTGTTTATGGAGTACTACAAACTTGCAAAATCTTGTAAACCAGTTGGTCTCAGTTGATGAATCACAACTACTGCTGGTCTACAGTGTAATTTAGAAGTTCACAAATTCCACATAGTGTTATATTACACATACAGACACTCCCTACTGACACAACTTCAGACCTACACACTTCCAAAAAATAACTTAAAGATTTTTCAAATACATGCCAATTTTTCCCTTATGGGAATAAACATGCAGTAAGGCAGAGGTGGTGGAGAAATACAGACTTCCCCCATTCAGGATAGGCAACCCCTGATTTACATAAACTTGATCCTATGTATACTGTTCCTTAAATTTGTTTACATTTTTCCCACTGACATATTTATTGTACCCACAACAAACTCGGAAGCTTTTAAGACAATTACAATTTGTTTATTACATCAGTTTACATTTATGGGATTAACTATACACATATGTACACCATATGAATAAATAAATTTATATACAGGTATCCCCCCCCCACTGCAGTGCAGTTCACATAGCACTGTTCCACTATATTGCTCTTAAAAATTGCTTTTGTTTTGCTCTGAATGGAAAGTTACATGGTTGAACTTGTTTCTGAGTACTGTCACTTGTGTTTACCGTGACTGCTGTGTGATAAGTGACAGCTGACAACAGCTGGTCACCATTAACAGCTTCCTGAATTTAGTGCAGGGATTATCATACTTCCCAAGGAGGAATGTGAGAAACCACAGACACACCACCATTGCTGAGTTCTGTGTTTTCATTTGTGTTATAAGTTGTGCCTCTTCTCATGCATCTAGTGTGTTGTGGTCATTTTCCATATTTTCTTGGTCATGATCATTTATGAATGATTAATGCAAAAACACAAGCGTGAAAAGAGACTTCTGTCAAGATGCACAGGAAAAGCCTGCCATTAGCAGCAAAGCTGAATGTCACTAGACATATTAAAGTAGAAAACCAGTTCAATGTTTGCAAAGCACTAGATATAGCAGGATCAACAGTACAATCTATTTTGAAAAATGATGACAAAATCAATGAAAACTGACAAATAGCAACTCTGATGTTCGTGTAACTGTGCATCCCTAATATGAAATGATTTATTAATCAACCATTAGCTCAACATGTTTTGGGCACCATTATGCCCACCTTCAGGAGCGCAAGGCCATACTCTGCGTATGGTTTTCAGCACTTAATGTGCTGGCTGGAGTCTTGGGATGCCGGGAGGCAGGTCATGCGTACAGTGTAGAGGCTGTTATTCAACTCAGCCTCTATACTGTGCACATGACTTGCCTTCAAGCTTCCCAAGACTCCAGCCAGCACATTAAGTGCTGAAAACCATATGCAGTTATATACGGCCTTGTGCTCCTGAAGATGGGCATAATGGTGCCCGAAACATGTTGAGCTAATTGTTGATTAATAAATCATAATTGTTGCATCAAGTTGATCTTACAAATCATTTAAAATAGCAACTCCTTAAAGTGCTTCACAATTAAACAGTACTGTGTGTACTTCTAGCCATAAACCTGATTTCAGTACAAAATATACCCAACATCTGGAATTAATTACCACTGAAGTGTATGCCAAAAGTACCAATTACAATCTATGAACGTTAATTCTCAGGGGTAAAGTTCCCTCCTCATTGTGTGCTTCTTCACTGACACCAATTAACAGCACTACATTAGGAATGCCTAAACATGTACTGACAAACAAAAAAGTCAAGTTACGAAATGTCTGTGAAGTGGAACCCTTGTTTAAGTACAGGAGTGCTTGTAACACAATACAAATGGAAGAAATTACTACTGCAAACAAGTATTTTTTTCAGCAATTGAACACTTGGTGTTGAACATTTGTATTTCTTTTCATGCCAGTTGTGGTGTAACTGGTCAATGCTGAGGAAGAAAGCACAAAATTTAGCATCAGCAACTGCAACCTTCACAAAATGAAAGGCCCAGGGCTATGTTACAAAACCAAAGTCCTTACACCATTTCTTATACTTCACTGAATTGCTTCTAATTCCAAAAATTCAGTGGCTGATGAAGCTGTCACATATAAGAAGTTAATTACATTGTGAACAAGCATTTTCTGACATGACAGTACTAATTATATACACATATTTTTTCTTGGGGTACTGTGGCCCAGCGCAGGCCACAGCCTCCTCATTCTTGAGGTTTCTAGATCACAAACAATGACATACCACAGTCAGTAGGACTCCTCTGGATGAGTGTTCAGCTCGTCACAGAGACAACATATAACACTGATGACAACAACAATAATCCATGCCCATGATGGGATATGAACCCACAATCTTAGCAGATTAGCCGCTGCAGACCTATGCCTTACACTGCGCAGCCAATGGGACTGGTGTAATAATTATCTACAAAGTCTATTATGAGAATTTTTAATGTACTACATGGAACACACAAGGCAGGCCGCTCAGAAAACCTACTGCTGTTTTACTAATCCATGAATCTGAAAGGGCTGAAGGCCACAAATGTTCAGCACCTTGCAATAAAGTTCCGGTGTACACAGCTTTAACCAATACCAGTATAGGCAATGGAACACATTGGCTATGTTTTCTACTGTTCTGGTGAAAAGTTGGAGTTCCTCTATGTATTGCACACATGCGATTACTTGTGTTAGTGACTGACGTAAATTAAATGACTGTGAAGGAATGACTGTTATCACTTTTCAGACACAGACCTATCCTATGGAAATATGCATCAATTTAAATGATAACAGTTTGCCAAAACTGTAACCTGCAAAGGTCTTCTTACCGGCATCTGATAATCATGGGCTTCTCTTCAATTGTAGGTATAGAAAAACACTCCATATAAATTCCGTACCACACAACAGTACCCACTTATCATGTCGTGTGTGTGTGTGTGTGTGTGTGTGTGTGTGTGTGTGTACATATGTAGTATGGTTCACAATCAAAACAGTTTACAAGCTGTCACTAGCACGCAGGTAAGTATCAAGCTATGGTTACCTTATTACAATGCAGGTTAGAGGGTGGCAGTCTGGCATACCTCTGCACCCCATCACTTGGATCTACATCGTAAGGATGATTTAGTGAAGACGCATGCGAGGAAGTCCGTGACCTTGTGCTACCCTACAGTGTTAGTAACAATTTCCTCTATTAGACAACTATAAACTACTGAAAATGCAGAAAATCAGATGAGTAATTTCTTACAGAATGGAATTAGGCTTCGGTTCCATTAATATGAAAGACAAGGTTTTCGGTGTGCCTTTGGTGGGCATGGTGTTTCCCACTGCTCAGTAGTTTTGCCCTGTTACAAGTGTTTGCTTACAACCAAGCAAATTTAGAACCATCAGAGTGGTTACTGCAGAGCTCTGTATGATAAACTCAGAACATACAAAAAATACAGGACAGTAAATATTAGGTGTTTAATGCAAAGCAAAACCTGCTCAGATCCTACATTAACAAGTTGTATTATATAACATCCCCAAATATATGGCAAAATACATGTTGGGCATTACATCCTTTGGCTCTCAGACATGCATGACACCTTGCAAATACACTATTAAAAATATGTGTGATGTTCTTGTCCAGAAATTGCCCACACTACCAAACTGATGACTGTTCAAAGATTGTCCTGTTTGCATGGACTGTTTATATACGCACTGTTTGTCAAACTTCCACACAAATAATTATCACATGGCATCTGATCAGATGAATGAGAAAGCCAAAAGAACAAATAATTTACTGTACTGTTCGATATATAATGTGCACCTAATGTATAACGCGCACTCCAAACTTTTTCGACATCCCTTTTGATGTATAGATAACGTACACCTAATGTATAATGCGCACTCCAAACTTTTTTCGACATTCCTTTTGATGTATAGATAACGCGCACCCCAAACTTTTTTGACATTCCTTTTGATGTACAGATAACGGGCATGCAGCTAACTAGCAGCAGAGTTAGGAAGTACAGACCGTTACTGACCGAGGACACAGGAGTTATTCCTAAAAACGTGCCTGGCTAGTAGCAGTGGTTAACCTTTCCAAATTTTTACCTTTTTTCATACTATTGGGGAGAACTGTACCTTGACTTTTTGTGTGTCCATTGGCCCTGAAAGATAACTTGGGTTGGTTGCATCATTCTCTTGTAACCAATTGCTTGAAAGGTAGGTATACATTTTTTGTATTTAATGAAGTTACATCATTCTGTACATCTTGTTTTAAAATATTTCATAGAGTAAATCATCATATGTTATACTTTGCTATTAGATTTTATCCTAAGTAACTCGTGATTTTCGATTCTCCTTTTTAAAAATCAGCATCCGAATTACCCATGGAAGGTGCAAGTATTTCCCGGAGAAAATCATACACAGCTCAGTTTAAACTTGAAGTCGTAGAAGTTGCAAAGGAGAAAGGGAATCGTGAAGCTGGTAGACTGTTTAATGTTGGAGAAAGTAGTGTTTGGGAATGGCGAAAGGTTGAAACAGACCTGAAAAGTTTCCATAAGAGGAAACGTGCTATGCAGTTTAGAAGGTGCTTGTGGCCAACCACAGAAAAAAAAACTGTATGATTGGGTTGTTAACGAAAGAGTGAAAGGTATGAGAATATCAACAGTTCATGTGTTGCAGGAGTCAAAAAGAATTGCACAAGAAGATAATATAAAGGATTTTAAGGCCTACCCATCTTGGGTGTTCAGATTTATGAAGAGGAACAATTTAAGTGTGCGCTTGTCCACTAGTGTTGTAGAAAGTTGGGCTGCTGTAAATGAAAACTGTGTTAGGAATGGTTTCATTAAAGCACGAGGAGATGAAGCGGTGTCTGGTGACAGTAATTATGTACATGACGATACGTTTTCAGAAATGGAAGCTGAAGAAATACCAAAAGAAATCTTAAACGCAATTGGTTCTTTCAATGTAGAGTCCGATGAAGAATTTCTTGGATTTGAATAGTGTTATGTTTAATAAATAATGAGTTATACTTCTACCTTAGTTTTGTTATTACATTTGATTTGCCTCTCATACCTTTCTAATGTATACCGCGCATGTTCATTTTTTACGAATCTAGACCTCTTTTGTATAGATAACGCGTGCGTTATCTATCAAAAAATTTCTAATGTATACCACGCATGTTCATTTTTTATGAATTTAGACCTTTTTTGTATAGATAACGTGCGCGTTATCTATTGAAAAATACGCTTAAGTCCCAAAAATGTTATGTAAGACATCCATTGAATTATTGGCTGTACAGGCAGTTAAACTGCTTTCCCAAAAAGAACCTCTGTTCTTTCTTGTCATCACTTACATTCTCAAAAAATGATACAAAACTTTATTCACTGTAATTTTCTAAATTTACTGCCCTTGAAAAGGAGCTGGGTTCAATTATTCTTGTTGCACTGACAGCACACCACACTCCAAACTAACACGTTAAAGCACTGTATTTAGTATGTTTACCACCAGGATTAAGATAAAAAATTATGCAATTTGTTCACAGTGTACTAATGCATTCCATACAAAACAATAAACAGCCATTATTGCTCTATGTGGCACCAGCTGGTTTGTCTTTCTAATGGAAATACACAATGTTCTCTGTGTGCTACAGGTTGAATATCTATGTACACTGCAGACAGATCAGTAAGTCATCAGCCTCTCACAGCAGAGACCCAGGTTCAGTACCAGGTCAATCCACATGAAATTTATGGTGGGCAGATAGATATCAGGGCAGGTCTTTCACTAAGCAGTTCATTTTTTTTTTCTGTCGGTATAGGCCATTATTTGTGACAGACTCTGAAGACACATATTACACTGCATGCTAACAACACTGTGCACCCAGATCTGAACCTGCTTTATCACGAAAAGAGTTTTATTAAACAAAGATCAATACAGAACTGCAGCCAATATGCGAAGAGATTACTTCACTTCTGTGCATCAGTCACCAATTACCACTCATGTGTCCTGACTATTACCTGCCACTATTTCATCAGACATATACTGAGTGAGACCTTGACCTTGTGCATCACACCACTTCTCTTGATAAAGCTTATTGTGTTTATTTACACCATGTAATATACTATGCAATATAACATTTTAAAAATTCCATTTGTGAAAATATGCGTTGTTTATAATACATAACAGGCTGGCAGACTGTTTGAACTATACCACAAAATGAGGTAATGATTATAGGACAGCCACATATCAGAAATGCACAACTGCAAATACAAGGAACTGCGCTAGGCAGAGGTGCTAAGTGAGCCCAGAGCAACATCAGAGGTTGCAAAGACAAAATGTATTAATTTTCATAAATGTGAACTAGAAATTGCAACCCAATGTGAATAACTAACTTCATGATGCACACCAGATATTAGGCATTCATATGGCCAACAAGTTTCCTATTTTATAATGTCTAAAGTTTCAGCTCCATAATCATTACATTTCTGCCATCAGATGTACCTTGGGCCAACCAGTTAAGTCCAGCACCCTTCCACAAAATTTAATGTGACAAGATGTGTATTAATACTGTCCTCCCAACTACATTTGATATCCTCTATGATATATTTCCAACTAAATTACAGTACACATTTCTTGTTTTGCAAGTGTGTACTCCATGTCATGCCTTCTCTAAACTTCCTGGTTAAAGAGTATTAATTATGAAGATCACTGCAATATGACACTTTCTTCAGCTCTTCATTTTCAAACACAGTCTTGTTGTTTTGTAATAAAGACAGCCCAACTTTTGTATCTATTCAAAACAAGATGAAACAAATTTCATGAATTTTAATATTAAGTTTTCCAGACAGTGGACAAGATATATTCTACACAACAGGACGCATTTCCAAGTCTTCTCTTCTGCTCACATCATAATTAAAATCATTTTGATGCCTTCAAAATGACTTTCACTTCATAAAATCTAATAATGGGGACTTTCACTGATATGTGTCAATGCATTCCACTTTTTATTACACGGCACAAAAATAAGGAACATGTCATGTTAAGACCTGAATGTGTGTCTGGGCACAACTCTTGAAAGTAATTAGCTAAATACTTATCCAAGCACAAAATATTTAAAAATGCTGCAAACAAAAATCAAATGCAATTTGTGTCCAAATTAATTTTTTTTATGCCTTACAATTTCAACGATAATTAACCAAAAGGATTTCTGTAGCGGCCCATCCTTTTGCCTGTAAGCATTAAAGCCAGTATTTACAAACTGAAAACGTAGGAGTATTAACATAGTGAATATGCCATAACTGTTACGATGTGTATGTTTCCTAACCTGTTACTTATCACTGTAATTTCACTGTACTACAGCTTCAAACGATTTCTTTACCAACAGTTCTACCAACCAAAGCCCACGAGAATATGAAATTATGGGTCCAGAAGTAATGATGAGAGCTAAGGCGGAAAACAGATGCTAGTTCAGAAATAGCCATTTGAAATAGGCCTACAGCAGAAGATACAGCCAATAAGAGATAAGAGAACTTCAACCATGAATTACAAGCAAAAACATCCCAATGGCTAACAAACAACTGGTTTTCTTCTTACCTTAAGTGAAGGTGGTCCACTAGAATGAGCATCTGGATCTGCTAGAATAGACGAGTTGTTCTCATCTACAACAATCACCTCATATTCTCCGTCTTCCTGAGACAACTGCTGACATGGGCCTCTTGCTTGGGCTGCACACACACATTAAGATTTATGAACATTTCAAATTAATCTTACAACATTTCAGGTCTGAAGCTCCATCACCATACTTGCTTTCTACAGTGTAGGCCTACACTTTCTCTGCATAAATTATTAAAAAAATACTGCCTTATATTCACATACGTTTCAGTCTATACTACATTCTGCTACAAGCTACCACCAAAAATGTCACTACTTGTTGAAACAAGCATACTCTCTTCCTTTTGTGTGTATCACACTAATTAAAAAATTTGAATGAAATGCATCCTTTCAGTTATCAGCGCGTTCTCAACAAACAATCAGTTTCTCTCTGTAAGCAGCATTTATTACTGCAATGACCAACAATAAAGTATGAATTGACTTGATACCACTAATGTTTAATGTACTAAGAGCTATTTAATGAATTCAGAAACTATTTATATTTATGATAAACAAATTTCAATTCAATCTTTAAAAATGTCAGACACATATCTAGAAGCATATTAACTTCATTCAAGTATGGTACATTGTTTACAACTACAGTATACTGTTTAAAAATAGGATACACTGTTTAAAAACTTTTCAAGAAGTTCCACATAAAACTATTATAAAAGACAAAATGTATAATATTTCAAAGTAAAGGTGTAACCTCAGCGTCATTCAGATTGATCAGCCAGGATAATACAATATACAAATAATACAGTACAACAGTTCAAATATGATACTATAAGATGTCTGCATAAATAAATGCAAGTCTGCCAAACACAGAACACTACAAGCAAATGCTAATGGTTATGGAGGTATGTTCAGTCTCATGCCAGGCAAACATTGGGTTTCAGGTTCAAATCCTGCCCACAGAAAGTTATTTTTTTAATTATTTACTTATTTTATTTATTCATTTTTTTTGCCATCAATTTACACCCTACATATCACTGCAGTGTCAGCAAGTTTGGAGTTCCACCATGAACTGACTGACCCTGCAGCAGAAAAAAGTTAGGATTCCCAACTGAGGACAGTATTAGAAAACTGCTCTTGAGCTGAATGGCATCTGACTATTGATGGGTTAGTTCCCTATTCTGTCAACCTACGGTACATTACATTACAAACAGACAGGCAATGTACGTATAAACACTGTGGCATGTTCATGTGCTCACTGTTGCCATGAAAAGGCAATAAGTGTTACATAATCTCAGTGTGTGTCTGCGCTCTTGCCTTTGTTATCTGGCATGCAAAGAGAACGCGCGATATTGTCATCTGTGGCCTGTCCAGCTCTACAACATTTTTCCACATTCTCTCATTAACAGCACAATTTTCAGAAAAGTTTATTGAACACAAAATGTGTGTTTTATTTTCTCTACAACTTCTGTCTGAAACATTTCCCGTTCTAAGAAAATTTAGCTATATATTATTATACATGTACATAAGTCTTCATTATCCTTGTCGGGCATTAATGAAACTTGAATTTTCTTGAGAGATTTTTAAAAAATACTCAAATACCAAATTTCACGGAATTCCGTCCAGTGAGAGCCGAGCTGTTCCATGCAATGGACAGTAAGTTGTGATACAGCTAACAGTCACTTTTTGCAATTTCACAAACACACCTAAAACACATCACATTCTTGGTACAGGGACATGAATGGTCAAGAGGTGGTGAGAGGATATGAATGGGTTATTACAGGAAAATCTTAAGTCAGGATTTGTCTGGGACAGAATGGACTGCAACACTGAGATAAGAAACTTAACACCCTGGTTACTGAACCTTACATGCGAAAGTTTTCAAGTGCCTCCTCTTTCCTGGCATCTGCCTACATCAACAACGATGAAAAAATAATTTCTGAGATGGAAAACAACCACAAGAAGAGCTTCACACACACCCACCAACCAAATGACAGAATGACGGCTGGCAGATAGCACCCACAGGCTGATGTGAGATTTAAATCATGACATTGGGCTCGTATACTGCACATTAAAGTGCTGGAGGAGGAGAAGAAGTAAATGTTCACATGGGGTCTGCACAGGTCTGCATCTTGCAGACTAACAGATGTGAAGGGCAAAAAGAGATATTCAGGCACTTCTTTTACACTTCAAGGTGAATTCTACCTCTTTCTTAAAAAAGCTCTCAACATAACTTGTTTTTATTTTTAACACTCCTATGCATGCTTTACCTCCATTCCACCATGTAGTCCACTATTCGCACACTGTGCTTAACACGGGAACATACCTTGGCCACACCAAGCCTTGCCAACAGCCTGACATACTACAGTAAAAATTATCAGCATATGGCAGTGTTTCCCAAACTTTTTTGCTTGTGGACCCCTTTTTGCTCCAAAAAATAACCAAATGTCCTCATATAAATACAGTGTGTCCAGACAATAGGTATCCAAAATTAAACACTTATAACTCAGACCTGATTTTAGATAGCTACGAATACATATCAGTAGCACATGTAACAAAGCATTGCATGATTTGAGCTTTACTAAAATGGGTACAGGGGGTTTCTTAATTATATATTCTAACAGCCATACAAAATAAGCATATCGCCAATGAAATAAGTTCAGTCATTATTTATAACAAAACATCAAATTCAAAGTGGCCATTATAGATATGCATCCAGAAAGCCCCTGGGAACTGGTCACGGACCCCTTGGGATCCACGGAGCATACTTTGGGAACCACTGGCTTATGGTATTCATAAACTTTAACACAGTAATGCCATGCTCTGAAAAACTGCGCTAAATGTTATGGGAAAAAAGTCTACTGGAAACATACACTGAATAAAAATGAGGTACAAATACAAATAAAACCAAATCATATGCACAGATAGGTCTACATGAACATATATGCATAACTTTTCTATACAACTTTCTGTTAAATGAACCAACCACAACTGCACTCTGGAACTCTCAATGGCAAATACACATAAAAGGAAAAAATTCGGTCTTGATCTCCATCTGTTGGAAGCTAATCATAGCATACGATAAGAGTAAAAGCTTGTTACATGGGGTTACAGTCAATATTTTGCAAGAAACATGTCTGGGAATAAAAGATAAAAGGTCTTCAGTCAAAACACAAATGAACAGCAAATGACATAACCTATCTGCTGTAACACTTTTGACAGTACAGTCATAACTTCACTAACATGAAAAAAGGATTTTCCCTTGATTTTTTTAAAGTAATAAACAAACCATAACACAGGGGAGTAGTACATGACAGGTGAAAAAAAATATATAAAGTAACACTGCACTCTATATGAAGTTATATATGCTGCATCACAGTGTTGCAGACTATGATGATGTCAATGGAAAATAATAAAACTTCACACACAATGTAATAAAAAGGGCATAAGATCATGATGTGTTGCATTTTGCTCAAGGTTCCATGTGATGACAGAGGGAATAATTTTAACCTTGATTGAGCAAGATTTGTACTGGGACCTGAAAGCATTCACAAAGCTGGAGGAATTCACATCCTTGGAAAGTTTACAATCAGTAACACATCCTGCACAGATATTTTTCACAACCCAAAAACTGCAACAAAGTGCACTGTTACTCTGTTAATTATAAAACAGTGTTTTAATTACAGTTAAAATACAAAAAAGTGTCCAGTATATTAATGATGTACTACATTATACTAACAGCAAATTTTACTGGTAACCTGAAGCATTACTTCACATAAATGTCAAGTAACTTTCAGCATACATGACATCACAAATATATATTTTATAAATAACAAGGAAACATTAAACATCATATCCATGTTAAGATTAATTTTCAGAGGCAAAAAGATATTCTTATCTGAAACCCACACATACATATTTGTGTGAATTTATGGTCTCAAAAAAAAAAAGGACCCTTAAAACACCAATAGCTTACTACACAAAAACAGTAACATAATATAATGTCACCATACTGATTAACATGGGAACACCATCACTGTATGCCATGAATTCACATATCCACTGCAATACAACATCACTTCATCATTAAATGGGTTGAGTGTGGGGTCCATTTCTCCATCATGCACCACATGAAGATACCAATTCACAAAAGTCGATCTTGCTTCAAAATATGTGTCACAGACTTCATGAACCACAGCTGTCTTGCATGATGTAATGCAGCAATTTGTGATGATGATATGGACATGTCCTCTTGCAGTGCAAGTCAAACTAACGATTTCTTGGCGATGTCTCCACTCTAGCACCAATTTCAAATAGTTTTTTTTTTTAACTTAGAATGTGTCTTTCGCTTGTTCTCTTGTTATATGGAATGGAACCCATCATTAAAAGCCTTCTGATGTATTTGTAAATCGCTGTTGTGTTTGGAACAGGCACATAATGAGATCTTCAACTGAATTTGTGACACCTAGTATGTCATTGGTATTTAGCATACATGTACATGTGATACAGAAGCACTGTTTGAATGGTATTCTCACTGTGAAAGAAGACTGACTGTCATTAACCACAGACTATAACCATCTCACTGCAAGAGTGCCAGTGTAGCTGGCTTGCTCAGTAAGGCAAGTTCAATGCAACACAGAAGCAACTGGAGGAAGCAACCCAGTACACTACCGGTCATATATTACATGTAACTAGTGAATGACATAGTAAAATACAACAAACTGGCAGTTCCAAAAACACTGTTTCTACAAACATTACAAGATATTCTCAGTACTATGCATCTAGCAAAGTACTGGTCACACCTGGATCCCCAGACATGGAATTACGTTGTGTCATATCACTGGAACCTCAGACATGGAACTACGTTGTGTCATATCATGCTTGTTGAATAATATCAGTTCCCTTCAATGGCAATGATGGATCAGTACAGAGCATTTGTGGTGCAAAGATAACTCGTACAAGAAATCCAAAGTGAGAAAAACTTTCATGTGCCATTTTTCCTACTATAAATCCCATAAAGTGTCCTCAGATTGGACACAATCAGGCAGTTAGGCCGGTATCCAGGTACCTGCACTATGGCACTCTAATGTATTTATACCAAGTACAAGCTAAAAAGTTAATGCTTATGAACCACACAGTAAAATGGTGCCATTTTAAACACAAATGCTGTGCTTCCTTTCAAAACATATTATTTTTATGACAAAGTGTTATGTTCATCAGTAACATACAATGGAACACCATAAAAATGCTTAAATGAATAAGATAATCTGTATTCTGTACTGTCAGGATTACCTGGTAAGGTGTCACAGACACTGAAGGTTTATAGGGTGATTTACAGTCTTTTAAAAGTTGTCTGTGCCAAAATAGTGAACACTATAGCTCTAGCATCCAAGGAGGAGACAGAAGTCCCCACATAATGTTAGTAATCTTTACTACTTCCACACAGCACTTTACCCAGACAGCTCTACAAGGGAATAATGTACCATGTTACAACACCTCGCTCCAATCCTCAGATACCATTTTATTTCTATGGTACATAAACCCAATACTTGAATGGGAACATGGCACTGTGTAGTTTAGTAGGTAACAGCAAAGTTAATTCATAACATTGTTCTCTCTCAACTAAGATACATGGTGTCAAATGCCAAAGCTGTCTTCATAATCTCTGCTGTGAGCACCTCCAAGATCACTCATTACCTAAAAGCTTTTGCACATGTGACAACAGAAACTTCTCACATATTTTGGAATGTGTGAATAAGAATATCAACACTGTAAAGAGCAAACATTTGCTTCAGAATGGACGATTTACATAAATAAAATGAAAAGTAACTTAGCTTGTACAAAAAAAAATGACACCCTGGGTGGCACATACTTCACATTCACCAAACAACAGCAAATGCAGAGGCCCAAAATACACAGACAAATTAAGCAAAAATTTGCATTATGCAATAAAATATCCACATGCAATCAATATGCAAGTCAACACATTCAAATCTGCAACACAGATGAGGAATGCAAGGAGATAAAAGGCACATTTACTAGCATCCCGTCTTTCTAGCAACGTTCCTATTAATTCAGGATAAACCGTTCAACAAGAGATGAACTCCACATACTGGACCAGTACTAATAGATGTCAATTCTTTACTACGTGCTATCCTTCTCTTTTAGAGACAAAATAATGGGTGTGAGATGCTAGTATGACGTACAGCTGCGATAAACATTCATGGCTATATGGAAACAACCTTACTCATTACATCAGTTACCTTGATGACCAAGAGTTGAATTTCTATGGTATCTAGTTGGCACATGATTGTTGTTGATGTTAATGTTGTTGTTGTTGTTGTTGATGATGTGGTTGTTGTTGTTGTAATTTTTGAACAAAGGGTTTCGATGTCGCAGGAAAGGTTGATGCTGGGCGTTGGGGTGCGACGCAGGTAGGAACTGGGGGTATACGTGATGCGACCACTGGGGGAACAAAGGCCGCGCTCCCCCCTCTATGTGTCAGCGTTCCAAAGAAACAACATACACGCACACACCATTAGCAACAATATGGTACAGATGCACAACTAACAAGCAGTTTTGTTACACTTCATGATACAAAATGTTCCTTTCAAAACATCATAGTGGAGCTGTCATTGTAAAACATTCAATAATATCTGCTTCACTCAATCAAAACATCTTGAGCACTCATAACGCTTCATTCTAAATATAGAAAAAGGATAGAACTGATGTTCCTAATACTCTACGCTCTTGTATTTCATCAGAAATGATATCTTCTATGTCTGCACTTCATTATTCTTTCCCAGTAACAACTTAAGGAAGAAAATCCACTGTGTAACAATTTTAAAAAATGTCAAGGGGACCATAAGCATACAATCTCTTAATGACTATATGTACAGTATTTACTAAATCAATAATGTGTGTTACTGGCAGACCAATACAGCATCTTACAATCACAATGAAAATACTGTAACAACTTCCTTCAATGAAGAATAAACTACCACTAAATATACCTACATTCAAGTATGTTTTCATTCAACAGTGCAGAGTTAAAATTGTTACAACACGGATAATTTTTACAAATTAAACTTCCTGAAATATAAACACGAAACTGAAGTAAATGTAACGAGGGATCTAGGTCTTTTGAAGTGTGATGCTGGGTCACTGAGTGAGTGGTTCCTGACATCTTGGAGGACTGTGGCACCATCATCAGATTCTCAAACATCACAAACCATTCACCAGATTTAACGGTGTAACACTCCAGGTGACAAACGCGCTATAGTAGCACTGGGAAGCAACGATAACACATCACACCCAAGGAGACCTTAATTATGATCAAAACTGCTGTCAGAACCTCTGATCTTAAGTACATCACATACAAAATGCTCAGCAGGTATGTGAACAGTAAATAATTGTCTAAAGACTTTGTACAACTGATTTGTATGCCCATTCACACAGAATTTTTACTGCCAGATGATTTTCAGACTATACTGATTAAAAAGATACTTATATATATGCTGGTGTAGATCTGACACAAGTACTGTAAGTAATCACATCATTAGAGCCAGAATATATCTAATAGGGCAAGACAATTGTACATGGTCAAAAAATACCTGCAAGGAAAGTTTAGTACAGTAATTTTAGTTTTTTTGAAAACCTTAACAGTGTCTTAGAATTTAACACATCACGTACAAAACATTCTTCACAGCAAAATGCACTGCTGTTGCAAAGAACACTATCAAATTATATCAGAAAATGTGCACTGAGATTTAACAATTTATATATGTATTGCCATCAGCGATAACAAATTTTATTTGTCCCGTCAATACTTGCTACATGTTTCAGCTGTACTGACTATATTCAGACCCCAATACAAGTAGCAAGTATTGATGGGACTAATAAAATTTGTTGTGGCTGACGGCAATATGTACATCAATTTTTAATGTGATTATACCACAATGGAATAAATTTTATTTAAAAAAGGAGCACTAAGATTTATTGAATGCTAATATTGAAATTTCACAGACAGACAAAATGTGTCCATCTTTACTGCCTATATAAAACTGTATACAGTACATGGAAATTGTGAAGGTGACTAAATGAAGCAGAAAATGAATTACTACATCTATTTTCACTGCATTATGAACTGCAGAACAATATTTGGTGGAACTCTCCATACATTAGAAAAGTTTTTGAAATACGAACGAACAGAATTAGAAAGAATACTGGATGCAGAAGTGGAGACTCAGGTACAGATTTATTTAACACCATGCAAATTTTACCTCTTAAATTACAATATAGTTTTCTTTTCTTTCATTTGTAGCTAAGAACAAAAATAAATTCAAAATGGACTCTTGATGTTTATAACATAAACACTAGAAAAAATTTAATTTTCACCAACCTTTATCAAATTTATCAGTATATTAAAGAGGAATCAACTTTTTTTTTTTGGCATAAAAGTGTTTAACAGTCTCCCACCAAATATCTGAAGTCTGACTGATAATATTAATAATTTAAATTGGTGTTAAAAAAATAATCTACACGTTCATTCACTGTACTCTATAAATGAATATTTTAATTTAAATAAGGAATGTTAAAATTACAATTTTATCAATTTTGAAGAAAATGCTGTAAAACATTAATGAACAATTGTATGTAATAAATTATTGTGACCTGTTCTGTGTCCTATTTCGGATTCAAACTATGTTCAACAATAACCACACTTCATTATACTGGAACACAATGAAATCACATACAGGTAGAACAAAAAATAAACAAACTCGCAATATATACTTCATAACAGAGGCCATCATTTTACAAGTACAGCTCATTCTAGTCATACCTTTTCGGTAAATTATCAAGAATTTCAATGCTGTAAAAGTACACCATCCCGTACTTCTGTTCTGATCATTGTGAAAGGTTGAAGATTTCCCGCCTTGTTGGCTGTTTCTGTATCATTACTGAGAAACTAGACAAATTTCTCACATGATAGTACATAAAGGAGCTGAGAAGGGGATGTTTGTACAGGCGATTTAATCACACCTCTGCAATAAAACTGTCTATTACGTAGATTTATAAGTACAATTATGCTTATCATTTCAATTCCATTCCGCAGAAATTGTGACGAACACAATGGTGGGTGTGGTTATGTACCAAACATTTGTATTTCCTAAATTACTTCCAGTTGCTGTCAAGTTCAGTTCTGCAGTTATTTTGTGCAATACAGTACATATTTACTCATTTCTATAATTAATAACCATGCAGACAATCCGCAGAATAGCTGAAAGAGTTGAAAATGCTTGTGTTTATAGAGGCGAAGTAGTCATGTGGCAACACTGGAATCGAAAGAACGAGTGTAAGTACTGGAAAGGAAAGCTGGCCAATTTACCACGCACTTTGTGTGGCTAAAGTCATGTGATCCACAAATGCTTGTGTTCCTTTAGTGACGATGTTCCATGGTAGCAGGTTCGAATGCCTTGCTTGTTTGGTGCCCTTGGGTTGTGGAAAGAGGGGCACCCAAGGGGAGAGGGGGCTGCTGGGCTGCAGTCTTCCAAACGGTCCAACAACGAAATTTAAATAACACATTTTATTTACACGATGATATCAAATGTTTTACATGTTTTACCCTTCAACAAAAATCAGTCACTGAAAAAGGCTGATGACCAGTACATTAGAATTTTGTAAAATAAGTTAATAATGAAAACTTCCCGATGTGCACCTGGTTGTGGTTGAGAGGGGTTATGGTGTTTATAGGTGGGCATGCTGCCACAAAACACCATGGTCACGACCATGGTGTGAGACCTTGTAGCTGTCCAAATTGACCACACCCTGACAACTTCTGTAATTCGTTTCTCTTTCCCTGTCACTTGTCTCACACATGAAGTGGCAGACTATGTAAAGTGTGTGTCTTACTGTTTAATTATTTTGCTTTTACAAACAACCTTACATTGATTAACTATTTCATACAGTAGGACAGAATTTTATGGCGTGAAAGTGACCTTTTCATTACAATGGAATGTATTACAGGGGAACATTTTTTACACAAAGATAATGTTGTGGTTCAGAAGAAATTTCATTTTACTGAATGCTTCATTACTTTGGTGTTCATTAGGAAAAACCACGGACACGTGCAAGTGCGTGTGCACGCACACACACACACGCGCGCGCATGGGCACGCAAAGATACTGGCCTATATGTAGAAGACAGTGAATTAACTATGAATGATGTGTGGACAACAGTGAACAGACATCATAACATATTGTATCACTACAAAATGCTAACCTGTTTCACATAAGGGTCACTGGTTTATTCTTATGTTTCAGAGGCATTTACTGCCTCCACACTTAGGGTGACCAAAGTGTTCTAGGCGGATGAAGCGAAGTGGTGGAAGACAATGTGTTGGTTAAGTATGCAGGCACAAGGTGACCTGGCCAATCAGATCAGAGAGGGCACAAAAGGACACCACTACACTTCACAAGCACTGAACAACAATACTAGCAAAACATGGAGGTTCAAGACGTATCAATAATGAAGTGAAACTCTGTCATAAAAAAGTAGTTACAACTGAGCCACAACCACAAGTTTATCAACCATACCACACATACAGTATATTTGTCAGTTAAGTTACTAGGATTCAAACTCCACACCTTGGAGGTCCCAAGTTCAATCCTCAGCTCACAGACTGGCTAAACAAACAAACATTTTCTATGACTCTCACCTGTCATAGCCACATGTTGGGAGAGCCCCTCAAAATAAGCCCATTAGCCCATCCTTTTACAACCCCATAATTCACAAGTCGAGCCCATATAACCCATGCAGTTGAGAAGGCATCTTCAAAAATACCAAGATATGATGAAGAGACCTCTGCCTCTATCTCACTGCATTCCTCAAAAAACAGACCATCCATCAGGGTGACAGGAATATATAACACAGATGGTCGGAGAATAGACAAATACCTGTGTTTTTGAGAACATGCATTGCTATAAACCGCACCAACAAATATAGATTAAACGGGGTAACATAATCATACATATCTGAGATTTAAGGTTCCCAGAGCAGTGTTACTGAAGATTCAAGTCTTCTGGGATGTTACTCTGTGTCACTGGGGAAGAAGTTCCTGATATTTCAGAGGATTAGAGTGCCATCCTCTGCAGGGTCAAGCAGTCTAAAAAAGAAGAACTCCTTGACTCTTAAGATAAGGTTTTATGACCCTCTTAAACACTGGAAACTTGCCTAATGATGTGGCGCAACATCTAACAAGACTTCAATCTTCAATCACACATAACCCACAAACATATTACAAAGAAATTATTACTATAGTTATCATAACCAGCATGCTCAGCTTCACTCGTCAGTGATTCTTAAATCATTTCAACAATATACAGTCTGAGCTCCTGACAGTGTTATGAAATAAATAAATAAATATAAGTTCATCATTTATTGTCACAAAAAAAAAAAAACTAGATGCAACAAAGCAAATATGTTTAATTCCAAATTTCACTGAAACACATCTACTGGTCCAGAAGTTTTAAACTGATGATGTATGAACAGACAAACATCATGTCAGTATAAGCCTGCCTTTCCATGTGGAAAAGGGCGGAATCTGGGGGACACAATCATAACATTCACATGGCTAATAAATCCTTAAGAAATATGACAAAGAAAAAAAATAGCTGCACATAAGTAACAAATCAAAATTTCATTCACAAGAGAATGAAGAACAAATTAAAACCACAAAATGTTTGTTACCATTCAGTTCTGAACATTCTTCCCCCTAATTTTCTGTTTAAAAATCATACAGATCAAACACCACCTGCTACTTTGTACACGTGTAAAACATTTTTTTACATGTTCATAGAACAGAGGCTGTGGGTGTCTGAGAACAGAGTGCCAGGGAAAATATTTTTAACTAAGTGACAGAAAGCAACAGGGAAATAGAGGCAGCTGCACAGTGAGAAGCAACAGCATCATAGTTTGTTCTTCTTCCCACATATCTTTAGGATGACTAGGGAGGTTATGATGGGTGTGAAATATAGCACACAAAGAACTACAAGAATTTACACAAAATCTGGTCAGAAAACACTTAGAACAGTGGTTCCCGAAGTGTGATCTGCAGATCCCAAGGGATCCAAGACCAGTTCCCAGAGGATCATCAGGTAAATTCCTGTAATGGACACTTTGAAATTTACTCATCTTTTAAATTAAAGGAATAATTTTTTGTTAAAATAATTGTGAAACTTCTTTAATTGGTGAAATGTTTGCTTCATATGACTGTTAGAATATCTAATTAAGAACTTTCTATAACCACACACACAGAGTGATAATCATTTTAGTTAAGGTCACATCATGCAAGGCATTGTAACATACACTACTGGTATGTATAAGTATCTATCTAAAATCGGCCTGAGATATAAATTTTTGTTGGATACCTACCATCCAGACACCCTATATTTACATGAGCAAGGATGTGAGGATCCATGGTTATTTTTCAAAGCCAAAAGGGGTCCACAAACAAACAAGTTTGGAAAACATGGTCTTAAAACATGATGTGATACTGCAAACTGAACTCATCTGGTTTAGGAACAGACCACAGACAGGGTCTTGTTGACGTGATCAGGTACAATAAAAGACAGGTGAGCAATCATCAGCATCTCCACCCTTAACTGTGAAGACCACGAGACACATACGTACTTCCAGCTATGCCACACCATATGCCATGCAATGATAATCTGCTTGTAGCATAGAAAAACCCATATTCAGTTTTGTTTTTGTATGAAGTTAAGCTTGAAAATATTCCATTACATTTTATGTGGTTCAAAAGCAGACTGAATCCCATACAGATGGGTGTTCTTTAGGGTTTCAGCATTATGCTTTGGTTATACATTCTGACTTTTTGGAGAAATGTGCTGCCTGCATCTTTGGGGCAACTGAATTGGTTTGGGTGGGTGCTGAAGGGGCAGTGATGGATATTCATGTGCGTTTTCATGGATATTTAAGGTAGTATGGCCAATCACAGCTATGGAGAGTTGGAACAGGAAATTGGATTGTCCCAAGCCCATGGGAGTCAAAGATTAAAAGGATTACGTCATCTTGACTTTCACATACAAAATCTCCCTATATGCAATACCACACATCAGTCACACCTTTGGCGTGAGTAAGTCATAATTAACTTTTGTTCTGTGTTCTATGTAAGGTCTGCATTGGGGCAGAAGATATAGTTCAGCATCAAACATAAAAAATAGCAGAACCATTAAAGAAGCACATTGATTGATGAGACTAATGCCTGGGTTGCTCTAGGGATAAGGAAATAACTGCTCAGAAGCCGTGGAGTAGTGCATAAATACTATGGTAGCTTGTCACATGATGGTTTACTGGGTATGGTGTCTACAAGGTGTGAGATGAGGCAGAAGAAAAAGTTGAGCAATAAGCATGACTGCCATGGTTACTGGATGCAGAATAGCAGTGTACTGCTAAAATACACATACGTGTGTGTGTGTGTGTGTGTGTGTGTGTGTGTGTGTGTGTGGGAGGGGTGGTGGTGGAACAAAATAACAACAATCTTACAGAGATGGTAGAAGAGACCAAATTAAAGATTCTGAGAAAAGGAACTAATGTCTGGAAATGTCTTAGTTCAAAGCACCTAAGCATCAGAGTTGCACCAGACACAAAACCACCAGATCTATGAAATCTATGGAAAACATGTTGAGTATGTGGACAGAGGATCAGCATCAATGCCGCGTACTTGTAAGCATGCTTTTGGTTCAAGCCAAGGCTTGTTCTATTTATGAGGATCTGTCAAAGTGTGATGATAATGCCAAACCATTTAGTGCAAGTACAGGTTGGTTTAGCAGGTTCACAAAAAGATATAATTTTTGTAACATGAATATGACTGGGAAAGCTGCTTCTGCTGACACTGTGGCTGTCATAAACTATACAAGATAAGGCTGTCAATCCCCTAAATGCTTGGGAACATACTGTTTTAAATGCAAATACTGTGTTCAATTTGCACGACATTTTTCAGGAACATATGCTTCGGGTAAAATGAGACATACCTGTAGACATATCCAGGAATTCCAAATAATCAACAATACACCACTTCACAATCCACATGCACTGTCTGCTGTCTAATCAATAAAGTATGAACCCAATGTATCTGAAATTCTTCCCAGAATATTAAGACAACAAGTGCATTACCATGCAATGTCAGCACACTTCACACGATGTGACAGTCCACTTCAGTGTCTGATGACAATCCACAATACATCTTGTCAACGGCCAAAATGCAGCAATGACACATCCAGTCAATATCAGTCAATTCTATCATAAACCTACGCACTTTTGTATTTCCTAGTTACAAAAATTACTTTAAATGAACTTCCTTTTCTAACATGCTGTAAATGTTCTTTACCCTCACACAGTTCACATAATCAATGTTTACGCCACCATAAACATCTCACTGCCTGTTTAATACTTTATAAATTAACCATTTTTAATATGGGAGAAAATGGCTGCAGAATAACCAGCAAAAGAAATTCAGTGCTTTACACACTGAACAAAGATATATATATATATAAATTGGAGATAGTTTGTGGCTGGCTATGAAGTGTGTACGGTATTGACTTACTGATGATGTAGTTAATTTCAATGTGTGACAGATAGTGTTAATCATCAACAAAACACCTGCAAGAGAATCTGTCTGACAGGCACCTGTGATCTGTGCAAGGCTTCAACATTAAACCTTGAGTGGGATCTCTCCACCACTTAGAGGACACCAGACTGCAGCTTATGTTGACTGTATAACACTACTTCTGATAGAGTTTCCTTATTTGTGAATGTAAAAGCAAATTACAGAACCCCTGCTTCAAAGTGGGCAAAGTGGAATACCTGACACTTTATATCACCACCACATTCAGCCACTATACTTCCATAAGTGGTAAAAAGGAAACAAATATTCCAAGTTTTTCAGGTAAATCTCAACAAATTTTATGTTATTCATGCCGTGCATTTTCTTACATTCAATATATTCACCAACAAAATGCACTACACAAAATACAATAAAACACAAATAATAGTAAGTGCCCACTCCTACACGTATTTAGTGTCAAGGGGATATATTCCCTGATGCACTTCAGTTGGATGAGATGCCGTGGGATTATATATTGCAGCAGATGTTTGTATACAAAACCCAAAAACCTACAAATTTATGAATTTGACCCAGAAGAGGCTCAGTACTGTATGGTGTTATTACAGCAATCTGCATTTATACTGGTCAACTCATGTAATCTAGAATTTTAACAGTTTAAGATCTTTAATTTTAATTCTAATGAAAAAAAGTGTGGGTGGCTAGTAACTGGAGTACATGTTGGACTTATGATCATTCATTACTAAACTGCCTGAAGATTGCAACTTGGTACCAAAACATGTATGAGTTGGCACTTAATATGAAGCAGGGTTTATGATTTGTGTTTGACTGTATTTTGCCATACGAATTTTGTTGGTTAACATATTAAATCTCAATAATTTATTCTGCCATTTATAAGACTGTTAACAGAACTTGTTGGCAGCACTATTAAAACACACAGATACTACAAAACTTTATATACCATGGGGGTGTACAGTATGAAAACATACTAAAAAGAAACTGGTTTACACCACTGAGTAACAGATAGTTTAGCTTACCTGGTAATCTTGATTAAAATTAGCAACCTCTGCCTACATACACTGCAGGTGTTGGCAGTTTTTGCACTTTGATCAAGGGTGTGTGGCAACTGTAAAATGTCCCCACTACTGCCAGCGTAGGAACAACACACATTAACATGGAATGAGAAAATCAAGTGACATCAGGAATACCAACAAAATGAACCTACCTGATGGACTGCCTGTGCTGCCTCCACGGTGAGATCCTCCACTGCCACGTAATGATGATGTGGTTGTTGGTGCTGTAGGACTTGGCGGCCGAGGTGTCAGCGGTGGTTCCAAAATATCCCGGTACTTGGATACCATCAACACAGAGATGAAGTACACAATGGCCAGAGACAGGAACTGTGCTTGCTTGGTCTCCTCCTGTGAGAACAAGTTCTGTTTTTTGTAATTTATTTCAATATATTATTTATTTATTTATTTTCCAGCGGCATGCCATGGCGCAGTTGGTTCAAAAAATGTGCTACAAGCCAGAAAGCCGTGGGTTCGATTCTCGATAGTGTCACTGGAATTTTTCATTGACTTAATCTTTCTGGCCTCACTTTGGCCCTGGGGGCAACTCAGACTCTAACAGAAATGAGTATCAGGGATATTTTCTGGAGATAAAGGTGGCCGGTGCACTGGGCTGAAAATCTTATCACATTAATGTGCTGACTGTCTTGAAATCGGGGAGCCTCAGCCTCCTGGAACCCTCAGGGCCTGTCTAGGCCTGAAAAGGAATTGCTTTACCTTACCAATTATTAATTTTTCCCATTACCTTGTATGATTGTGAAATGAGGTCTTTTGATTACAGAGAATAATATAACAAACACACATATAAAACAAAGTAAACAAATGAACCTAAATGACAAAATATGTAACCTTGCTGAGCATACTGCAAATGGCTAAGATAGGTAACATACGAAATGCAAATAGAATTTTGGCATGGAAACATTTTAGAAAGTGACAATGTGACAAAATGCAGTGATGGGAAGGTAATGCAACAGTGAGTCTTAGGAAGTAAGTTGCAAGGATCAAAGGAGGCCACAATTATGTGTTACTGTGAGCTGTGATTTTTATTGTTACACCTTCATGCTCAGAGTCAGGTGGTCCAACTGAACAATAATCATCACTCACAGTTTTAATAAAATAGCAATTCTTCATATTTCATGTGATTCCACATACTTCTCTGAAATCAATTCATCAAATAAGTACACATGAAGGAGGTTACATATCTCCAACAGTAGGCATTGCCTGGTTATTACTGTTTCTTAATGCCAAAAGTGGGGACCCAGACAATTTTTTTTAAACCATACTCTGACTTCCGTGCCAATATAACAGATACTGACAAACCACTGTTTTTCTGTGATCTGCATCTTACTCTCTGTGTTTTACTGTCTTTAGTTCTTATGTCTTGGTAAAAATTACATCTAGTTGTTTGTGGTAGCCCAGTAGGTAGACGTGCTGCCCACAGTGTAAGCAGCATGCATTAAATATCCAATGCAGCAATTTCTTCTCTTAAATCATTGTGTCTATAATGACTTTTACCAATATTTTTTATATCTTCTATATCTTCTTCCCTACACATTAAGTCAACAAAGTCTGTGTGTGTGTGTTGGACTCTTGGAAATGCCAGTGGCAGAAGGCATCCCATACTTCAGGAACTACAGGGATATGATCAGCAACATGCGCAAGGCGTGGAGCAGAACATGTTTCTCTTAAGAGAAGAGGTAGTCTGTACATAAATACACACAGTCATACATAACCAATTACAGACAGAAATTATTTACAGAAGTGAGGTAACATGAGGCATGTTCAAAAAGAAACCAAACTTTTTAAATAGCATGCCAAACAGCATACAGAGCACACTGCAGCTACTGAGCACACCTAGCCTCAGGTTTTGACAATAAACTGCCATTTGTTCAGTTTCACTATGAGCATTAGTTGTCAAGGTACATCCACTGAACTGAGCACGTGCACAAGCTGTTTGTCGGAGTAGTGACAAAGTGACAATGAAAGAGCTTGAAGAACAATGTGTGTGTGTGTGTGTGTGTGTGTGTGTGAAATTTTGCTTCAAACTTGGTAAACATTTTACAGAGACATTTCAATTGCTTAACCAAGCATACGTGGAGGACTGTATGAGCTGAACGCAGTGCTATGAGTGGTTTCAGTGTTTTAAAGAGTCCAGAATGTTGGTCGGTGAAGATCCCAGGCCTGGACGACCTTCCACATCAACAAATGATGACCATGTCAAGAGAGTTCACGCTGTAATTCGTGGGAATTGTAATTAAACTGTCCGAGAAGTTGCTGATGAAGTGGGCATCAGCATAGGATCTTGCCATCAAATTTTTACTGAAAAACTTCAGATGCATCATGTCAGCGCAAAATTCGTGCCATGTTTGTTGAGTGATGATCAGAAATAGAACCGTATTGAAATCAATCAGGAACTGCTTGCCAATGTAAATGGTAATGAAAAATTTCTTAAGAACATTAGAACAGGAGATGAGATGTGGGTTTATGGGTATGATGTTGAAACCAAGATGCAATCATCGCAGTGGATGCGGAAAGGGTCTCCTCGACAAAAAATAGCACGGATGCGTCAGTCAAAGATCAAGGTGATTTTGGTTGTATTTTTTGATTGGAAAGGCACTGTCCATCATGAATTTGTACCATGTGGTCAGATGGTAAACAAACAGTTGTACCAGGAAGTTTTACTGCGTTTGAGTGATGCTGTGCGCAGGAAGAGGCCTGAAATGTTGGAAAATCAGACTTGGATGTTGCACCACGACAATGCGCCAGCTCACGCGTCACTCCTCATCCGCAGTTATCTGGCAAAATATCAGACATCTGTTGTGCCCCATCCACCCTATTCTCCGGACTTAGCCCCAGCAGACTTTTTCATGTTTCCCAAACTTAAAACCACTTTGAAAGGACGTCGTTTCCAAACCACAGAGGAGATTCAGGAAAATGCGATAAGAGAACTGCGTACTATCACAGAAAGTGCGTTCCAGAAAGGATTCCAACAATGGAAGAAATGTTGGGAATGGTGTACCGCCAGTAGAGGGGACTACTTTGAACGGGACAGTGCTTGAAATGATGTAAAATGAGCAATAAAGTCTTTATAGCAAAATTTCGGTCTTTTTTTGAACACGCGTTGTATGCTGTCAAACTAGTAACAAACATGAAATGTGCCACAATGTTAATGAAGTTGCAATCCTGGTAGAAATAAGGTCATAAAAAATAAATAAGAAAAGAAATACATACATAAAATAAAATAAGCAGACATGAAAGTAGTTCATATAAAGTCAAGGAGCATATTTGATGTTGTCCACCTTACATGCAACAGTCTACTACACACAAATTACAGTACCAACTCGTTGCACAATGTTTATATGTATTATGCAATACTACTACATGTTTCAGCCATATATTTTGGCTATCTTCACGGGGCTACAAGTTTGATCGATGCATACAGAGCAAATGGCAACTTGTCATGGATGATTGGCAGACTGTATACACGTGTATAATATAATGTAACAATAACACCGTGATGACTCGCTACCTAATTAACAATAGGTAGATATAACGTTAAAACATTTTAAGACAAGTTTTTAAAAAACAGTTTTAAGATTGTATCTACCTATTTATATACTGACAAATTATAGAGTGAAAGTCATCACTGTATTGTTGTTACACTACAATACACGTCTACAATCTGCCAATCATCCGTGACAACCTGCTATATATGCTGTATGTATCAATCAAACTTGTAGCTCCCTGACAATGACTAAAACATGAAAGAGCATTGTATAATAAATATAGACAGTTGGTAGTGAAATTTGTGTGTAATGTAAAAGAAGTTTTATGATACTGAAATGCACTATGGACACAATTATTAAAAACGCTACGTGACCAAATTTAACCTGATATGTCTGCACAACTGGCTGTCACTTTTCCAACTGCACTACTGTGGAAACAATGCACCAGCGCGTGCGTGTGCACGTGTGTGTGTGTGTGTGTGTGTGTGTGTGTGTGTGTGTGCATGCATGCCCAAGTGCATGGTTATTTATAACAGTTGTGCAGTAACAATGAAGTGGACCACAAATTGTCTAACACAGAGAAATAGTATGGAATTGGCATATATAGTGACCACAGTGACAGGTGGTCCACTGTAGTACTCCAAAACTGGAGCCAGCACTCAGCAGAGCACCACACATTTGGAATGTACCTTTCCAGTATGCACTGATGCATTACCACGGTCCGAAATGTGACGTAAAGGGAAGGTACACTTAAGAAACAAAATGAACATAAATATGACTATTTGTTGAATTACATCACAAAATAACCAAGCAAACTGACAGAAATTTAAAAAAAAAATGACTTCACCATTAATAACGAAGGTCTGTATAGATCATCAAGTTCAGAAAATTTAACACATCTAATTTCACTGCCACATGTCGTCTTTTTATTAATACTGTTAAAACTAACTTTGGCTAAATGCTTGGAGTTCACATTGCTTCAATTCATGGAGTCAACTAAATACACAGTACATCAAATAAGGCCCCCCTACCTCCCTCCCACTCCAAAAAATGTAAAGTGTATCAGTGTTCAGTTACTGACTGTACAGTCACAAACGCAGATGTCCATCAGCTGAGTGTGATGGTGCATGGCAGCAATGTGCGGTGCATGCTCAATAACAAAACTATGTACATATTCACTGCACACAGCATACATTGCCATAATCTGCATGACCTGGTATAATCACACAGCATTATAGCAAAGTTTGGAAATTTTATAAGAAGCACATGACCTACTAATTCTTCATGTGCGCTACAGCAAAACAGCTGAGCAAAAAGCGTAACAATAGGAGTAACCTGTGTCTGTCACTGCCATGTCTCCAGCAAAATAATAATTTCAAATGAAACTGTGTGTACACACTCTGTGTTCCAGGCCAGACCAACTTCACAATAGGACCGCATCATACTTAGAACATTGGCCAAAACTGCTCAGGGTAAAGAAAGCAGGTGCATGATATACAGTACGTGCAATTAAGATATATCATTGGCATCATAAATATTAATGAAGCTTTGTATATTTAACAAACCTCAAGAAAAAACAAATCCATGCCCTGTGCAGGCACAGTTAGAAGCACAGTTCCCATCAAACCTGGGTACAACCTCATCTGCCACAATCATTACTTCTCATTATTTTACCAGAAATGTATTATTCAACATCCAGTCAGATATCTTCTTGATTTCGCCACTAACTGGAGACCTACAACACCGACCTTTCAAAGACAAGCATATACACATGTAACAGCTACTGCCAACTCATCACATCCCTGCACATACACACACAACAGCTACTGGCAATTCAACACATGCTTGCGTATACAGCCACAACAGCTACAGTCAACTCACCACATCCCTGTAGATGACGGCACGCAGTCTATTGACATCCATGTCTTGCAATAACTTTTCTGGATCCTTCACAGGACTGGACTGGGTTACTAAGTTCTCCACAATATTCTGGAACACAAAATTAACAGCTTCAAGACACATAACTTTGAAGAGGATCTATAACTACCACTAATGCTACAGAAACACAAAACAAAGAACACTAAGCGCCCAACCACATAACTGTTATCATGTTTTATGCTGCCTGGCCTAACCACTTCTTATATTACAGTTCCAAACCACATAACATAATTGGACCTGCACCAGTCTGAGCTCACGCCATGAGGTTTGCTAAAAGAGGCTGCAAAGATTACACATTCCTTCTGACAGACTTAGGGAAAAAGCAACAACTCAGTGGCATTAGTCTGACATCTTGGTCTACACAAGTATGAGGTATGATCAATAAAAGACCAAATTGAGCACGCAGTGCCTAAACCAGTGAACGGAATGCACTGTGGCTAGTGGCACTGAGTAGTGGCAACCGTTGGTAACACAAAGCTTCTTGCCGCATCACTCTATCATTGCCAGTAAGCGAGCTACAGCCACTGAAGTAAGCAAGTGAAGTGACCGGCTTGCGATTTTTATAGGCAGTGAAAATGAAGGACTTGGAAGAACAATGCGTGTGTGTGTGAAATTTTGCTTCAAACTCGGGAAAACTGCTGAAAACTGCTTCAACAAGCCTTCAGAGATGAATGTATGAGCCGAACGCAGTGTTTTGAGTGGTACAGTCGTTTCAAAAAAGGAAGAATGTCAATTGATGAAGATCCCCGAAGTGGACAACCTTCCACCTCAACAGACGACGTTCACATCAATGCAGTTCGTGATTTGATTCTCCAAAATCGCCGCTTGATTATCAGAAAGATTGCTGAAGATGTAGGCATCAGCTTTGGATCATGCCAAGCAATTCTGACAGAAAAACTCAACATGCATCGCATTGCCACAAAATTCGTGCCCCGTGTGTTGATCGAGGACCAGAAAGCAAACTGTGTTAACATCAGTTAAGAACTGCTTGACCGTATCAGCATCGATGAAAACTTCTTGAAAACCATCGTAACAGGCGATGAAACCTGGGTTTATGGCTATGGCGTTGAAACCAAGGCTCAGTCGTCACAATGGTTGGGGCAAGGATTGCCACGACCGAAGAAAGCTCGAATAAGTCGATCCAACATGAAGGTGATGTTCGTCGTTTTCTTTGACTGGCAAGGTGTAATCCACTATGAATTCATTCTACGTGGTCAGACAGTAAACAAGGAGTTTTACGTAGCAGTTCTGAAGCGTTTGAGGGAAGTTGTACGCCGGAAGAGGCCTCAGTTGTGGACGAACCAGAGTCGGGTGTTGCACCACGACAATGCACCCACTCACTCGTCATTCCTTGTGTGCAATTTTCTGGCGAAAAACGAAACGACCGTTGTACCCCAGCCACCCTAATCTCCAGATTTGGCTCCAGCAGACTTTTTTCTGTTTCCTAAGCTGAAGTCTACCTTGAAAGGAGGCGGTTTCGACACATTTGATGAGATCCAGAAAAATTCAATGAAGGAGTTGCTCACCATTCTGAAAGCATTATTCCAGAAAGCATTGCAAAGTTGGTAGAAACATTGGGAGTGGTGTGTTGCTAGCGAAGGAAACTACTTTGAAGGCGACAAACTTGAATAAGTTGTATCTATCAACATACAGCTTTTATTACAACAGTCCGGTCTTTTATTGATCATACCTCATATTTGAGAACAATTACTATTACAAAATAAAACAGTTCTGGGCACTGGAAACATTAAAAAAAAAACCAGAGTAATTGCTGCAATATCCAACAGTCCATTTCCCAGACTTGTATTTCCACAGCACAAAACCTAATGCAATTAATGACACACTGAAGCTACACAGAATTAATTCTGACTGTGTCACTCAGAATCGTTCCTCAATTAACACCTCCTTCTTTGGAACATTATTATTATTATTATACAATATGTATGTCTCTTGTCACAGGCATTTCTTCCTGGTACTTCTCTTGAACCAGCAGTGATCCCCACCGCTCAGGCTTCAAGCTTCACATTGCAGTACTTTCCG